>Ga0209460_1000026_pt1 | contig 312579 bp, 299 predicted proteins | sample EBPBio132013_DNA_FD_185868 | JGI IMG/M metagenome (GOLD analysis project Ga0209460, IMG submission 185868) | Wastewater treatment Type I Accumulibacter community from EBPR Bioreactor in Madison, WI, USA - Reactor 2_5/13/2013_ DNA (SPAdes)... | ecosystem: Engineered > Bioreactor > EBPR >...
ATAGCTTTTGCACCACCAGCTTTCGCCAATGTCATAGTAATCGCAGCAGTCAATGTTGTCTTACCATGGTCAACGTGACCAATTGTTCCAATATTACAATGCGGCTTAGTCCGCTCAAATTTCTCTTTAGCCATTTTAATCTCTCTTAAAAATAGAATTAGGATTTTTAATAATTACCGCGCGGGGGAATGCCCCGCGCGGGATAAATTAACCTTGTAGTTTTTTCAAAACTTCGTCTGCAACTGCGCGTGGAACTTCTTCATAATGGTCGAATTGCATTGTGTATGATGCACGGCCCTGAGTGAAGCCACGAAGTTCGTTCACATAACCAAACATGTTGGCAAGTGGAACCATCGCATTAACAACGTTTGCGTTTCCGCGCATATCTTGACCTTGAATCATGCCGCGGCGTGAGTTCAAGTCACCGATTACAGAACCAGTGAATTCTTCAGGAACAACCACTTCAACTTTCATGATAGGCTCAAGAAGTTTAGGGTCACCATAAGATTTCAATTCACGGAATGCAGCACGTGCCGCGATTTCGAACGCAAGAACGCTTGAGTCAACGTCGTGATAAGCGCCGTCAACCAATGTTGCTTTAAGGTCGATAACTGGGAAGCCAGCCAAAAGACCATTGTCAACAGAACCTTCAAGACCTTTGATAACGCCAGGGATATATTCTTTAGGAACCGCACCACCAACGATTTTAGATTCAAATTGGAAGCCTTCGCCAGGAGTACCTGGTTCAAAGATAACTTTGATACGTGCGAACTGACCAGAACCACCAGATTGCTTTTTGTGAGTATAATCAATTTCAGCAAGCTTATTGATTTTCTCACGGTAAGCAACTTTCGGCTGACCGATGTTTGCATCAACGTTATAAGTACGTTTAAGAATGTCCACTTTAATGTCCAAGTGCAACTCGCCCATACCTTTAAGGATGGTTTGACCAGATTCATGGTCAGTTGAAACTTGGAATGATGGATCTTCTGCTGCCAATTTAGAAAGCGCGATACCAAGTTTTTCTTGGTCAGCTTTAGTTTTAGGCTCAACAGCGATTTCGATAACCGGTTGTGGGAATTCCATACGCTCTAGGATAACTGGTTTCAAGCTATCGCAAAGAGTGTCACCAGTGCGAACCTCTTTAAGACCAGCCAAAGCCACGATATCGCCAGCATAAGCTTCTTTGATATCTTCACGGTTATTAGAGTGCATAAGCAACATACGGCCGATACGCTCTTTTTTATCACGTGATGAGTTAAGAACAGTTGTACCTGCTTGAAGAACGCCTGAATAAACGCGGCAGAAAGTGATTGTGCCAACGAATGGGTCGTCCATGATTTTGAACGCAAGCAATGACATTGGTTCAGCATCAGATGGTTTACGAACAGTTTCTTCTTCAGTTTTGAAATCGATACCTTTAACTTCGCCGCGATCAATCGGTGAAGGAAGATAATCAACAACCGCATCAAGCAAAGGTTGAACACCTTTATTTTTGAACGCAGAACCGCAGAATACAGGATGGAAAGCACGTTTGAAAACTGCCAAGCGAACAAGGCGTTTCAATTCGTCTTCAGAAGGGATATTACCTTCTAAATAAGCTTCCATTGCCGCGTCATCAACTTCAACAGCCGCTTCAACCAATTTCTCACGATATTCTTCAGCTTTATCTTTAAGGTCAGCAGGAATTTCAACCACGTCGAATTTTGCACCCAAAGATTCTTCTTGCCAAACAATTGCTTTCATTGCAACCAAGTCAACAACACCTTTGAAATTGTTTTCAGCGCCGATAGGCAATTGTAAACAAACAGGTTTACCGCCAACACGTGTAACGATTTGGTCAACGCACATATAGAAATCTGCGCCCAATTTGTCCATTTTGTTTACGAAAACAACGCGTGGAACGTCGTATTTGTCAGCTTGACGCCAAACAGTTTCTGTTTGCGGCTCAACACCTTGGTTTCCGTCAAGAACGCAAACCGCACCGTCAAGAACGCGCAAAGAACGCTCAACTTCGATTGTGAAGTCAACGTGTCCTGGGGTGTCGATGATGTTAAGGCGTTTGTCTTTCCAGAAGCAAGTAGTTGCCGCAGAAGTGATTGTGATACCGCGTTCTTGTTCTTGGGTCATCCAGTCCATAGTTGCGGCGCCATCATGCACCTCACCAATTTTGTGCGATTTACCAGTGTAGTAAAGAATGCGTTCAGTAGTAGTTGTTTTACCGGCATCAATGTGAGCCATGATGCCAAAGTTGCGATAGTCTTCAACCGCGTGTGTACGGGCCATGATACAAACCTTCTATAATTACCAACGATAGTGGGAGAATGCGCGGTTTGCTTCAGCCATTTTGTGAGTATCCTCACGTTTTTTGACTGCAGAGCCACGATTTGAAGCAGCATCAAGCAATTCACCAGCAAGACGTTCTTGCATAGTTTGCTCATTACGCTTGCGAGCAGCGCCCACCAACCAACGTAAAGCCAAAGCCTTACGACGTTCAGCGCGAACTTCAACTGGAACCTGGTAAGTTGCACCACCAACGCGGCGTGAACGAACTTCGATTGCAGGTGAAACATTGTCCAACGCGTCGTGGAAAATCGCAATAGAATCGCGTTTTGCACGTTTTTCGCAAAGGTCAAAGGCACCATAAATAATGCTTTCGGCAACTGATTTCTTGCCTTCATACATTACATAATTCATCAATTTTGTGACATCCAAATCACCGAATTTCGGATCTGGAAGAATTTCACGCTTTTCAGCAGAGTGACGACGAGACATTTTTTATCCTTTTTCCCTCTTCAGCTTATCCAAAAAGTCTGCAACTTTTTGGGCATCATCGGGGGGTGTCTATAAGTTAGAAATAAAATTACTTCGGACGTTTCGCGCCATAATGCGAACGACGTTGTTTACGGTCTTTAACACCTTGAGTATCAAGAACACCGCGAAGAATGTGGTAACGAACACCCGGCAAATCTTTTACACGACCGCCGCGAACAAGAACAACGCTGTGCTCTTGAAGGTTGTGGCCTTCACCAGGGATGTAGCAAACCGCCTCTGTGCCAGTTGTAAGACGAACTTTAGCAACTTTACGCAATGCAGAGTTTGGTTTTTTCGGAGTTGTTGTATAAACGCGTGTGCAAACGCCACGACGTTGAGGGCAGCCTTTCAAAGCTGGAACCTTGTTACGCACTACAAGTGGAGAGCGCGGTTTTCTGATCAATTGGTTGATCGTAGGCATATTTTTCTTTTCCTTTATACCCTTTCGGGCATTAATCCAAAATTTTCGGTTTCCCGAGTTTAGCAACTTTGGCAGCTATAAATGCATATAAACCAACGAAAATCGCGCCCCCCTTGGGACGTGCGCGGTATCCGCAAAAGCCATATTCAATTCAATAGCTGATTTAGTTTTAAAGCTTTAAAACAGGCAAGATTTCCCCCACCCCAATAAAGATAGCGCGCCATTAACCCACAAAGGGCGAAAGGTCAAGTGGGACACATGATTCTCCTTCCCAATTATTTGGAGGGTGGGCGCGAAGCGCTCGGAAGGGTAAGCGGTTTTCAAAAACCGCTTTGCCGTTAGGCAAAAAAAAAAGCATTGTCACTTGCTGATAGGTTTTACCCTTCAGTCGCTCCGCGACAGCTCCCCAATAATTGGGGAGCAGATTATTTTGCATTGAATTTTTGAAATGCATAATTTCTAATATTATTTGCAATTTCATCTGGCTTATCTAATACGTCTTTTGCCCAAATCCTATGGATTTCAAAACCACGCGATTTTAAAAATTCGTCACGTTTTTCATCGCGTTCTGGATTATTACCCATAATATGACTTTCACTATCAATCTCGATTATCAAATGAATTGCAGGACAATAGAAATCAAAAATATAATTTTCATACGCATATTGCCTGCGCCAATTCGGATGGCCTTCATGGCGTTTACGCAACCTAAGCCAAAGCATTACTTCGGGCGGCGACATTTGTTTGCGCAGCTTCTTCGCTATTGGTTGATTACGAAATTTATTCATTCATTTTTTTTAACACAGCATTCAATTCATGCAACCATCCTCCTTCCCAATTATTGGGAAGGTGGCTCGCGTAGCGAGACGGAAGGGTAAGCGGTTTTTCAAAAACCGCTTTGCCGTAAGGCAAAAACAATAGCATTGCTATTTGCCGAACCGTTTTACCCCTCAGTCACTTCGTGACAGCTCCCCAATAATTGGGGAGCAGAATTGAAAACAATTATCCCCCAATCCAAATATGCCTTATAAATGCCAAATTTGTTTGGCAAGAATTTTATGTTATGGATTGCTAACATTTTTGAGGGTTTTTATGCGCGGGATTTGGGGTTTGGTTTTGGTGGTTTTGATGCCTTTTGGTGCTTTGGCGCAGGGGGTGGGGCTTGATTTATATAATGCATCCAAATTTCAAGAGGCGCAAAAGCCGCTTATTGCTGAATGCGCAGCTGATAAAAAGCAATCATGCGAGGCCTTGGGTGATTTGTATTTTTATGGCGATTTGGGGCAAAGTGATTATGAACAGGCGAAAAAATATCTAAATATCGCCTGTGATGCCAATTTGCCTTCGGCGTGCAATAATCTTGGTTTGATCTTTCAAAATGGCTATGGCGTGACAAATGATATAAAAACCGCCACCGATTTATTCAAAAAATCATGCGATTTGAATGTGAAATATGATTCCGTAAAGGGCTGTGAAAACCTCGCACTTGTTTATAGAAGTGGCTTTTTCGGCGAAGAAGAAAAACCAAAAGAAGCGCTTTATACGCAAAAATCATGCGATTTATTGGGTGGTGACGGCTGTAGTGAAATTGGCCTTATGTATAAGGATGGGCGCATTTTCAAACAGGATATTGAAAAAAGCGGCCAATATATGAAACGTGCATGCGAATTAAAATCTGTGGCAGGTTGTGGGAATTTTGGTTTATTTTTGTATTCAAAACAAGATTATATAAATTCTTTAAAGGCCAGTGATTTTGCATGCCAATATGGCGTTGCAATTTCTTGCCTTTATGCAGGCGTAATCGAAGAAGATGGCAAAGCCGGTAAGCAGGATTATCAAGGCGCAATTAAACATTATTCAATTGGCTGTGATAACGAAAATTTTGACGCATGTAACAATTTATCGCTTTTGTATAAAAAGGGACTTGGCACACAGGTTAATTTTGAAAACGCCTTTTATTATGCACAAAAAGCCTGTGAAAATGGTTCAAGTGATGGGTGTGTAAACCTTGCAATTCTTTATTCCAATGGTGTTGGTGTGGCGCGCAATCAAGAATTTGCCGACAAATTAATGGTTACAGCGTGTAATGGCGGCAATAAAATTGCCTGTGCCAATCTGAAGGAAAAGCAAAGGAATTAATTATTTCACTTCAATGATTTTTGAAAGCCCTGAAATCCCATTTTCGTCAAAGGCTTCGATGGCAAAATAATATGAAACGCCTTTGTTTAAAGCGCGAATTTCTTTTGCATTTGGTTCATCGGCAAAGATTTGATAATTTAAATGAAGCCTATCAGGTTTTATACCCCAACGAATATTATAACCCACTGCACCCTTTACTTTTTGCCATGTTACAAAGGCGTTTCGCTCATCTGTATCGCGTTTAACGACCAAATCTTTAGGAGGTTTTACAATCTTTCCACCCGCATTGCCAAAAATGCGAATATCGGAAATCGCAAGATTTGCAGCGCCAACATGGCCGTGAACATATCTTACAAAGCGCGCCTTAATTGGGTTTGCTAATTCAAAATAAGCATTTGACGGGGCAATACGCCCCGTCAATTTTATACTTTTAAGTTCCAAACTTCTGATTGTTGTTCTTTAACCATATCTTCAACTTGCTTGGGTCTTACATTGCGATAATGTGGATTGGCATCTTGAACAATAGAAATAATCTCATCAATCATGATTTGTGGGTCATATTGCGAGGTAAGCTCTCTAATTGTCCAATGTTTTGTAAGGCGTTCACCTTGATCCCACCATTGATCCATAGTTTCCATACCAGTGTCATTAAAGCCTGTTTTAAATGCGCCAGGGTTAACAGTGATTAATTGGACGCCATATGGTTCCAATTCTTCACGCATAGCAGAACATATTCCCTCTACTGCATGCTTTGATGCTGCGTATGCGCCATCAAAAGGCACTTTTACCAAGCCAGCAACAGATGATGTCCAAATAATTCTGCCACCGCCTTTTTTAATCATTTTTCTTGCAAATAATTGCGCCAAATTAAGAGCCGAAAAAACATTTGTTTCGAAAACTGAACGTACGACAGACAATGGTATCTCTACCATTGAACCTGATTCCATTATGCCAGCATTGTTAAAAAGGATATCAACATCATATTTTGTTGCATTTTTAACATCGATTTCATTTAAAACATCAAGCTTAATAACTTTTGCATTCAAATTTGCAGCCGCCAAGGCAGCACGAACTTCAGTGACTTGGGGCCAAATTTGGCACCCGATAATCACATCATATCCAAGCTTTACAAGCCCAAATGCAACACCACGGCCGAAACCACTTGCACCGCCACTTATAAGAATAGTTTTACCCAATATTATCCCCTGTATTTTTCAATCAGCAAATCAGCAACAGCGCCACCAGATGCAGGGTTCTGTCCTGTAATCACTCTATTGTGTGCAATGGCAAATGAATCCCATGGTGCACTTGCTTTAACATATCTTGCGCCGCGTTTAACTATTTCATCTTCAGTTAGGAATGGAACAAATTGCGTTAATTCGGCAAGACGCTCTTCTTCATTTGAAAAACCTGTAACTTCTTTATCAGCAATCAAAAGCGTGCTGTCTGAAAGTTTGATATTTAACAAGCCAACAACGCCATGACATACAGAAGTTACGTAGCCACCAGATTCATAGATTTTTTTGCTCAATTCTTGGAAGTCTTTATTATCTGGGAAGTCCCACATTACACCATGACCACCAACATAATATATGGCAAAATAATCATCTGCTGTCACTTCTGAAGCTGATAAAGTGGTGCCAAGGCGGTTCATAAATTCTCTATTGTGATACCATTTCCAATCAATTTCTTCAGCCATTGCAAGACTATGTGGATCAATTGGCGTGTACCCACCATTTGGGGTTACATAATCAACTTGGAACCCTGCTGCTTGTACTTTTTCAACAAAGTGAACAACTTCGCCCAACCAAACACCTGTGGCACGGTTTAAATTTGGATATTTTTCTGTAGTTGTTAATACAACAAGAATTTTTTTAGCCATAACAATTCTTTCTTTTAAATAAAAACAAATAAATAAAACTGAAAAATAAATTCAATCAAATAATCACACAAATGTTTATTCCATAAATACAATTATTCATGGATAATATAAAATTTATTCAAAATACTATTTAAATATAATACGCTGTGAAAATTAAATTGATTTGTTTATTTATTTCTGCATTAATATAATAAATAGGAGAATTAACAATGTCCAAAACGCTCAATTCATTTGCTCAAACTACGGAATCGCAAAAGCATGAGCGTGGCAAATTTTATGTGAATAGAGATAATTTGTCGCCCATTTTGGATGTAGTTAGGCTGCAAGGAATTTACTTCAAAAGTGAAAAACATCAGTCGCCATTTAACGTGCAATATAATTCGCAATATAGGGGGTTTCACATCGTTACCGAAGGCGAAATTTATATAAACTACCCAAACAATAACGAAAATGAAATTGTTAAACTTAGTCGCGGCGATCTCATCCTTTTCCCACACGCAAACGAACACGTAATTTGTGATTCTTCGGACAAGAAAAGTGCAAAAAGCAAAACCCCAAAAAGCAAATCAAGCCATGCAACATGGTTAAGCGGTACGTTTAATTTTGACCCGATTTTGGCAAAACATATTTCATCGATACTTCCACCCTTTATTATCGTTGAAAATAAGGATGGAAAATTATTGCATATGCTTGAATGGGCATATTCATTTTTGACCAATGATATAAACGATAGAATATCAGGAACCCAAGCAATAATTTCACGACTTTTAGATATAGTTTTTATTGAATGTATTCGCGATTGGTCATTAAAAAATAATTCGCGCATAGGCTGGATTATGGGGGCACTAGACCCAAGGATTGGAAAATCAATCAGTGCGATACACGATAACCCGCAAAAAGAATGGACTGTTAGCGAACTTGCAAAAGTTGCAGGAATGTCGCGCTCTGCTTATGCGGAAAGGTTTCAAAAACTTGTGGGATATAATCCTGCGGCCTATGTAACATGCTGGCGACTTGATCGTGCCACATATTTATTGCGCCTTACTGATTATACAATTGCTGAAATTTCCCAAAAATCAGGATATCTTTCAAGTGCCGCCTTCTCACGTGCCTTTAAAAAACAATTCGAACTAACGCCACAGCAATGGCGCATGCTTAATAGCAATAATAATTTGTAGGCAAAACGCATAAAAACATTGTTTCCATTAGAAAAAAACTGTTCTAAGATATATTTAGGATACTGAATAAATGCATAAACCTATCAAAGCAAAAATAACAGGCTTTGGCCATTATCGCCCTCAAAAAAGCTGCCAATCAACTGAATTAGATTCGCTTTTCAATCAATCATTAGGTTGGACCAATGAAAAATTTTCAATCACCGAACGCCCAATTGCAAACCGCCAAGAAACCACATCTTTCATGGCGGCGCGCGCCTGTGAAGAAGCGCTTAAAATGGCAAATTGGGATAGTTTTGATGTTTTAATCGGTGGCTGTGGGGTCATGGAACAACCAATTCCCTCAACATCGGTTTTTGTTCAAAAAGAATTGGGTTTGGAAAAATCAGGCATTAAATGTTTTGATGTTAATATGACCTGCCTTTCATTCCTAAGTGCTTTTGAAATTGCTGCGCAATATATTGCAACAGGAATGATTAAACGCGCACTTATTTTTGCATCAGACATTGCATCATGTGGCCTTGATTATTCACAGCCCCATGCATCGGCAATTTTTGGCGATGGTGCCGCAGCTATTTGTGTTGAAGCGCATGATGATGAAAATGGCGGCCTTATTTTAGCCAGTAATTTCAAAACCTATTCATCAGGAATTGATACCGCACATTTACGCGCGGGCGGTACAAAAATTCGTATTGATGATGGTTATGAAGCCTTAAAAGAAGGTGCAAAATTTTATATGGATGCATTCGGGATTTTTCGTGCGGCTGGCAAATATTTGCCGCGCACCTTATCCGAAACCCTTAAAATGGCGCAGGTTACACTTGATGAGATTGATGTTGTAATTGCCCATCAGGCTTCCGCCCCTGGCCTTGAATTTTTGCGTAATGTTTTAAAAACCCGCCCTGAACGTGTGGTCGATATTTTTGACACTTTTGGCAATCAAATTGCCGCATCTTTACCAAATGCCTTATATCATGCGCACAAAAGTGGAATGTTGAAGACGGGTTCAAATGTCTTAATGCTTGGCACATCTGCGGGCATTTCAATTGGCGCAATGGTGATTAGAATATGAGGGTTTTAATCACGGGCGCAACAGGTGGCCTTGGCCTTGCCTTGGTTGAAAAATTTGTTTTCGAAGGTTTTGAAACAATTGCACTTGGGCGCAATCTTAAAGCGGGTGAAAAAATCAAAGCAAAAGGCGCGCTATTCATTGAAGCAGATTTGAATAATTTTGATTTTGCGAAATGCCTTAAAAATATTGATTTTGTAATTCACGCCGCCGCACTTTCATCACCTTGGGGGCGCTATAAGGATTTTTTTGATATTAATGTTGGCGCGACGCAAAAACTTTTGAATGCATCTAAAGAAAATGGGGTTAGCGCCTTTATTTTTATCTCCTCACCCTCGGTTTATGCGCGCGAAAAAAATCAAATTGGCCTTATAGAAAACGATGCATTACCAGAAATTTTTATGAATGATTATGCCAAGACAAAGGCAATGGCGGAACAAATTGTGAAAGGCGAAAATAGTGATAATTTTAAAACCATAATCATTCGCCCACGCGCAATTATTGGCCCAAATGATAATGTATTATTACCACGTTTTTTAAGGCTAATTGAAAAAGGCAAATTCCCACTTTTCAATAATGGCAACGCACTAATTGAACCAAGTGATGTGCGCGATATTGCAAATGCAATTCATCTTTGTGCGCAAAAATATGAAGCGATTGGCGGTGAAATTTTCAATATTTCGGGTGGGCAATCTATGCCACTTAAAAACATGATTGAAGATATTGCAAATGCGATGAATAAGGAGGTTAAGTTCATAAATCTGAATTATGAATTGGTAAAGCCTATAATTGGTGCGGTTGAAAATATTTGCAAGATTTTGCCAAATTATCCCGAACCACCTTTGACACAATATTCACTGTGCGCCCTTAGTTTTTCGCAAACTTTTGACCTTGCAAAAGCGCGCGATAAGTTAAACTATAGCCCCCAATATAATGCATTTGAAACAGCGGTTGAAATTGCCAGAAATTTGCGGGGTGGGGCATGATATGTGATTGGAAACTTCTTAAAATCGGATCATGCCAGCACCCTGGCTTTATGACAATTAAGGGTGGTTCACTTGCCTGCCACGAATTTCCCGCACTTGTTGGCCTTTTGATTCACGAAACGTTTGGCCCGATTATTTTTGACACTGGTTATGATAGTGCGTTTTTAGAAGCGACCAAACCCTTTCCCGAACGCCTATATCGCATGGCAACCCCAATCCAATATGATGAGAGCCAATCAATTGTTAATGCGCTTGAAAAATATAATTTCGCGCCAAATGATATTAAAGCAATAATAATATCCCATTTTCATGGTGACCATATTGCAGGGTTACGCAATTTCCCATTGGCAAAAATATTTTGCGCCAAAGAAGGGTTAAAACAAACCAAAATCGGCAATCGTTTTTCGCGCACTAAAGCAGGGATTTTATCAGACCTAATCCCTCCAAGAATTGAATGCCGCGCCAAATTTTACGAAGATTATGAAAGAATTGCCTTGCCAAATGAATTTGCACCATTTTTATGGGGCGTGGATTTATTGGGTGATAATTCTTTATTAGCGGTTGAATTAGACGGTCATTGCAAGGGCCATTGGGGTCTTATTGCGCGCACGAAAGATAAACCAATTTTCTTCATTGGTGATGCGGCATGGTCGATGAAGGCGGTTGAAGAAAATATTCCACCCCCGAATATTACCATTGGTCTTTTAGGAAATGTACCGAAATATAAGGATACGTTGAATAAAATATCGGTTCTTCGTAGAAATTCGCGCGATAGGTTAGAAATAATACCTTCACATTGCGTCGAAACCTATGGTCGCTGGGGGCATTAATGCGCCTTGCAACTTTAATTTCATATTTCAATGCACGCAAAAATTTAAAAAAAACGCGCATTCAAATTGAGGAATTGCAAAAAAAATATTTAAAAAACCTGCCCCATTTTGCACTTAAGTTTCCTTTTTATAAAAATATTCAAAATTTTGACGATTTTCCCCAAATAGATATAAAAACTTTTCGCGCCAATTTTGAAGAATTAAATTGTGAGAATATCACAATTATTGATGCACAAAATGCGGCGCAGCAAAGTGAAAACGGTCAAAAATCTGCACTTAAAAATGATTTAGTGGCGGGGTTTTCAACCGGAACATCTGGGCAAAATCGTGGACTTTTCCTTACGAATGGTTATGAACGTGCATCATATTTAGGGCAGATTTTGGGTAAGGTTTTTAAACCTTTAGAGCTTTTGAAAGTGCGCAAAATTGCCCTTTGCTTGCGTGCGGGTAATTCGCTTTATAATACGCCAAAGGCAATTGATTTTAGGTTTTTTCCACTTTCATTAGAGCGTGAAGAAATTGCAAAAAATATCGCGCATTTTGCCCCTGATATTCTAATTGCACCCACACAAATCCTTTTGGCGATTGCCAAGGGGCATTATAAATGGGCAAATCTAAGTAGGGTTTTCTATGGCGCAGAAAATATGAATTCTTTCGAGCGAACATTCATTCATTCGCGCCTTGGAATAAATCCTGCACCCCTTTATCAGGCAACGGAAGGGTTTTTGGGTGCACCATGTGAAAAAGGAAACCTTCATCTTAATGAAGATAATATTTTCTTTGAATTTGAAGATTTAAAAAATGGCGCATATAGGCCGATAATAAGCGACTTTAAACGAAAATCCCAAGCAATCATAAAGCTTGGCCTTGATGATATGATAGATTTTAAAAATTGTGATTGTGGCTCAGGTTTTAAATGTGTTGAACATATTGGGCGCAAATCTGATATTTGGCATTTAGATAAAGAATATCTTCCGTGGGAAATTGAAAATATCATCGCCCCACTTGTAAACCCCGAACATGATTGGATTTTAAGCGCCAGCAAAGAAAATATAGAAATTTATTGTGAACAAGAAAATGATTATGAAATAATTGAAAATGCGCTTTCATTTTTGGGGCTTAAATTCATACGTAAACCCTATAATCGCCAATTAGATTTCCCAAAACGACGGCATATTAGGTGGCGACCATGAAAGTGCTTTTATGTGGCGCACGAAGCCCTGTTGCAATGGATTTGGCGCGTGCTTTTAAATTTCATGAAATTGAATTTCGCGCCGCCGATACTTTCAAACCTCTAGTTTTCGACGGCCTTTGTGAAAAATTTCATATTTATGATGCGCCAGCATTAAATTATGAAAAATTCTGCGCTGATATTTTGGCGATAAATAGTGAATTTAAGCCCGATATAATAATTGCGATGAATGAGGAAGTTTTTCATTTCGCCAAACTTGCAAAATCACATAATATCCCGCTTTTTGCTCCTGATTTATCAATATTAATGATGCTTCATTCCAAATTACGCTTCATTGAATTTGCTAAATCAATTGGTTTAAATGTGCCAAAAACATGGATAATGCGCGGCGATGAAAGCCCCAATGAATTAGTTTTCAAAAATGAGTTTTCACGCTTTGGCGAAAATGTTTTTATTCGCCCAAAATCTTTACCCAAACAAAATTCGCAAAACCCAATCATTGCCCAAGAATATATAAAGGGCATTGATATTTCATTCTATGCAATCGCGAAAAATGGCGCGATTTGTGCCTTTTCATCTTATTCATCCGATTGGCGCACTAAAGGTGGGGCAAGTTTTTATTTTGCGCCTTGTGATGAAAAGACAAATGCCAAAGCATTGGCAATTGCCGCTAAAATTGTGCAAAAATCAAATTATACTGGGCAAATTTCATGTGATTTGCGCATTGCAAATGATGGAAATCTTTATCTTATTGAATGCAATCCGCGTGCAAGTTCGGGGCTTCATTTGCTAATTGATGATGATTTTGAAATTATAAAAGCAATCATTGAAAACAAAAAAATCACAATTAAATCAAGCGCAAAATATATTGGTTTGGCAATGATGTTTTTAGGCATACCATTGGCAATAAAAAGGGGTAAAATAAAAAAACTGCTAGAAGATATTCAAAATGCAAAAAATGTTTACGAAAAACGCAATATTTTGGCATTATTAGATATGATTAGACATAGTTTACACGCAATTATAAAGCAGCAAAGCCTTTCACAGTTTTTAACCCACGATATTGAATGTAATTTTGACCTTGAAACCAATTAAAAACGCAAATCTAACTTTTAAAGTTTCAAAACTTGGAACACGTAATTTTGCGATTGCCGTGCCACAAAAAGGCACTAAGACTTGGACATTATCGCAAACAATTGCACTTGGCCCCATGCTTCGTGAAGAAATTGCACGCGAAAAAATGGGGTTTAAAGGCTTTTTATTTTCAGCTCTTAGTTTTTGTTTTCAAGGCTTTGGTAAATTATTTCAAATTAATGAGGCCATTTACCCATCGCATTTTGGCTTTTCGACCACAATTTACAATAAGGGTGATATTGCGCGGGTTCTAAAAAATACCGAAAGCCTTAAAGCGCAATTTCCAAAACATGCAATAATAATTCGTTCGATAAATAGTATGAATTTTCGTGGGCGCGAAAATAAATTCCGCCTTATCCCATCACGCGTTATTTTTGTTATGAATGATGTTGAAGAACAATGGTATTCACGTACAGATACAAAGGCCGATTTAAAAATTTTCGAAGATAATGACATTGAATTAAAAAATTACACAAAATCAATTCCCGATGATGTTTTGGCACGGTGTAAAGAATTATATGATGATTTATATTTGCAAAAATATTCATTACATAATCCCGATTATTCCATTGAATATTTGCGTGATTTAATTGAATCAGATGTTTTGCGTTTTCATGTAATTCACTCAAAAAGTGGTAAAGTTTTGGCATTTTGTGCCACGCAAAAAAGCGATAATGTACTTGCTTGCCCTATTCTTGGTTATGATAAAAATTCATCTATCCCGCTTTATCGCGCCATAATGTGCGTTGCGCCAATGATTGCGATGAAGGCCAAACTTGCGCTTAATCATTCGGCAGGCGCACCAATTTTTAAAAAAAACCGTGGCGCAATTGCGATGATGGAATATATTTTGGTTATTGATGATCATTTACCTTCATGGCGGCGTTTTGGTTATTCAATGATTGCCAAAGTGCTTCGTTCTTTTGAAAATGAAATTTTAAAGGCAGCGAATAAATGAGTTATCCGTCTCAATTGGAAAGTTGCTTTATTCCGCTTATAACCCTTAAAAGCCTTAAAAATAAACCGATAAGGCGAATGATTGGTGGCAAGCCAATTGTAATTTGGCGCCAAAATAATGAAATAATGGCCGCACTTGATAGATGCCCGCATCGCAATTATCCATTATCAAACGGCAGGATTGAAAATAATGCTTTGGTTTGCCCCTATCATGGTTGGGAGTTTGAAAATGGTAAATGCCGCAATATCCCTGGAATTGGAAAATGTGATTTAAGCAAATTTTCGCTTGAAACATTAGAAGTACAAATCAAATGGGGTGCGGTTTTTGTGCGCCTTGATAATTCACGCCCAAGTTTTGATTTTCCACAAATGCCAGATGATGAAGAATTTGATTCTTTTTGGTGGGAATTAAAGCCATCCAAAGCGCGGGTTTTTGATGCACTTGATAATGTGCTTGACCCATTTCACACTAATTTTATCCATGATGGTTTTATAAGAAACAAAACAAAACGCCAAAAGGTTTTGCAAACTATTGAATTGTCGGAAAACAAACTCGCCGCAACCTACATTCAAGATGCCGATTTTGGCGCCATGAGTAGGTTTTTAGAAGGCAAAAGAACCAAATCAATTGGTCATTATTACCCACCAATTTGCTTCCAAGGTAGGTGGGAAGGACAAAAAGGATTGCAACATTGTGTTACAATTTGGTTTGTCCCTGAAACTGAAAATCGAATGCGCTCTATGGTGCGTTTTTCAATGGCAAAATATCGCGGGCCTTTATGGCTTAAAGAAATTTTAGTTCGCCTATTTTTATTCAAAGTTATCGAGCAAGATGCCGACGCCTTAAAAGAGCTTGCCAAAAATATTGAAAATTTTGGTGCACCGCATTTTAAGACATCAAATGCCGATATGCTAAGCGCGCCATTTTCAAAACTTTATAATGGTCAAAAACTTGAACCTAAGACGATTGGCCCGTTTGAGATTTATCTTTAATAGGAAGCTTTTATAAGGCCTGCATTTACTTTTTCTTGCTGCAATTCTTTTAATTTTCCGCATGATTTGACGTTTTCAATCATTCTATCAAATCCTAGTTCACCGCGCCCTGCGGCAATAACTTTTTGGCGCAATAATTTTTCAAGTTCATCAGCTTTTGCAACCGAACAAAAATTTGCCGGCATTTGCGTTAATGAACTTGCCGAAAAAATACCGATCGAGCTTGATAATTTATTGAAATTCACCTTGTACCATTCATAGGTAAAATCGCGCGTATCCAAATTATTCATAAGCCCATTTAGAATTGCCAATTTATCAGAGGCGCGTAATTTTTCATCATTGAAATTATCAATTAAAAATTTCGTATTTTCTTTACCACCACTAACAAGGCCAGATAAATAATAACCTCTTTGAACCGTATCATTTGAATTTTTCATTTTTTCAAAAAGGGTTTTTGTTGTTTCAAGGCCGCCTTCTTGCCCCAAAATACTCATGGCAATATTGGCAATGCTTGGGTCAAGTGCATTTTCATTACCCGACAAAAATTCCAAAGCGCCTTTTTTAAGATTGTTTCTTAATTCTTTATCATCGCCATCATCGGCAACAAGGGCGATTAATTGGGCGCGTAATTTTTGCAAGTCAGGGTCATCATTTGAATATTTTCCAAGTGATATTTCACTTCCGATTTTATTTAATTTTGGCCCATATGTATTGCGAATAAATTTTTGATATTCACCTTTTGAAGAATTATTTATAAAGCCTTTTTGGCTTAAGCCTGAAAGGCGATACGCACTATTAAGGGCGACATTTGAATTTTTATTATCCGCAAGTTTTTGTGCAGCAAGTAATAAATCCCCGAAATTATTTCTTCCTGCTTGAAAATTTGCCCACAAACTATCAAGCATTGCCAATGCTTCACCAGGCTTTATATCATTAGATACATTAATAAGATTTCGCCAATCAGCTTCTTCAAGATTATAACGATAATATCCAAGGCCATCGGCATTTGGCACAAAAACATCATTTTTGAGATTCAGTTTTTGCGCTTTATCACCAAGCATTATGCAATTCTTATTTTCATTTTGGCGCACGCAAAAAGGAATTTCCCATTTTTGCGCTTTTAATTTTGTACCATAAAGTGAATATCGCGATTGAGTGGCGATAAATTCATTATTTTTGCGCTTAATATCAATAATTGGAACGCCTTGTTGATCCACAAAGCTTTTAAGTGATTTCAGAATATGTTTGTCACCCGCGGCATCCCCAAGGGTTGCAAAAAATTCATTGGTTGATGCATTGCCATGCGGATGACGTTTCATATGAAGTCTTACACCATCGCGGAATTTCTCATCACCCATATAAGATGCAATCATTGAAACAACTTGTCCGCCCTTGCCATAAGTTATTTCATCAAAGGCTTGATCAATATCTTTATTATATTTAATTTTTTCATGGATTGGGCGGCCTGCTTTTAATGAATCTATTTTCATTGCGCTAAAGGCTTCATCAATTGCGCCAACGCCAATATTTAATTCGGGGCGCCATTCATTGCCGATTTTAAAGCCCATCCAATTGGCAAAACTTTCATTAAGCCAAATATCATCCCACCATTTTGGCGTTACATAATCGCCAAACCATTGATGCGATAATTCATGTGAAACAATCATGCCAAAATCTTGCTTTTGCGATGTTGGGGCATTTTTATCTAAAAGGATTATTGAATCATTATAAATATCGGCCCCCGCATTTTCCATTGCCCCTGGCATGATTGGTGAGCCAATTTGGTCAAGCTTTGGGTATGGGAATGGTTCGTTAAAATAATCCTCAAGAAGGGTGACGATACGCGGCGTTTCGGCAAGAACATAATCTAATTTGTCTTTATTAGGCTTTGTCGCAATCACACGAATTGGCAATGGTTTTGAACGCTGTGGTGTTGGGGGAACAATGCTTGATGCGCTAACAAATGGGCCAACCGCAAAGGCGACCAAATAAGTTGGTAATGGCTTGGTGGTTTCAAAATAATGACGCACCAAATCACCTTCTTCTTGGGTTTTTGTTTCAGGTGAATTTGATATAGTCATAAAGCCTTTTTTTGTGGCAATACTTATATCAAATGGGATTTTAAAACCTGGTTCGTCAAATGATGGGAATGCATCACGCGCATCAATTGATTCAAATTGCGTCCATGCATAATAATCATCACCAACTTTTACACGGTGAAGCCCTGCGGCATCTTCGGTGAAAGATGCGGTATAATCAAAAACAAGTTTGATTTCACCCCTTGGTAAAACACTATTAAAATCAAGACGAATAACGCCAGTTGCATCAACAATTGAAACTTTGCCAATATATTCTTTGCCTGAAACTATTGCTTTTGCCGAACTAAAGCTAAGGTCGCGCCCATGCATATAAATATATTTGCTTGGGCTTTTAAGTTTTGCATTTATTTGTGTGTGACCTGAAAAAGTTTCTTTTTCAGGGATGATTGTCATATCAATTTTATATGAAATTGGGGAAATTGTTTCGGGTAACTTGCCTTGTGGTATGTTTTTAAAAGTTTTTGGCGCAGCTATGGCAAAATTTGCCATAAAAACACAAGAACATAGCGTAGAATAAAATAGTTTAGTTTTTTTGCGCATTAATATCCCCCAGTTACCTTGACGGAAATTAACAGCGTTTTTCCAACTTTCCACCCCTTTACTGATAATTGCAAAATTTTAATCAGATTGTTTGTATTTTTCCCAAAGATCTGGGCGTCTTTCCCTTGTTACTTCTTCACTTTTTTGAATTTTCCATTTTTCGATTGCGGCGTGATTTCCTGATAATAAAACTTCGGGAATTTGATGTCCTTCGATTTCGCGTGGCCTTGTATAAAGTGGGTGTTCTAAAAGGCCGTTTTCAAAACTTTCATTTTCATGGCTTTCGGCCTTGCCCATCATACCATCAATAAGGCGCAAAACCGCCTCGCACATTGCCTGGGCGGCAATGTCACCGCCCATAAGAACGAAATCACCAACTGAAATTTCGTCCATTTCTAAAATATCAATTGCCCGTTGATCTAGTCCTTCAAAACGCCCACAAAAAAGCACCAAACCATCAGCTTTTGATAATTCGCGCACTTTTTTTTGATTAAGTGGCTTACCGCGCGGGGTAAGATAAATAATCGGACGATTGCCAATATTAACAGATTTTACCGCATTAATTGCAACATCGGGCTTTATAACCATACCCGCGCCACCACCTGCGCAAGTGTCATCAACCATATTGTGTTTGCCATAACCAAATTCACGCAAATCAATTGTTTCAAGTGACCAGCGCCCATCCTTAAGTCCACTTCCAAGCAAGGACACACCAAGCGCACCCGGCCATGCATCGGGGGTTAAAGTTATGGTTGTGATTTTAAAAGTCATTTCTTACTCATTAATTGGTTTGTTTTGCGCCAGTTTTGCTTCACGTAATATAATATAAATTGTTGCCCCAATTACCAAAGCCGCGCCCAATAATGTTATATTATCAAGTGTTTCATGAAACACAATAAAACCCGCCAAAGCAGACATTGGCAAGCGTGAATAATCAACAATTCCCATTACTGATGCATCACCAATAGAAAGCGCTTTAACATAACAAATTTGCGCACCAACACCGCAAAAACCCATTATTAAAAGTATTATCATTAGCGTCATATCGGGTGTTGCACCACCTAAAAAGAAGAATGGCAAGCCAACCAAAGTTGTAAAAATATTGGCATACATAACCAAAGTTGCAGGATCATGATCTTTGGTAAGCTCTTTAATCATGATTATCGAAAGCGCATAAAGTGCCGCCGCGCCAATCGCCGAAATTGTGGCAAGATTAAAAACTGAATTTTCGGCACGCGACATTAAAAGAACGCCAACAAAACCTATAAAAACCGCCGACCATCTACGCCATGCAACTTTTTCGCCCAAAAATATAACCGCCAAAACAGTTATAAAAAGTGTTCTTGAAAAACTTATTGATTGGGCTTGGGCAATCGGTAAATTTGCGAATGCGTAAAATGATGCGAAGAATGCCGCCGCCGAAGTTGAAACACGAAACAAAAATGGCAAAGGGCGCGAAATTTTCCAGATTGACGCGGGCTTTCCAATTACAAGCGGAATGGATGCCACAAGCCCTGCCAATGCACGCCAAAAAATCATTGTTGGAACCGATGTATTCTTACCCAATTGGCGCACAAAAACCGTCATGGCAACGAAAAATATTGCAGACAAAAACGTCCAAAACGCACCTTGCGCATTGGGTGTTAATTTAGATAATTTCATTATTTATAATAATCTTTCCAACAATTTGGCGGTTTTTAATTGCCATAATTGCCTTTGCGCCATCTTCGAGCCTGTATTTTTGGCTTATTAATGGTTTTATTGAGCCATTTGATAATAATTCAACCAATTGTTTGATATTTTCATCATATTCTTTGGGCTGTCGCGCTTTAAATTCCGTGAAGAATACACCTGAAATTTCGCACCCTTTTACAAGTAATAAATTAAGTGGAATTTTTGGAATTCCTGATGGGAAACCAATAACTAAAAACCGCCCATTCCATCCAATTGAACGTAGCGCGGCTTCGGAATAATTGCCGCCAATTGCGTCATAAATCACATCAAAACCACCATTGCCCGCAAGTTTTTTGAAATCTTCTTTTAGTTTGATTTTTTCTTCTTGGGTTTCAATTTCTTTGGGATATATGAAAACTTCGTCTGCACCATTTTCAAATGCTATTTTTGCCTTATCTTCACTTGAAACCGCGCCATAGGTTATTGCACCAAGCGCTTTACCTAATTGTAGTGCGGCAATACCAACCCCGCCACTTGCCCCCAAAACCAGTAATTTTTCGCCTTTTTTTATTTTTGCACGTTGTTTTAACGAATAAAGTGAAGTGCCATAATTTATAAGCATTGCAATGGCATTTTCATAATTTATGCCATCGGGAATTTTTTCAATATTCGTACAATCCGTAGCGATATATTCGCAAAGCCCGCCAAAGGTAAGTTCGCCATATACTTTATCGCCGATTGAAAATTGGGTTACATCTGACCCGATTTCAACAATTTCACCCGCGATTTCACCGCATGGTGCAAATGGTCTTTGTCCTTTGAATTGGTATTTATCCTCGATAATTAGGCAATCACGATAATTTATACCAGTGCAATGGATTTTTATTAAAACCTGATTGCTTGAAGGTTTTGGAATTTCCAATTCACGAAGAACCAAATTCTCAGCGGGGCCAATTGTTTCGCATAAAAGGGCTTTCATATTACTTCAATAATACCGAACAATTTATATTGCAACGCAATATAAAAGCCGCCCACTAAAAAATGGGCGGCTTTTTTGAATTAGATTCAGATTTTATTAGTCGTGAACTTTAAATTCAACGCGGCGATTTTTTGCATCCGCTTCTTTTGTACCAGAAGTATCAAGCAATTTATCAGAACCATAACCAACCGCACTTAAGCCTTCAGCAGGAACGCCTTTATCGGTCCAGAATTTTTTAACCGCATCAGCACGTGATTGCGAAAGTGCTTTATTTGCTACTGCATCGCCTTGCGCATCAGTGTGACCAGCAACTTCAATCTTATGTGTTTTACACGCAGATGCGATACCAGTAAGCGCGCTTAATAATGATGATGAATCAGAATTGATAATCGCTTTGCCAGTTGCAAAATTAATTGTGCGACCATTCATTGTTTCAGTGAATGCAGTAGTACAAGCCGCCGCATCAGGGTTTGCACCCAATTTTGCCAATGCCGCACCAACAGGGGTTTCGGTTGAACCTTTAACGCTAATATTATCAACAAGGTTAGCGCCTTTGCCTTCTGATGCATCAATTGCCATTGCAAGCTCAGCTAATGCTGCATCTTTTGCATTTTTATCAGCCGCTTCCCCACTTGCAACAATTGTATTGCCATTATTGCTTAGTGATAACCAAGGGAAGCCTGCCTTTAATTTATCGCCAATAGCGCCAAGCCATGCAGGTGCAGCAGCACTTGCAACCGCCGCAGGCTGTGTTTGTGGTGCTTTGCCCCTAAATTGCGTGATGCCATAAACAACTAATGCGCCAATACCAATCATTGCCAACATAGGTAAGAAGCCACCCGCTTTTTTGCCAGTAACTGCATCAACCGCATCACTTGCTGCATTACCAACAGCACCTACCGCGCCTTTTGCTGCGTCAACGGCTTCTTCTGCAACATGACCGACAACACCTGCTGCACCTTTTGCAGTTTCACCAACAAGGCCAACCGCTTCACCGGCTACTTCACCTGTTTTTGCCGCAACGTCTTTAACGCTTTTGCCAAGACCACCAGCAAGCGCCGCCGCGCCGCCCAAAACCGCCGCGCCAGCGCCAAGCGCTGCGCCGCCAACATTTTTGCCAAGATCTTTTGCGGCATCAACCGCATCACCTGCAACATCGCCAACTTTATCAGCAACACCAGTTGCAAGGTCTTTTGCGGCATCAACGGCATCGCCCGCAACTTCAGTTACTTTGCTTGCGGCGCCTTTTGCGGCATCAACTGCGTCACCTGCAACATCGCTAACTTTATCAACTGCGCCTTCAACCATATCACCTGCATCAGCGGCAATTTTTTTTGCTTTACTTACTGCGCCGCCCGCGGCTTTCTTTGCTTTTTTTGCAACGCCATCTGCGGCTTCTTTTGCATTTTCGGCAACATCGCCAGCAACATCTGTTACTTTGTCAACTGCATCACTTGCCGCTTTTTTGGCTTTTTTGCTAAGGCCGCCAATTGCGCCGCCAACTGCGCCCAATGCACCCTTTGCTGCATCAACACCAGCACCAGCAACTTCAGTGGTTTTTTCAACCGCATTTTCGACAATATCACTTCCAGATTTCTTCTTACCAGCCATTTTATGCTCCCACTTATTAATTCAAAAATTCATTTTGATGCAAATCAATTATTAATGACCTTATATGACACATACAATAAATTGAAAGCCAAATTTGCCGTTCAAAACACCCGAAAATGCGACTGTTTCTGTAACTATAAGGTATTTTTTTATAATTTTTATTTGAATTTTGTAGCTTTTGGTTTAGATGGGCGCATCATGAGCATTAATAATACTTCAAATCCATTAGATACCGCAAAAACATTGGCAGAAGCATTGCCTTTCATCCAAATTTATGATCGCGAAACTGTGGTTGTAAAATATGGTGGCCACGCAATGGGTGATGAAGATAGTGCCAAGAAATTTGCCGCCGATATTGTGCTTTTGAAATTAGTTGGCATCCATCCCGTTGTTGTTCATGGCGGCGGGCCGCAAATTTCGGCAATGCTAAAACGCGCGGGTGTTGAAAGCCGTTTCATTGATGGCCTTCGTGTTACTGATGATGCGACAATGGAAATTGCCGAAATGGTTTTATCGGGCGCAGTTAATAAGCAACTTGCGCATTTGGTGACAATGGCAGGTCGCGAAGCAGATGTGCGTGGTGTCGGCCTATCTGGCAAAGATGCGCGTCTTTTCACGGTTGAAAAAGTTGTGCGCACCAAAAAAGACCCAGATAGTAATATAGAGCAAGTGGTTGATTTGGGCTATGTGGGCGACCCAACCGAAGTTGACGCGCAATTGGTTGAAAGTCTTATTCGTGCTGACCATGATTATGTTCCTGTGGTTGCGCCAATTGGGGTTTCGAATGATGGTGAAACTTTCAATATAAATGCCGATACTGCGGCGGGCGCATTGGCGGGAAAATTACGCGCCAAACGTTTCTTACTATTGACCGATATTCAAGGTGTTTTGGACGAGAATAAAGAATTAATCCGCGAAATGGATGTAAAACGCGCACAAGAATTAATCGCAACAGGTGTTGCCAATGGCGGGATGATACCAAAACTTGAAACCGCAATCGCGGCAATCGAAGCAGGCGTTGAAGCGGTTGTTATTCTTGACGGTCGCCAAGAACATGCAATCTTGAACGAATTATTCACCGATGCAGGTTCGGGCACTTTGATTAAGAAAAATGCCTAAATGAAAAACCTATCCGCGCTTTATAATGCCAAAGATTGGGTATTTGATTTAGATAATACGCTTTATCCCGCCGAATGTGATTTATTTCCGCAAATTCAAGTTAAAATGAATGAATATGTGGCGAATTTTCTAAATTTGCCAAAGGATGAAGCCCGCGCAATTCAAAAACATTATTATGTTGAATATGGCACAACTTTAAACGGCCTTATGAAACATCACGAAATTGACCCGCATGATTATCTTCATCATGTGCATGATATTGATTATTCGACGATAGAGCCAAATATGCCGCTTCGTGCCGCTTTAGAAAAATTACCTGCGCGAAAAATTGTTTTCACCAATGGTTCAAAACGCCATGCAGAAAATGCGATTGCGGCAATGGGCCTTGAAGGAATTTTTCACGATATTATCGACATAGCAGGCACAAATTTCACACCAAAACCACATAAAGAAGCTTTTGATACACTTCTGAATTTGCATGATATTGATGCGGCGCAATCGGTCATGGTTGAAGATTTATCAAAAAATCTTGTTACCGCTAAACAATTGGGCTTTGCCACAATTTTGGTTTGGTCGGATAAAATCTGGCATGATGAACCTAAAGGCCACGCGCCAGCGGGTGAAAAAGACGCGCAGCAAGAACATATAGATTTTAACACAAATAATTTGACACAATTTATCGAAACGGTAATAGAGGCCGCAAACTAGGAATTTTTAAATGACTGACTTTACCCAAATTCAAACCATTATTGATAATGCATGGGAAGCACGCGCCGAAGTTAATACTAAAACTTCAGGTGAAATTCGTGATGCGGTTGATTATGCGCTTGATGCGCTTGATAAGGGTGCTTTGCGTGTTGCATCAAAAGAGGGCAATGATTGGGTTGTTCATCAATGGCTTAAAAAGGCGGTTTTATTATCATTTCGACTAAATGATAATTTCGTTATCGATCCAGAAGCAAACCCGCGACTTGTTCAAAATGCGGGTCGTGCATTTGATAAAGTTCCATTAAAAACTGCGCGTTGGCAAGAGCATAATTTCCGCGATGCAGGCTTTAGAATGGTTCCAGGCGCCGTGGTTCGCCGTGGTTCATTCATTGCCAAAGATGTGGTTTTAATGCCATCTTTTGTAAATATTGGCGCTTATGTTGGTGAAAAAACCATGATTGATACATGGGCAACTGTTGGCTCTTGCGCGCAAATTGGGGCGAATGTTCACATCTCTGGCGGCACAGGAATTGGCGGCGTTCTTGAACCATTGCAAGCAGGGCCAGTTATTATTGAAGATAATGTTTTCATCGGCGCACGTTCCGAAGTTGCCGAAGGTGTTATTGTTCGTGAAGGCGCGGTAATTTCAATGGGCGTTTTCCTTGGTGCATCAACCAAAATTGTAAACCGCGAAACTGGCGAATTTACACGCGGCGAAGTTCCTGCTTATTCAGTTGTTGTCCCTGGCTCTTTACCTGACCCAAAAGGCGGGCCATCATTGGCATGTGCAGTAATTGTTAAAACTGTTGATGCACAGACAAGAAGCAAAACAGGAATTAATGATTTATTGCGTGAGTAAATAATAATTAATTTGCGTTTTTTTTTAAGTAAAATAGCCTCCATAAAAACTTATGGAGGTTTTTTATGGCGCATAAATTTGTTATCTCGAAAACTAAATCTGGTGAATATAAAGCAGCGTTTAAATATAATTCGGAAACTATATTTTGGACCGAAGGCTATTCTTCAAAAGCTGGTGCAAAAAATGCCATTGAATCAATTCAGAAAAATGGCCCCGCTGCACCAGTTGAAGAAGAATAGTTTAAACAAGCGGCATATAGATTTCCGTTATTGCCTCATTTGGTTTTACAAATGGGGGGAAGGAAATACGTTCGCAAAATGGTGGGAATTCACGTAATTCTTCACCACTTTGCACAAGCCATTCACGATATAAATAATTAAACGCATGACCTAATTGCTCATCGCTGCCATCAATTTGTATTCTTGCGCAGCGCCCTGCGGGAATTTGGCTTCTTGAAATTCCAAATTTATTTGTTGTGATTTCAGAATTTGTTTCAACGCCAATTTCGATTGGGAAAATATCATTTTCATCATCTTGCGAATGAAAAATATTAAAGGTTTTGCTTTTTGAAGGCGGCAAATTATTTTCTTTGCGCCATTCAATTAATTGGGCAATTGTGCTTCCTAATGATTTTTTTGCATTGCTATGGTGAATTGATGCGATATTTGCACCCGAAAATTCAACAATTTCGACTTTATAATTATGTTTCATGATTTTTATCACTTTCTCTTTGGCGTTTTTTAAGGGTGAATTTGATTGCTCAAATTCATCCCAATTCGGGGATTTACGAAACGCAGAAGGTGATTGATTAAAATGTTTTCTAAAGGCACGGGCAAAGGCTTGTGGGTTTTCAAACCCTGAAGAAAAGGCAATTTCGATTATTTGGGTTTGGGATTCACGGATTAATCTATTTGCTGCTTCTCTAAGCCTTAGCGCTTTCATATATTCATAAATGTTCAAGTCATAAAATGTCAAAAACAATCTATGAAAATGGAATTTTGAAAGACCTGCATGTTTGCATATTTCATCAAGCGATAATTTATTTTCAAAATTAGCGTCGATAAATTTTATTGCCCTTACAAGCCGTTGTTCTAAAAAATCACTTTTAATCAATTTTTTTCACCTCCTGCCTGAGAAGCAATAATCCATCTAAAAACCAATTTCGTTGCCGATATTGCTTTTATGCATGTTTTATCTATTGCCGTAAAATCTATAAAAAGCTAAAGCGCAGTTGAAAAATTACAAAGGCAAAAATCTTATGATCCCACGTTATTCGCGCCCGCAAATGGTTTCAATCTGGTCACAGGAAACTAAATTCAGAATTTGGTTTGAAATTGAGGCGCATGCCACCAATAAACTTGCCGAACTTGGTGTCGTCCCGCTTGAAGCTGCAAAGAATATTTGGGAAAAAGGCAATGCGGCGGTTTTTGACGTTGCAAAAATTGATGCGATTGAAGCCGAAGTAAAGCATGACGTTATCGCTTTCCTTACACATTTGGCGGAATTTATTGGCGAAGATAGTCGCTTTGTGCACCAAGGCCTAACCTCATCGGATGTTTTGGACACTTGCCTTGCTGTGCAATTAAACCGCGCATCTGATTTATTAATTGATGGCGTTGATAGGCTTTTGGTGGCACTTAAAAAACGTGCGATGGAACATAAATATACAATTCGCATTGGCCGTAGTCACGGTATTCATGCCGAACCAACAACTTTTGGCCTTACACTTGCGCGCTTTTACGCTGAATTCACACGTGCAAAAGAGCGTTTGATTGTGGCGCAAAAAGAAATTGCGACTTGTGCAATATCTGGTGCGGTCGGCACATTTGCACAGATTAACCCATTGGTTGAAGAGCATGTGGCAAAGGAATTAGGCCTACAGCCTGAACCAATTTCAACCCAAGTTATTCCGCGTGATAGACATGCGGCATTTTTCTGTGCTTTGGCAATTGTGGCTTCATCAATTGAAAATCTGGCAATCGAAATTCGCCACATGCAACGCACCGAAGTTTTGGAAGCTGAGGAATTCTTCTCCAAAGGTCAAAAAGGTTCATCCGCAATGCCGCATAAAAGAAACCCTGTTTTGACTGAAAACCTTACAGGGTTGGCGCGCCTTGTGCGTTCTGCCGCCGTTCCTGCATTGGAAAATGTTGCACTTTGGCATGAGCGCGACATTTCGCATTCATCGGTAGAGCGCGGCATTGGGCCAGATGCAACTATTACGCTTGATTTTGCGCTTAATCGCCTTGCAGGTGTGATTGAAAATCTTCTTGTTTATCCTGAAAATATGAAAGCGAATTTGGATTTATTGGGCGGTTTGCATAATTCACAAAACGTCTTGCTTGCGCTTACACAAAAAGGCGTGATGCGCGAAGATGCCTATCGCCTTGTGCAGCGCAATGCGATGGAAGTTTGGAATTTGCGTGGCGCCAGACCAGCAGATGCATTAATCAGCCGCCTTAAAAAAGATCCTGATGTCAATTCACGCCTAAGCGATGAAGAATTAGAGGGATTGTTCGACGATAGCAAACATTTGAAAAATGTTGATGTATCTTTCAAAAGAGTTTTTGGAGAATAAAAATGGCAATGCAAGCAAGCGAAATCGAAAGCATGATTAAAGATGCATTCCCTGATGCCGATATCGAAATTATCGACTTAGCGGGCGATGGCGATCATTATAAAGCAATTATCGCATCATCCGCCTTCGCAGGCAAAAACCGTGTTGCCCAACACCAAATGGTCTATGCCGCACTAAAAGGAAATATGGGCGGCGTATTGCACGCATTGGCGTTGGAAACAAAGGTGAAATAAAAAAGCCCCGCATTTGCGGGGCTTTTTTCTAATATCTATAACCAACCGATAATGAGAATTTATCATCTCTTAAATGGCTTTTGTACATTACCTGGCTCCATTCGCCGCGAACAACAAAGCTGTTTGGCAAATTATATTCAGCGCCAACACCAAAGAAGCCCAAACCTCTTGTATATTTAAACTCTTTCGCCGCCGCAGTTCCAAGTTTTGTGGTTTGTTTCATAGTGCTTGTATCAATACCAAAGCGACCATAAACAATAAAATCATCCATAAGAATTGCGCCAATGCGTGCGCTATAATCAACTACTGGTTTAACTTCATAATCATATTTAAGCGTTCCAACAGTTTGGCTTAGAGTTTTATCGCCAAAAGTGCGGCCAATTTCTGCACCGATTAAAATTGTATCATCAAGGATTTTTTCATCATAGCCAACAAAAATACGCCCAATAGTTTTGTTTTCATCCATTAAAAATCCGGTTTGCGAATGCGGTGGTGCGCCTTTTTTCTCCATACGATTATGTTCAAGTCCGACACCAAATAAAAGGCCGCGACCCTCTTCATAATAATCTTGCGCCATTGCGCCGCTTGCGAATGTTAAACTTAATAATGTTGTAAAAATTGCGATTTTTTTCATAATGTCCCCATTTTATTTTCTATATTTATGTATAGGATATACAAGTTAAATGATTTATTTGATGAAATATAGTTAAAAAACGGAAAGGTTATTTGCTTTAAACAGTATAAGGCATTGTATTAATGCATAAAAAAATGCCCCGTATCATACGGGGCATTAGATTAGAATTTATAAGCAGCAGAGACGGAAAACTTGTCATCTTTTAGATTGTCTTTATATTTTACCCTGTCCCATTCCCCGCGAATTACAAAATTACTTTCTGTTGTATATTCAACTCCAAGACCATAGAAACCGTTGTTTTTTGTTGATCTATAAGTCTTTGCAGCATCAGTATTAAGTTTTGTTGTTTGTGTAGTTTTGCTTCTATCGATACCGCCACGAACATAACCAACAACATTATCAGTGAAAGCACCGCCAAGGCGTGCACTTAAATCAAATTGTGGCTTAACTTCATAATCATATTTTTGACCGCTAACAGTTTGTGAAAGTTTTTTATCGCCAAAAGAACGGCCCAATTCAATACCAACAATTACACTGTCATCCAAAAGTTTTGTATCATAACCAACAAAAGCACGACCTATATTTTTGTCATCTTTCATATTGAAATTTTGTGGTGCACCCGGCGCTTGACCAGTTTTTTTCATCTTATTGTGTTCAAGACCAACACCAACAATAAACCCTGATGAATTTGCATTTTCTGCAATTACATTATTTGCAAAAACGCTTGCTAACAATGTTGCGATAATTGTTACTTTTTTCATTTTATTCTCCTAATTGTTCAAAGATGTGATTGAACATGCAAGGAAAATAGAAAGCGATTATGGAGTGTTTGTGGACATTTAGTTATCGCACTTTGCAGATTTCATTACAAAACAGAAACCTTATATTGAATTTAAAATTGGCAAAATAATTTCAAGTTTTAAGCCATTAGGTTTGTTGTTGGAAATATTAAAATTACCCTTATGCGCTGTAACAATTGCATTAATAACCGACAGGCCAAGACCAGTTCCACCAAAATCACGGCTTCTTGAGTTTTCATTTCGCCAAAATCTTTCGGTTGCAAGCGCAAGCTTTTCATCTGGTAAACCTGGGCCTTTATCTAATATTGTGATTAGCGCATTTTTTTTTGTTTTTGAAACTGATATTTTCAAATATTTGCCATCACTGGCATGAATTTTTACATTTTGCATTGCGGCAAGTAATGCCTGTTTAAGTCTATCTTTATCAACATAAGTGCTAATAGATTGAAGTTCAAATTCGATTTTAAAACCAAGCGCTTCTAAATTTGGGTTAATAAAATCAAGCGTTTCGCTTATAATATCCGATAAATCCGCCCATGAATAATTTAGAATTAATTTTTGGCTCATTGAAAGGCTAAGTGTCTTGAGGTCTTCAACAATCCGGGCAAGGGTTTCAGTTTGACTAATCAAAATTGAAAATTCAGCTTCACTTGGGGTGAAATAATTATCCTTTAGTCCCTGCAACCTGCCGCGCAAAATCGTTAATGGGGTTCTTAATTCGTGGGCAATTGCGGCGTTTGAATATTTATATTCCTTTTCAAGGCGCTCAAGATTTTGCGCCATAAAATTAAAATCTTCAACCAATTGTGCGGTTTCTTGGCTTTCAAATCCTATATGTTTTGCGCGAGCGTCAATTTTGCCATTTGCGATTTTGCGCGCTGCTTCTGCAACCGATAAAATAGGTTTGGATAAAAAGCTTGAAAGAAAAATACCCATCAAAACCCAAACCAGCAAAGCGGCTATGCTAAATTCCAAAACGGTTTTATCGGTTGGATCTTCTAAACTTCCAAATTTTTCCTTTTGTAATTTGAATGATTCCCTTTGAAGGGCAGCAAGTTTTTCACCATCGCCAACAACGCCTTTTTGAAGATCTTCAAATGTTTTTTTAGATTCTGGTGATAATTTTGCGGTTAGTTTTTTTGTTTCAATATCAAGAAAAGTTACTGTTCCAATATAAACAAAAACAACCGTACTAAGGACCCCAATGCCTAGTAAAATTGCAAAAATTGTTCTTAATTTAATTGGCTTAAGTTTAGTCTTCATTGCTAAAAAACCTATATCCAATGCCACGAACACATTCGAGATAATTGTTTAAATCGTGGGCCTCAAGTTTTTTTCTTAATTTTGAAACATGGCTATCAACGGTTCTTTCTAATGCGTCACCATCACTTGGAAGGCAAGTATCCAAAATTTGAAACCTTGAAAAGACTTTTTTGGGATGACGCCCTAAATAAACCAAAATCCTAAATTCAGTAAGGGTAACATCAATACGGGTTTTAGAAGTAATATTATTTTCAAACTTTAATGCATTAACCAGATGGGCATCCGTATCGATTTCAATATCACCAATACGAATTATTTTTTGAGTTTCGGAATTATTATTTAAACGCCTTAAAACTGCCTTTGCGCGCGCAACCAATTCCAAAGGGTTAAATGGCTTAACGACATAATCATCGGCGCCAATTTTAAGCGCGGAAATTTTTTCCAAATCATCGCCCAAAGCAGTCGCCATAATTACCGGTGCTTCACTAATTTTACGGATTTCGTTTAAAACCTCGCTGCCATCGCGTTTTGGAAGATTAATGTCCAATATTACAATATCAGGGCGCATCATACGAAAATGTGTAAGCGCAATATCGCCGTCAGCTGCAACAATAGTTCTAAACCCTTCGCGGTGAAAATATTCGTTTATAATCTCGCTAATTTGGGGTTCATCTTCGACAATTAATACTAATGGATTTTGCATTTCTTAGCCATTTTAATTCTTTATAATATAGCATTTAAAAGGCTTTAACAACATCATTATGGAAAAAGTGTGGAGGTGGATTAAGGTAAAACAAAAATAATTTTCACTAAAAACTATAGAACAAGTTTACGCCACGGATACTTGACGCACCTATATATTGCCTGCTCTAATCGTCGAAATGGGAGAGAAAAATGTCCGAAGAAAATATTATTGTCGAAATTAATGATGGGGTTTGTGAAATAAAATTCAACCGCCCAGATAAGAAAAATGCAATTCTTGGTGCGATGTATGAAAAGTTCGCAAAGACCATGATTGATGGAAATAATGATGACAAAGTTCGCGCATTTTTGATTTGTGCAAATGGCGAATCTTTTTGCGCGGGAAATGATATTGGTGATTTTCTTAATAATGGAATTGATTTTGCAAACTCACCGCAAAAAAAGTTTTTTGATTCTATTTTGCAATGCGAAAAACCAATTGTAAGTGCTGTTCAAGGCAAAGCAGTTGGCATCGGAACCACAATGCTTTTGCATTTCGATATAAATTATGCGGCAGAAAATGCACAATTTTCAACCCCATTCGTCAATTTAGGCCTTGTTCCTGAAGGTGGCTCAAGCCTTATATTCCCAATGAAAATGGGGCACCAAAAAGCATGTGAAATTTTATTATTAGGTGATAGTTTTGGTGCACAAGAAGCGCATTCATTTGGTATAATCAATAAAATTGTTGCGCAAAATGAATTATATGTTGCAGCAAAAAATGTTGCACTTAAATTTGCAAACCTTCCGCCAAATGCCCTTAAAAATTCACTTGCACTTATGCGTGGCAATAAGAATGAAATCGCCGCCCATATTGCAAAAGAAGGCATAAAATTCGGTGAGGCAGTAAAAGGCGAAGAAGCACGCAATGCCTTTATGAATTTTATGATGCGCAAATCAAAATAGGTTTAAATGTCAATTCAGATTGTTACGCCACGCTTGATATTGCGCCCACCGCTTGAAACTGATTTTGAAAGTTTTGCAAAGGCGCAATCAGACCCTGAATTTAAAAAACACACTGGCGGCACAATAGATAGAATGGCCGCATTTAATGCGTTTTCAGAATGGCGCAAGTTTTGGCAAAAAAACAATTATTGCTTCTTTTCTGTAATTGAAAAAGATAGAAATGAATGGATTGGTCGGGTCGGACCAACAAAGCGAGCTAATGAAAAATTCCCTGAATTCGGATGGTCAATAATCCCCAAATTTCAAGGAAACGGCTATGCCAAAGAAGCAGCACACGCGGTTGTTTCATGGGCTAAAGAAACACTAGATTGGCATGAAGCATATTTTTGCATAAGCCGCGATAATATTTCATCACAACATTTGGCAAAATCTTTGGGTGCAATAAATATTGGGATTGAAAAATTGCCTTTAGCTTTAAAAGATAAAAATGTTGAAGTTTGGTATAAAGCTTAATAAATTGCATAACCAATAAATATTTTATTTGAAGCGGCCTAAAACTATGATAAATTCCATAAAAATTGAAACCGAACGCCTAATACTTCGTCCACCGATTTTAGAAGATTTAAAAGATTTTACAAAAATGCGTTCTAATTTTGAACGCTCGAAGCAAGCTGGTGGCGGCCTTGATGCGGCTGGCGCGTGGACGAAATTCATGTCTTGGGTTGGTGCATGGCAATGTTATGGCTTTGGCATGTTTAGCGTGATTGAAAAATCAAGCGGAACATGGATTGGCAATATTGGCCCTGTTAATATGTATTCATGGCATGGTCAGGAGTTTGGTTGGGCTTTAATTGAAGAAGCCGATGGCAAGGGCTATGCCCAAGAGGCATCGATTGCGGCACTTGATTGGGCATATAGGAATACAGATTTTGATGAATTTGTTCATTCAATTTCACCGGATAATGTTGCATCGTCAAGGCTTGCAAAACGGATTGGTGCAAAATTTATTGGCGAAATGGTTCTTCCGCCACCTTATGAAGGCTATATAGACCATATTTGGAAATCTTTTAGAAGCGATTGGAAAAAATGATTAAAGCCTCACCACTTGGCCCCACTCTCGAAACCGAGCGTATGATTTTACGTCCACCTGTAATTGAGGATTTTGAAGCCTTTTCTTTATTCCATCAAGACCCAGAGGTCATGAAATTCCTTGGAGGCGTGCAAGAACGTGCAACAACTTGGCGCAGTTTTAATGCCTTTGTTGGTTCATGGTATTTATATGGTTTTGCGATGTTTTGCATGATTGATAAAAATACGGGTGAATGGCTTGGACGCGTTGGCCCGATTTTTCCACTAGAATGGCCTGAAAAAGAAGTTGGTTGGGGTGTTGCACGTAATGCAATGGGCAAAGGTTATGCGCGTGAAGCGGCGGTTGCAACTATGGATTATGCATTTGATAAATTAGGTTGGGAAAAAGTAATTCATTGCATTGCGCCTGAAAATACACCATCACAAAATCTTGCAAAACGCCTTGGTTCGCAAAATCTTGGCAAGACCAAATTACCCCCGCCTTATACGCATCTTGATGTTGATGCATGGGGTCAAAGCAAGGAAGAATGGTTAAAAAACCGCGCGCAATTTTATTAATTATTTTTGCGCAAAATTTCTGATTTAATGATATTTTGCAATGGCGAAAAAAGGTTTGCTTGCTCGACTTTGGGGGGCAAATCTATTATTTGCGTCACGTCTTTTGGGGAAAAGGCATAATAAGCACCAAAAAGGGCACATAATGGCAAATTTGCAAAGACTTAAATTGGTTGTAGTGAACAGCCAAATAAAAGATGATTTACGCGACAATCGTGATAATTTTGAAAAAAACTATGGAATAATATTACCCGATAATTGGCCCAAATTCCCCGAAGCTTTCGCGCAAAATAATGATGCAAACACTGGCAAAGAGCCATTTTGCGGATATTTATTTATCGAAGCAAAAACAAACCGTCTTATCGGAAATGGCGGCTTAATTCAGGGCAAAAAAAATAATGAATTGGTTGAAATAGGCTATGAAATTGCACCTGAATTTCAAGGGCATGGCTTTGCAACCGAAGCCGCCCAAGCGATGATTGATATTGCTTTTGAAAATGGTGCAAAAACCGTTGTTGCGCACACAGAGGCAGTGGCAAATCCATCAAATTCTGTTTTGAAAAAACTTGGAATGAAATTCACCAAGGAATTACCGGACGAAGAATTAGGCAAAGTCTGGCAATGGAAACTTGAACCAGAATTTGCATAAAGAAAAGGCGCCAATTGGCGCCTTTTTTATTTACCGGCTAATTTATCCAATTGATCTTGCATGGCCTTCATTTGTGCCTGCATCATTTCCAATTGGGCATTGGCAAAAGATTGCATTGGATTGCTTGGCGCTTTTTCATCTTCTTTTGCCGCAGCAAAATTAGGCGGTGTCATATTCGTCATCGCTTGTGCAGCTTTGGTGAACATTTCCATATTTGCCTTCATTGCGTTTGAGAAAACTTCCAAAGGTTGCGAAGAAGTATTACCCGAAAAAGTTTTTTTCCATTGTTCTTGGCTATCAGTGAAATGTTTCATCGACATTTCAAGGTATGAAGGGAAAAAGCCTTGAACAGATTTGCCATAAAATGAAATCAAATCACGAAGGAAGTTTACGCTTAAAAGGTTTGAGCCAGAATTTTCAGCTTCAAAAATAATTTGCGTTAAAACTTGGCGTGTGATGTCTTCGCCAGATTTGGCATCAAGAACCACAAATTCAACATTCTCACGAACTAATTCAGATAGAAAATCCAAAGTTACATAAGATGAAGAATCCGTATTATACAAACGACGGTTTGCATATTTTTTAATTGTTATTGGCCCTTTTGATTTTGCCATTTCTAACCCCTAAATAATTTATGTTGCGCAACATATAATGCAAACTCCTTAAAGAATTTTTTATCGCACTGCAACATCGCAATACGCCGCACATGCTTTTTGTCAATTTTGGCCTTGTGTTTGAAAATAGCACCCAATACTATTAGCTTATCGACCTTTTTAAATTTCTTTGCTAAGCCATTGAGGTCCAAATTTTATGACAGGGGAAACATAATGACTAAAGTAGTTATCGCATCTGCAGCAAGAACGCCGGTTGGCTCTTTTTTAGGTGGTCTTTCAAGCCTTAAGCCACAAGATTTAGGTACAATTGCCATCAAAGGTGCATTAGAGCGCGCAGGAATTACTGGTGATCAAGTTGATGAAGTCATTTTGGGCCAAATCCTTACCGCAGGCCAAGGCCAAAACCCTGGCCGCCAAGCAAGCCGCAATGCAGGCATTAAAGATGCCGCCCCTGCATGGCTTGTAAACCAACTTTGCGGTTCTGGGCTTCGTGCGGTTGCAATTGCGGCACAGCAAATCCAAACTGGTCAAGCATCTATCGTAGTTGCTGGTGGTCAAGAAAGCATGAGCCAAGCACAACATTCGGCATATCTTCGCGGCGGCACTAAAATGGGTGAGTTAAAATTCACCGATTCAATGCTACAAGATGGCCTTACCGATGCATTCCATAATTATCACATGGGCGTAACTGCTGAAAATGTTGCGCAGCAATGGCAAATCACCAAAGAAGAACAAGATTTATTCGCCGTTGCCTCTCAGAACAAAGCCGAAGCTGCGCAAAAAGCAGGTAAATTCAAAGATGAAATCGTGCCTGTAACCATTAAAGGCCGCAAAGGCGATACTGTGGTTGAAAATGATGAATATATTCGTCATGGCGCAAATATTGAGGCTATGGCAGGCCTAAAACCTGCCTTCAAAAAAGATGGTGGCACGGTAACTGCGGGCAATGCATCTGGCATTAATGATGGCGCGGCGGCTTTAGTTCTTATGAGCGAAGAAAAAGCCAAAGAATTGGGTATCACACCTTTGGCAACAATCGCATCATATGCAACAACTGGTGTTGATCCTGCGATTATGGGAACTGGCCCGATTTCTGCATCTAAAAAAGCCCTTTCTTTGGCGGGTTGGTCGGTTGATGATTTAGATCTTATCGAAGCCAATGAAGCCTTTGCCGCACAAGCAATTGCGGTAAACCGCGACATGGGTTGGGACACTGCAAAAGTAAACGTAAATGGCGGCGCAATCGCAATCGGCCACCCAGTTGGCGCATCTGGTGCGCGCGTTCTAACAACTTTACTTTTCGAAATGCAAAAACGCGACGCCAAAAAAGGCCTTGCAACCCTTTGCATCGGCGGCGGCATGGGCGTTGCCCTTTGTGTTGAGCGCGCATAAATAATAAATCCTGTCACCCCGCACTTGATGCGGGGTCTCATGGAATGACCAACCAAATCAATGATAAATTTGATAGCTAATAAATCCATCAAAAAGCGCGGCAATCCCGCGCTTTTTGTTGTTTTGCCTTCGTGTATTTTCGCCAAACTGCTATCATTTGTTATCAATCCTAAATTTTAAAAAATTTGAACATTAACATTATATTATTTTAAAACCTGATGGATAATAATTCTCCTTCCTCAGAAATTGGGGAAGCAGAAAGAAAACATTTTTATCGTTTCCCAACAAACGCCAATTTCTTGCAGTAAAAATGTGACTCTAAATTGTCTTTACCCCTTGAAGCTAAAGGATTACTTCCCATATTCCCACCGAAAGCATAAGGTTTTTGGTGTAAAGCGCGAAATTCCTTAAGTAAATTTTATCAAATCACACTAAAGGCCGCATTTGTGGATTTAGGGAAATAAAACTGCACGCACTTATTGTGGTGCAAAGAGGAAAGTAAAAATGGGAAAAATTATTGGTATTGATTTGGGAACCACCAATTCTTGCGTTGCCATTATGGACGGCAAGAATGCAAAAGTTATTGAAAACTCTGAAGGTGTGCGTACAACCCCTTCTGTTGTTGCGTTTGCTGCTGATGGCGAACGTCAAATCGGTCAACCTGCACGTCGTCAGGCAGTAACCAACCCTGATCAAACATTCTTTGCAATCAAACGTCTTATCGGTCGTAATTTTGCCGATCCAATGGTTGAAAAAGATAAAAAACTTGTTCCTTATGAAATTACAAAAGGCCCAACTGGTGATGCATGGGTAAAAGGTCGCGATAAAGATTATTCACCTGCTGAAATCTCTGCGATGATTTTGACAAAAATGAAAGAAACCGCAGAAGCCTATTTAGGTGAAGGCGTAACCCAAGCGGTTATTACCGTTCCTGCTTATTTCAATGACGCACAGCGCCAAGCAACCAAAGATGCCGGCAAAATCGCGGGCCTAGAAGTTCTTCGTATCATCAACGAGCCGACAGCAGCAGCACTTGCATACGGCCTTGATAAAGGTGGCAATCGCACAATTGCGGTTTATGACCTTGGCGGTGGTACATTCGACGTTTCAGTTCTTGAAATCGGTGATGGCGTGTTTGAAGTTCGCTCTACTAATGGTGATACATTCTTGGGCGGTGAAGACTTTGATATGCGCATCGTTGATTATTTGGCTGATGAATTCAAAAAAGAAAAAGGTATCGACCTTCGCAATGACAAACTTGCGCTTCAACGTTTACGTGAAGAAGCAGAAAAAGCGAAAAAAGAGCTTTCAACTACTTCAGCTTACGAAGTGAACCTTCCGTTCATCACAATGGACGCTTCTGGCCCACTTCACTTGAATTTGAAATTGTCACGCGCAAAATTAGAGGCGTTGGTTGATGATTTAATCAATCGTACAATTGAACCATGTAAAGCAGCATTGAAAGATGCAGGCCTTTCACCTTCTGATATTGATGAAGTGGTTTTGGTTGGCGGTATGACACGTATGCCAAAAGTTCAAGAAGCAGTTAAAAACTTCTTTGGTAAAGAGCCACATAAAGGTGTGAACCCTGATGAAGTTGTTGCTATTGGTGCAGCAATTCAAGCGGGCGTTCTTCAAGGTGATGTTAAAGACGTTCTATTACTTGACGTTACACCATTGTCTTTGGGTATCGAAACTTTGGGTGGTGTGTTCACACGTCTTATTGACCGCAACACAACAATCCCAACCAAAAAATCACAAACTTTCTCTACGGCTGATGATAACCAATCTGCGGTTACAATTCGCGTATTCCAAGGTGAGCGTGATATGGCGGCGGATAATAAATTGCTTGGTCAATTTGATTTATTGGGTATTCCACCTGCACCGCGCGGCATCCCACAAATCGAAGTAACATTTGATATTGACGCCAACGGTATCGTTTCTGTTTCTGCAAAAGATAAAGCAACAAACAAAGAGCAATCAATTCGCATTCAAGCAAATGGTGGCCTTTCTGATGCCGATATCGAGCAAATGGTAAAAGACGCAGAAGCCAACGCAGAAGCTGATAAAAAACGTCGCGAATCTGTTGAAGCGAAAAATAGCGCAGAAGCATCAATCCACAGCGTTGAAAAACAATTGGCGGAATATGGTTCTAAACTTGAAGACGGTGATAAAGGCGCGATTGAAGCGGCAATTGCCAAAGCCAAAGATGCGGTTCAAGGCGGCGAAGTTGAAGCTATGACTGCTGCAACCAATGAATTGATGCAAGCGGCAATGAAAATTGGCGAAGTTATGTATAAAGAACAGCAAGCTGCTGAAGAAGCTGCTGCTGGTGCTGATGCAGAACGCCAAGCGCGCGCCGATGGCGATGATATTGTTGACGCTGAATTCGAAGACGTTGACGGCGACAAAAAATAAAAGGTGAAAAATGAATATTGCCGAGCAAAACGAAAGCGATATTCAGAATGCCCTTGAAAATGATGATGTGGCAGCGCGTATTTTTCATGCGCTGCCACCATCACATAAAAAAGAATATATTGTTTGGATTAATTCGGCAAAGAAACCCCAAACACGTGCAAAACGAATTATTGAATTCATAAACCGCCTCAAAAAGACCAATACAAATGAGTGACGATTATTATTCCCTTTTAGGCGTTTCACGCGATGCGGATGCGGCGACTATAAAATCTGCATTCCGTAAGGCTGCGATGCAACATCACCCTGATAGAAATCCAGGGGATGCAGCAGCAGAAGCTAAATTCAAAGAAATCAACGAAGCATATTCCGTTTTATCGGACGACCAAAAACGTGCCGCATATGATAGATTTGGCAAAGAAGGCCTTAATGGCGGCGGTGGATTTGGCGGCGGCTTCTCTGGTGATGCGGGTGACATTTTCTCCGAAGTATTTGGTGATATTTTCGGGGATATGTTTGGCGGTGGCGGCGGTGGTCGTCAACGCAAACAAGGGCCTGCGCGCGGTGCTGATTTAAAAATGGAGTATGAAATTACTCTTGAAGATGCTTTTAAGGGTAAAAATGCCGAAATTCATGTGCCAACAGATGAAGAATGTGACCATTGTCATGGCACTGGCGCAGAACCGCCAACCCAACCTGAAACCTGCCCAACATGTGGCGGCGCGGGACAGGTAAGAGTGCAAAATGGCTTCTTTATGATGACGCGCACTTGCCATCATTGTAATGGGCGCGGAACAATTATTGCCAAACCATGTAAAAAATGTCGTGGTAAAGGCGCGGTTGAAATTGACCGCACCCTTTCTGTTTCAATTCCTGCGGGTGTTGAAGATGGCACACGAATTCGCCTTTCAGGTGAAGGCGCACTTGGTGCGCGCGGTGGGCCAAAGGGGGATTTATATCTATTCCTTTCAGTAAAACGCCACGAAATTTTTGAACGCGATGGGCGCGATTTATTCATTCGCATCCCTGTTCCAATGACCAAAGCGGCATTGGGCGGCAAAATGGAAGTTCCCGTTATTGATGGCGGCAAGGCTGAAATTGATATTCCTGAAGGTTCACAAACCGGCAAACGCATAAAAATCCGTGCCCAAGGCATGACGCAATTAAAATCTGCCTTGCGCGGTGATATGCATGTAGAGCTTTTCGTCGAAACCCCACGAAAACTTACACCAAAACAACGCAAACTCCTCGAAGAATTCCACGAAGATTGCTGTGCTGCGTCACATCCAGAGCATGAGGGATTTTTCGATAAAGCGAAAAAGTTTTGGGAAGGCTTAGGTAAATAAAATTATTTACCCTTTGATATTGTAATTATTATGGCGCGGGTATAAAGCTGCGCCAAATATTTGCAATGAAACAAACCGCTCCCCTCCTTATATCACTAATAATCGCCTTGCTTGCTATGCTTGGGCCGTTTGCGATTGATGCTTATTTTCCGACCTTTGATGCGGTGGCGGGGGAATTTCATGTTCCGGTTGAGAAAATGCAGCTTACGCTTTCGGCATATTTGGCGGCTTTTGCCTTTGCAACCATTTTTACAGGGCCAATGAGTGATAGTTTTGGGCGGCGCAATATTATTTTAATAAGCCTTGTTTGTTTTTTACTTTCATCAATTGCCACAATTTTTGTTCAAAATCTTGAACAAATGATAATTGTACGCATTTTCCAAGGTATGTTTGGCGGCGCTGGCCTTGTGGTTGGTCAGGCTTTGATACGTGATATTTTCGATGGCGAAATTGCACAAAAAACCCTTTCAAATGTAACAACAATTTTCAGCCTTGCCCCAGCGGTCGCGCCAATTTTGGGCGGGTTTTTATTTGTGCATTTTGGATGGCGGGCAATTTTTATATTTTTATCAATATTCACAATTGCGGTTTTAATTTTGGTTTGGACATCATTGCCTGAAACCCTTGTGCCTGAAAAACGTTTTGCCTTTAAACCGCGCATTATTTTTAAAAACTATCTTCAAATTTTAAGCAAACCAGAATTCCTGCTTAGGATAATGACGCACACATTCGGCTTTGCAACGGCGGCGCTTTATATTTCGTCTTCACAGCATTTCATTATAAAAATCCTTAAGCTACAACCAACTGATTTTGGTTGGTTATTCATTCCATTTGTCTCTGGAATGATGATAGGTTCGGCAATTTCCAACAAACTGGCGGGTAAAGTAAAAGGTGAAAAGCTTATAATTTATGGCTTTTTGATTTGCATGGCGGCCTCAATTTTCAATATTGGATATACATCATTTTTTGAACCCAAAATTCCATGGGCGGTCGTACCGATTTTCTTTTATGTTTTGGGTTATTCAATAATGATACCTTATATGACGCTTATCACGCTTGAATTATTGCCACATATGCGCGGAACGGCATCGGCGGCGCAGAACTTTATACGCATGAATGCCTTTGCATTAATTTCAGCAATTTTTGCGCCCTTGGTTTATGATTCAGCGTTAAAACTTGCGATTTGTATGATTGTCTTCTTGCTTATTGCGGCGGCGATTTGGAATTATTGCGATAAAAAATACGGTATCAGATCAATCCAATAGCTTTCATTGAAACTGTTCCTTGCGAACCTACGATAATATGATCATGTACTTCAACCTCTATTGCTTGAAGTGATTGGATGATTTTGCGCGTCATTGAAATATCATTGCCCGACGGTTTTGGGTCGCCACTTGGGTGATTGTGAACCAAAATAATTGATGATGCCGCAAGCTCTAATGCGCGCCGCGCAATTTCGCGTGGATAAACTGGTGCATGGTCGATTGTGCCATCGCCCATAATTTCATCACTAATAAGTTTTAGTTTATTATTCAAAAACAAAACCCGAAATTGTTCACGCGTTTCATTGGCAAGGGATAATTTCAAATAAGATAAAAGCGCCGACCATGAATTCATAATTGGCTTATTTTCTAATTCCTGCTGTCCCGCCCTAAGTAAAATTGCATGAAGTGATTTAATATGAATTGCGGCGCTTTCGCCAATTCCTTTGACCTGCATAATATCTGCAATAGGTGCGCCAATTAAATGATTTAAACTTCCAAAACGTACCAATAAAGCCTTTGCAAGCGGCTTTACATCGCGCCTTAAAATTACACCAAAAAGCAATAATTCCAATAATTCATGGTCAGAGAAAGCATCCGAACCCGCTTTTAAAAAGCGTTCACGCAATCTGTCCCGATGACCAGAATTATTAGAATCCATTTACCCGCCTAAATAAGGTTTAAGTTCTGGATTATGCGGTGTGTAAATTCCCTGCGGCGAGAGGGTGAAAATTTCGATGCCTGTTTCAGTAACGCCAATTGAATGTTCAAATTGGGCACTAAGAGATCTGTCTTTGGTGACCGCAGTCCAGCCATCGGGAAGGATTGTGGTTTGCCATTTGCCTAAGTTCACCATTGGTTCGATGGTAAAGAACATGCCGGGTTTAATTTGTGGCCCTTCACCTGGTTTGCCATAATGAAGAACATTAGGCGCATCATGGAAAACACGCCCCAAACCATGACCACAAAAATCACGAACCACCGAACAATGTTGCGCCTCAACATAGGTTTGAATTGCGTGCCCAATGTCACCCATATGCGCGCCAGGTTGCGCTGCAGCCTTAAGGCCTAATTGTAAGGCTTCCCAAGTAATATCCATAAGGCGCATTGATTTGCGCGGAACTTCGCCAACACCATACATTCTTGAAGTATCGCCATACCAGCCATCAACAATTACGGTAACATCAATATTTACGATATCGCCATTTTTAAGAACTTTATTTGATGGAATACCATGGCAAACAACATGATTGATAGATGTACAAAGCGTATGTTGATAACCGCGATAACCAATACATGCAGGTATCCAGCCATGGTCTAAAATATACTCGCGCGCCATATCATCCAAGAAACCAGTTGTCACACCCGGTTTCACATGCGGAATTAAAAGATCCAAAACTTCGGCGGCAGCACGCCCCGCAACCCGCATGCCTTCAAAATCAGACGGGTCGTAAATTTTAATTTTATTTGTTGCTTGTGCATCTGGCACATCGCTTGCGCTAATATACATTAATTAAAAATGCCTTTTAAAACTCTATAAAATGGGTATTTAACATTTTTTAATCCGAAAACAAGTTTAAAGCGTAAACAAAACCATCTAAAGAAGTATTATGGAAAAAAATTATATTAAAGCCGCTGTAATTGTAATTGGTGATGAGATTTTATCAGGTCGCACCAAAGATACTAATTCAAACACTATCGCACTTTTTTTGGCGCCTTTTGGCATACAATTAAAAGAAATTCGCGTAATAGGCGATGATGAAACTATGATTATTGAAACCATTAACCATCTTAGGAAAACATATAATTATGTTTTTACAACGGGCGGTATTGGGCCAACGCATGATGATATTACTGCTGATTGTGTTGCAAAGGCTTTTGACGTTGCAATCGATGTTCGCGACGATGCAGTTGAAATGATGCTAAATCGTTATTCCAAAGAAGATTTAACCCCTGCAAGATTAAGAATGGCGCGCATACCATATGGCGCAAGCCTTATTAAAAACCCTGTTTCTTGGGCGCCAGGATTTCAAATGGAAAATGTATTTACCATGGCGGGCGTTCCAAATATTATGCGCGCAATGCTTGAAGATATTGCCCCACGGCTAGAAGCTGGAAGAATAATTATATCCAAAAACATTAAAGCCGATAATTTGAAAGAAGGTGATATTGCTATCCCATTTGGTGAAATTGCAAAAGAATATCATGAATTATCTTTTGGCTCTTATCCTTGGTTTAATGGCAATGGTTATGGCGCCCAATTAGTCGTTCGTGGTTTCGATAAAGAACTTGTAAATAAGGGGGTTGCATCGGTTTTATCAATGCTTGAAGATTTGGGATTAAAGCCTATTGTTGAGTAAATCCCCCTAAAAACACACAAAAATAGCGAAATGATTCAGTATATACAGAATTAAGCGCTTGACTTTTTGGTCCAATAAAAGCACTTGCGATGTCGGATTGCGGATATGGCGGAACTGGTAGACGCGCCGGACTTAAAATCCGTTGGGCAATACGCCCGTGCCGGTTCGATTCCGGCTATCCGCACCATTTCTGTTCTCATTGAGGACTCTCCTTCTTTTTCCACTAAGTTGTTGAAAATCTTGAAAGGTATCGCCATATTTTCGGTTCGATACCCACTTGCTTTTGAATATACGATATCGCTCGCAAAGGTCAGTTTTATGACCGCTCTTTTTGTTGCCAAATTATTATTTTCCCAGAGTTTATAAGGGTTTTCAAGGAAACCCAAAGCGGTTCGATACATGCTGTCAAAACTGCTTAATGGACGACCACAATTTGCAACCTTTTCCTCGGTTTCGGCGCGGTAGATTTCAAGTTCTTTGATCCGCTTCTCATAGGCAGAAACCAAAGTGAGTGATTCTGTATCCACAATACGATCAACAATCTGAGCAATTTGTCTATTTGTTTTCTCGATTTCATCTTCAAGTGACTTTTTGCTTAAATTTCGGGACTTCATTTTATCGTCCCATAAGTCAGTGAAAATCTCAGATGCTAGTGAAAACAATTCTGTACTTGGACGCATTGATTTCAATATGTATTCAAATTCTGTTTCCATTTTCTCTTTACGAATTGATTTCCCTTTCAATTCGCAATCGCGCGTTTGGCATACATAATAGGGATATTTACCATTGCGTCCCTTAGACCAACATGAAGTCATGTAATTGCCGCAGCATTCACATCTAACAAAGCCACGAAGTGGAAAATCTTCGCTAATATCTTTACGTGCAGGAGCTTTAGCTTTTTCGGTCAATCTTTGTTGTACACGTTGATAGGTTTCAAATGAGATTAAAGGTTCGTGTTTTGCTTTCACCATATGAATATCCCATTCGGGCGCATTCAAATAACCCGCATAGTGAGGGCGGGTTAAAAGCTCTGAAACACGTTCAACACTCAAAGTTTTTTTGCGGGATTTAGGCCATGAAGGATGTGCATCTAAAAAGCGCATAATCTCCGAAAGCGAACCAAAACGGCTTGTAGCATAGCCTACATAAATCTCGCGAATAACGCTTGCCAATGGCTCGTCAGGAACTAGAAATTTTCCATGTTCCGCATGCTTAATCATTCTGTATCCGATTGGGGCTTTAAAGGCCCAATAACCAGCTACCATGCGTGACATCATACGGTTGACGGTTTGTTCGCCATTCTTTTGGCGCATATGTTGCGCCAAACTTGCCATGAGGTTTTCGCGAAACATTCCATCTGAATCGTCTGAAAATTCCATAGAAGGGGAGGTTAAAACCCCTCCAGCCTTGGTTATCATGTCCCTTAATTGATGATGTTGAACAACACCCCGAGCAAGTCGACTTATATCATCAATAATGACGGCAAATTTTGTTTTGTTGTTCTTTTTAAGAAATGCAACAAGTTCTTTTACACCCTGTCTGTCTACAATTGACCCTGAAACATCGTCAGTGAATACTCGAACCACTTCTAGTCCTAGCATTTTTGCGTGCAAATTGCATCTTGTCTCTTGTGACGATAATCCACTGCCTTCGGTTGTTTGTTTAACAGAGCTAACGCGACAATAGATAACCGCTTGATGAATAACAGGCTTTTGTTTTATTTTATCAATCATGGTTCATTTTCCTGAATTGGGATTTTAATTTTTTCATCACCCCCAATTTCGGGGTCATCAGGCACAATGGAGATTTCTCGACATTGTTCAACAGTTTCAATATCTGAAGTTTTAACATTAATTGTAGCGTTTTGGAAAGAGTCTTTAAGCCTTTTATCCAAAACGATTTGCACTGAATCTTCTCCAAATGCGGCATTAACAAAGGCTTGCATCATACTTCGAACAAGCGAAATCATTTCGTCCTTTTTGCTTGGACAAGTATTTATGTTTTCGACTAGAGCCCGATATTTATCGCGCTTTGTTTCGGAAAGGTCTCGTAAGTAGTCCATACAATCTCACTTCAAGAGCACCATGCTCATTTGAAGGTATTTTAGATTGTCTAAAAATAATCTTGGGGGTATCTCCTCCTCCGCAAAGATTATTCACCAATTCTTAGGATATCATTTCTCTAATTATGTAATCAAATAGAATCCTTGCTGCGAAGCAAAATAAAAAAGCAATTAAAACTATTTAATGTTGTTTTGATTCAAATAGTCAATCTTTAATTCTATCAGAAAATGGTTCGACTAAATCACCTGGTGCAAAAGTGGCAAGTTCACCGAGCGCAAAAGGCAAGTTTTTAACATCCTCAACTACAAAAGCAGCAATTACAAAGGAAGACCTTACTTTCGCATAATAAAGCCTTATATCATTTCTAAATTCGTACAAGGCCCACCCATATTCAAAGTCGAATTCAGAAGTAATTTTACCTTGCTTTAGTATCTCTGTTTTTCCGAGGTTAGTTATTAGTTCTAACGGTAAGCTTTCGTTCATAAACTCGGTACTTGTAAACCAACGCACCTGAACTCGCCCTTCCTTTGGCACATAATTTCCCGTAGCCTCATAGTGCAAAGCGAACCCAACTTTTGCAGCAAATGCTTGCATATGTGCGGATAATATTGGGCCATCAGCTTTGAATCCAGCAAGATTTTCGTCGAAAATTCCTTCTCTCCATAGCATTTCTCGCATTTGACTTGGAGGTACCCACATTTCTTGGAGTAATCCAGGAATTGCACGATTAATTTCTGCCATCAATCTGCTCCATTCAGTGTCTTCACTTTTACTAGCTATACCAGGAAAAGTCCGCGCCATTAAAGCAGCGGCCAAATCCAATTTGCTTGTGCCCTGATTGCACTTTGAACAACTTGGAAACTCTAATCCTTTGGGTCTCTGAGACAATCGAAACATCGCTCTAGGAGGCATATGATCTATTTGAGTAGCTTCATTTTTTCCTGCACAATAAATACATCCTTTTGCATTCAAAAGAATATCTTTATGACGTTTATGCTTTTTACTTGCTTCTCCCATTGTACAACTCTCTTCGAATTATAATTGCCTAAAAGCTTATTTAATTTAGTTTTATTATTTTAATTGTAGAAGCTATAGAGTCAAATCCTTATCCCGCCCACGAGGTCTTGTGGGGTCGTTGCCTTTGGAACGGTCAACCATGCGCTCCACTTTGGCTTTGATATTATCAAGGCGCGATTTTTGCTTGGCTTCGACTTCCAACTTTGCGGCTTTGCTTGCCTTTTGCGATGGGGACATTTTGAGGCCATTTGGTGTAAGTTCTGGCGCGGGGGCAGCTTTTGAGTTTATTAGCCGCCCATAGCGTTGATTAACCCATTGGCTTCGGTATTTCTCAAAATGCTCCTTGGCTTTCTGAGTTATTTCAGAGCCACGTTTGCTAATGTCAATTTCGTGCGCAGTCCTTCTGACTTCGGTGTTGAATCGTCGAGTTATTTTTTTTTGAGGGTCTCTCATTCATCATTCCCCTCTTTCTTATCCCGTGATATTTGCGAACCTTTGGCGTGCATTTCTCGCACGTCCTTAATTGCGGCTTTCCATTCGGGGACTTCGTAATAGGGGATGGTGTCTGCCACAATTAATCGCGGCATATTCGATACGCGGACAATATGTTGGTCTCGGTTTAGAGATAAAATATCTTCGGCTTGAAGAACATTGCGCTTGGTCTCATTTAAGCCGCTAGAGCCAGCTTGAGAGACGCCAGCATTATGACCTAAATTCCGATTAAGAATGGTTTTATTGCCCGACCAATATTCTAAATCTTTCAGAACTTGGGGCTCGGTTACATTCTTATAAATTGAAACAGCGGCTTGGTCTTCAAATTCAGCAACCAAATCTTTTGACCAACGATCATAAAGACTTTGGCGTGATTGCGAAAACATCCATAGATTTATTCCGCGCCCACGATAAAGGCGTAGGGCTTTGGGGATAGCGGGGGCATAGTATTGCGGAAGTTCGTCAAGAATAATTGTGGTTCTAATTTCACCGCTTGCGGCAGCGACGGTTTCAATAATGTGATTTACGATTAGCCCAATCCACTTGGCACATGCTTCAATCTTTGAAGCAGGCAGAATAACATAAATTGAATACGGTTCTTTTTTCAAATTTGCAAAATCAAATTCATTCACGCGTGTCGATATTTCTAAGGACGTGTTCGGCTTGAAATTGCTAATCGCTTTGGCAATTTCAGAAATATATGCTGCCCATTCTTTTGGAGCATTAAGAGCCATATCGTCATAGCGATGAGCGCGTGATGCAACCGTTTCATCGCTTGATACTTTCATAAAGCTGAAGAAATTTGCTAATTCTTGACCGCCAGAATTTGCAAATCGCCAAATCCAGCCAAGGCTCAAATTGGCATCATCATCAATCAAAAGGTAATTCAATATCCAAGCAATGATTTGCTGCGCACCAGAATAAACCCAGCTATTAGATGATTTGGTTTTGGGAGTTGGAATGATAATTTCGGCAAGTTCTTCATATTCTGAATCAATCGCCTTTCCAGCTTTGTAAAGATCAATCAAACTTTGAAATGGATTGATTTTGGTATTGGGCAAGTCATGTAAACCAAACGGATTTAAATATATGCATTTATTACCTAATTTTTCGGCTCTGAATTCGGCGGACGAATAAGCGTTCTCACCCTCCTTAATATCCATGATTACAAGTGAGCGTGACGTTACGTAAGCCAAATTTGGAAAAATAAAACTTGTGTTCTTTCCCCCACCAGCTCGAAGAAGTGTGATTAAACTACCATCCCCATTATAGGTCATTATTTTGCCATTAAATCCGCCGATGACCAAACCACGTCCTGATAGCAGGCCAGCTTGTTGTAGATCGAATTCGTCAGCAAGTCGGCTTTCTCCAAATTTACCTGAAGATTCCGAATGAGCTATAAGCCATTCGGTTGCTTGAGCGCGCCGAAAGGCACGCTCTTCTTCATAAAGACGCTGCAAACGAGTTTGCGCGTTTAATAGTGAATTTAGGTCTTGGCTAAAACGACGGCGTGACAAATCTATTCTCCCTTGTTCATAACGGCAGAATAGCGAACAAGACGCGGCGGTCTGGGGGCATCTGGAGTTTTGATGCCATCCAATTCGTTTTGAACGTCTTCAAGCGTTGGCAAAAAATCATTTGCGTCTGGCAACTCGATTGCCATGCCGCGTTTGAAATATTCTTCGAGGCGGCGTGCAGCTAACTCGCCACCTTCGGTGCCGTAATTCATAAATGCTTGACCTAATGCAGGGTCAACTTTGCCAAATAAGCGACCAACCGCTAACGAACCTGAACTTACCCCTAAATCAGTTGAATTTAACGTCTCTGCAATATTTACAAATTTTTGAACGCTAAATGACCTCAAGTTTAAATAGCTTTGGGTTAGGATTTGGTTGCGGTCGTATGAAGCCTTGTAATGTTGCAAAACCGCGTCGTTGCGCGACCTTGCGGCTGCATTGCTTGCTTCAACATAGGCATTAACTTCGCCTTTATAGCTTTCTAACTCTGTAAGGTAATAGGTTTCAATTCCTTTGGTGCGCTCAAGCACTATGCCTTCAACATTAGCTTCATAAGTGCCAACTATTTCGGAGATTTTGTATTCTTGAGGCGCGTATTTTTCAACTCCAAATGCTAAGAAAAGTCCAAAGCCTAATGTCGCCGCTGATTTAAAAAGTGACCCAATCCAACCAAAAAATGGGTTTGGCTTCGGCGCGAAATTCAAAGTTTGATAATGGGGATTTCGTTCATGACTTTGCGCATATTGCTGTGGCGCAATAATTTGCGACTTCTTATTATTCACTATAAACGGTCTATCGGATTCTGTTGACATTTTTGGCTCCTATATTCGAAGCCTATTATTTCACGCGTACTCAAAATCGGTGGGGGAAACTATTTTAAAATGGAACATCTGGGTCGTATGATTTCCCGCCACGATACGAGCCATAATTAAATTCACCTTGGAATATTTTGCGGTCAATGATTTCAAACAAAGCATGCAATACATCATCATCGTTCCAATTTTCTGGAAGTTTTTTGCTAATCCCCTCTAACAAATAGCATTGCCCAACTTTATCAATACTCAAATGGAAATTACCATTGCCCAAGCAACTTATTGTAAACGCGTGTAATCCTTTGTTTGATGATGTCATACCTCTATATCGTCTAATCCGTCTTTTCATTTTTGCCTCACTAATTTGCGAGAATTTTAATCGAATGGCTGAAACAATTGGGGGAAACTAACCCGCCTTAAAAGTTCGAATTGGCTGGGTTTGATTGGTGCATTGCTTAATTGCTTTTGAATTTAAGTGGGCGACCTAATCCACGCATTGGCATCTTGATCGGCTTTATCTCTATAATTTCTTTCGCTTTGTAGTGGGGGATATTTCCGAGTATTCCGATTTCATATTTCCATTTTTGACCTCACAAATTGGTATATATCTCAAGCGGTCATATTTCATTTTATCACCATCTTTTCCAATACGGTGTTCGCCGTCTTGAATGTCTTTGCCTTCAAACCTGTGGCCTTTGTTGTTCATTTAATTTGACGTGTTTGGCATGTTCAACTTGGGGTTCAACGGGCTGCCCGTTCAGTTCGCGTGCTCCCGTGTTACCCGTTCCCCGATGGTGAACCCCAAGTTTTAATCACCTGCCTTTGTCTCCCCGTCAAATGAACAATCAAAGCCAGCAGGAGGCAGACATGAAACAAGACTTCTCAATCACTCGTAAATTTTGGAATGGCGTTAAAATTGAAATCCGCTTTGAGCGTTACGCAATCCAATTTGATGATGGTCAATGGAAATCAATCGTTGAAATCGAAAGCATGGACGGAAAATCACTTCCATTTTCAAACAAAACCTTCAAAAAAATTATTATCGAAGCCGACAAAGTCGATGGCTTTGATAACGTGGCAGAATTCGCCTTTGATTACTTAAATTCAAACAAGCAATCGGGCTTTTTCAAAGCTCCAAAATTCCCAAACCCTAGCCAACTCGCCCTTTTTTAAGGCTGGGTTATATGGTATGACTTCAATAGGTGATAGTATGAAATTAATTAACGAAATATCTGAAAGGCAGTTCAATGCATACTGTTATGCGAGACAGCCTATGGTTCGCGTAATGACGAGAGAAGTAGCCTGGTTTGAGGCGGCAAATCGCAAGTTACTCGGAGTGGTAATCCATGATTTCAGAGATAATGATTTCGGATATGTCATTTTGGGAAGAGATAAAAGAAGGTTGTTTCGCTGTATCAAAGTTTCTAAAAAATTCTTTAGCGATTCCTTAAAGTCTATATCTGCCTTGCAAATCGAACTGGAAATATTTGCACTTGATGGCACCGATTTATATGAGCAGTTTGATGAAAAAGCCCCAACCCACGATATTTATGACCTTAAAGTTGCTCCAAGTAAGCTGCATCCATATTTTGAAGTTCTACTAAATAATGAAAAATACAAAGGTGCGAGGGCTCTAATACGTGAAGCGGTTCATTCTCATATTGATGTGGACGGACACTATCTGCAGCAGTTTCAAACTGATGGATTTAGCGCCCGCCTATGGGAATTGTTTCTTTATTTATACTTTTACAATGCATGGTTTGAGTTTGATAACGACTTTAATGCGCCCGATTATAAGTTACTGAAGGAAGATAAAGAAATTTTTGTCGAAGCAGTGACAGTAAACGCAAACCCAGAATTCGATGTCCAGCCTCCCTCGAATCCAAAAGAAATATTGGAAGTCAATCAAGATTATATTCCAATAAAATACGGAAGTCCGTTATTCTCAAAGCTCAATAAAAAATATTGGGAAAAAGAAAATGTTAAAGGTAGGCCATTAATTCTAGCGATTCACGATTATCACCAAGGAAGTGACGACTTTTCAATCGGTTCTATGACTTGGTCACGGACTGGCCTGCACGACTATTTATATGGATATAGAGCCGCAACACACATAGATGGAGAAGGAAAAATAATTTTTGAAACGGAAGTATTTGATGGCTTAGAGCGCCCCAAAATGGAAAAAATTGAGACCCATGCATTCAAAGGCAAAATAATACCGTCTGGATTTTTCTTGCAGCCTGACGCGGAAAACATTAGCGCAGTGTTATATTCTAATGGAGCAACTTTGCCGACATTTGCAAGAATGGCAAGGCTTGCAGGTCTTGACGACGTTAATTTGAAAATTCTTCGGCATTTGGCACGACCAAGTCCTGCAGGATTTTTGCCAAAGTTTGAAGTTAGCGACATTGATGATCCGAGCTACGAGGAATCATGGGCGGACACCATAACGATGTATCACAATCCATTCGCGAAATATCCGACGGATATCAATTTATTTGATGATATCACGCATTTGTGGTTTGACTACAAGGCGGGAGAGTTTCGAGGCCCTTACTCACATAATGCTGTTTACAGCTCACTTACGCAATTCGTTAATGTCAAACCGAGTGCAATTAAATAAAGAGCAAGTGAAACACGTTTGCCTTGACATTTTTGGTAGTGGAACCGAGTATGACCAACAACATTGCATTCTTTCACCATTTTGAGACTTTGTGGTTTTTGCTTGGCCCGGTTTCATAATTTTCACTGCCAAGTTTTTACAATCGAAAACTATCCATCGGGCATTGATCATGGGTTAGATTGACCCGCCGCGCGTTAATGGTTCAAGGTTGCTCGCTTCAGTTCCTTGCAGCTCCGCACGCGTGTTCATTTCATTCAACCTTTGAACCAACCGCTTATGCGCCGTGTCTTACTTCTCCCCATGAAGCCCGAAGGAATAGTCCATTGGGTAAAACAAATGGAGATGAAAATGTCTAAAGAAACCAAAAACCAACCAAGCCACCGTCTTTTCACCGTAAATGGTGAAGGTGAAACCGCAAGATGGACAGACATCGGTGTAGCTTGGGCAACCAAAGACGGCAAAGGTTTCACCCTTGCGCTTAATGCAATGCCGCTAAATGGTCGTATCGTAATGCGCACCAACGACACCAAATAGCAAATGGGGGCGAAAGCCCCCAAATGCCTTTTATGGCGCACGGTTTTGAAGTTCGGCTTTAATCATGCAAAGCAATGATTTTGCCAATTCAAGATTTGGGTTTTCAAGAGCAGGAATTGTTCCAGCTACTTTATTGAACATGGCTTGTAGCTCAAATTTAGATTTTGTTTTAAGATAGCTTTTGGTCATTTTGAACATGATTTCCTCCTTTGTTTCCCGCCGCTCAAAATTGAGAAGCGATGGAGGACGCAAAATTCAAAACCCACCCGAACCGCATTCTTTGAAGCGAAATGGAATGGAGAAGGCACAAGCGCATTCCGAAAAGTGTGAAGCGGTTTTCGGATAAAATGCGCGCAAATTAAATGCGTGCCTTGCGGTTCTATAGGGTGGTTTTGAATAGTTTGAACATCAGGCTCTCAATTGAGCGCGGAACAAAGGTGATTGGAAATCATTGTGACCAATGCGAATGTCAAAATCAGAATTTAATTAATCGTTCCATTGTGGGGATCAAATTTTTTTTCTACTCGTATTATTTTTGCGGAATTATGGGTTCAACTTTTGTTTATTGCGTAAAACCATAATTTATTACGGCAATGATCGACCTTTTGTCGGCCTGATTTAGGCTGGTGTTATTAATTTGAGACTTAGCGGTTTCCAATTCCGCTTTGCTTAATTGCCCATCGCCAGCTGCATTTCGGATAATGCCAGCAATTTCACCGAAGCGCGCCGATAAATTAATATCCGGATTATTCATGAATCCTGCCAGCGTGCCTTCAGTAGGATCAATAATGGTTAATACATCAATACTTGATTTTTGTGGTTTGACCTGTTGCGGGGGATTATTAGGGGTTCCACCATTTCTTCTATTTTCTACAGCATCGGCATATCCCTTGACAAAATCAGCTTTAGCTTTGGCTATCTTTACATCTGCATCAATAGTGGAACTTCTAATGCGGGCTTCATCGCTCAACTCGCCAGTCTCTGTTTTCGTTTTGTCAATATCTGCTAGCATTTTTGCGGTCTGGGCCTTTGCCAATTCTGCGTCTGCTTTCAACTTTTCAATTTCGGCTTGTTGTTTCGCGACCAATTCTGCATTTGAACCATTGTTACCGCATGCCGAAACCGAAAGCACTAAACCCAATATTGCAACACAGCTTACAAATTTCATGGCTATTACTCCAAAACTTTCGCATTCAAATAATCGCTATTGTTATCATGTATTTTTGACATTTCTATATTTGATTGCAGAAATATTTCGATTATTTGGCTTCATCATAAAATCAGAATTGTTTTGGCTTTAATTTTAAATCCAAACTGATTTGTATTTCCAATGTTTCAGGTCATTCGCCTTAAAATCTATTGGCGGTATCACGCACCAAAAGCAATATGATATCGTTCCATGTCTCCCTTGTTTAGGGTGCGCATTCTGCAACCTGACCATATTGGTTTCTTAGTTTCATTCATCGCTTATGCCTTCAAGCCCGCTGCCCGCACCACCTTTTGCAAAGCCGTGTTGGGGCATTGAACGCGCGAATGTCTGAAACTTGTCCGTCTCCAACAGGTCGCACGAATGAACGTGCGCCTTAACCCAAAAGGAGACTAAAATGGGACTTGATATGTATGCTTTTTCAGTTGAACGTGACGAAACTCGCGCGCCCGTGGATTTCAAATTAGGCGACAATGCCATCCAATTTCACTATTGGCGCAAGCATCCAAATCTTCACGGTTGGATGCAACAATTATACGAAGCCAAAGGCGGTTCAAACCCTGATTTTAACTGTGACCCACTTATCTTGAATATCGAGGATATTGATGCACTCGAAGCCGCTATCAAAGGCGAGGCACTTCCCGAAACCCATGGCTTCTTCTTTGGCGAAACCACGGGCGAAGAAAAAGAAGATGACTTAGATTTCATCCGCAAAGCCCGTGAAATTATCGCCGAAGGCCGCGACGTCGTTTATGACTCATGGTGGTAATCAATTCAAAAGGCCGCCCATATCGGGCGGCCTAACTTTCGTTTAGAATAAGAGGTTCAGTTTTCTAACCACATCTATATCCCATTTATCGGGAGCGTCTGATAGCCTAACGTGTTTTTTAACTTTGTCATTTTCATAGATTGTAACTTCGGCTTCATCATTATTGAAGACTTGTAAATCATAACGAAGATTTTTTTCAGTAAATGAAGCGCACCAAATCATTTGAACTCTAGAAGTTTTCTTTTTGCGAATTTCTTCTAATACCTGAATCTCTAATTGTTTAATCAATCCAAAATCAACAATCATGAATGTATAAGTGATTAATTTTAGGCGCGGCAAAAGATTATCTGACGCTTTGATTTTTCGTGTTTCGCTAGTAGTTTCCATGAAATCACTAACCCATCTAAAATCTTCGTCATCATTAAATGCTGAATATATAGAACAAAGCAGTAGTTTAAATTCTGTTACACCGTCGGCTTCAAAAAATTTATAAATGTTTCCGTACAAAATTTTGGTCATGTAACTAATAAATTCACGACGGCTTTTGCCTGTTGCTTTTGATGCCATAGCCAAGCCAGCATAAAAGGCTGGGTGCTTAATGACTTCGTCGCATGGCAAAATCAATTTTTTAATTCTGATGTCGCGCCAGTCAATGCATTTGCACTGTGGCTCTTGGCGGCACCACCAACAATCATTTTTAGTGGCGTGCGTTAAGGTTTTCGCTACGACAATATCACAACCCAAGCTTCCTCTTTCACTGTCCATAGTCATGGCAATGCTCCACACTCCACCGTTTAAGGTGTCAAAAATTAATGAAATGGAGATTGAAAACGCGCGTTCTTATAATCTCATGTAGAGATATAATACAACGCTCATTATATGTAAATAGTAAAAGTTGCGCACTAACTATTTTTTATGCAGTTCCCGCTCTCGTCGCCTTTTTAACGCGACTGCTGCTTTCAGCTTTTCTTCACTATTGTAATTTTCCATCGAAGAAATAAGTGCATCAATTCTTTTTGATTTTGGTGGGGGAAGGTGGTCCGAGGCCGCAAGCGAGTTCCTTTGGCAATAGCTATGAATGGCATCGACTAATTTCGAATCTAACTTCCGCAACGAGTCCTGAAACAAAACTCCAGCATCCGCATATTCTTTCCAAACGCGTTCATAAAACTTAATTGGAGTTTCCCGCTTTCCAGTTTCTTCGTTAATTGGCCTGCCGTCATAGAGTTCGGGCGCAACTTCAGGAAGGGACATTGCAGGAGATGAATTTTGGTTATTTTGAAGCTGTAGCGCTTTCGAGCGAATTTCCGTTGAAAGCGCTTTCGCCATTTCCTCGGTCAAATTGAATTCAGCCATAATGACGCTCTTTAAAGCATCTTGGTCTTCTTTCACATGACTATCATACTGATTTTTTGCAATATTTTCAAGTTTTTTTGACTCGACATTATCTTCAGTTCTATTTTCTACTGGAAAGGCCTCTTGAAAGCTTACCAATTCAGCATATTTTATGTTGTCGAATTCAATGTCTTCTATAGGATGATCTGTGGCAACAGCATTAACTAATTCGTCGAGATCTTCTAACGAAACTTCTAATTCAATTTCATCTTCATTGTCATTTTCATCATGGTTCATGTAATTTTCATTCATTTGGTTAGAGATTTAGAGAATTTATCTTGCAAATATCTCGCTTTTAGAAACTCTATTAATCCACGTGAATTGCTGAAAGTTCCATATCTAGACTTGCAAAATGCTACATCCACTTTGTCAAAGGAGACCGAGCCATACATTCTATTAAGCCTTGCAAATCGAAAATCTTCAGAAATTAATATCCTAAATTTTATTTCTAACATTTCAATTAACTTATCAGTATCAACAATATTTGTCTCGAAAATATATCCTCCAAATATGAATTTTGAAACGAAACCAACCATATATAAGTCGACACACAAATTAGCTAAATAATTAGCATAAATTTCTGTAACTTCTAGTTTATTCATAGTTTTAAGCCGATTCCTTAGAGCATTTAGTGATATCAAATGTATCACCCCATAAACTGTGGAAATTCCGTCCTCACATTTGTCAAATTTTTCCATTAAGCTGTTGTCATCTAATTCACTTTTGAAATTAAGTAATGAATTTGCAATTCCACTTAGCAAAGAACGCTCATCATTTATCCTCATAATTCTTCCGCCGCTAACTTCTCTGCCCAAATTAATATAAATTAAAGATTCACTCGGTGCGTTTTTGGGATAGATTTGCGTTTCTAAAAATGTCGCCGCAATTGCATTTTCTAGCACGTGTATCGGTATATTTCCTAATTTGGGAAGTTTCTCCGCTAATTCCTTGTTAAACCATTTTTTTATTTCTTTTGCTGATTTTCGAAAGTTAGTATCTAATTCGAAGAAATTTTTGACAACGTAGTCTGACTTCAATTTACCCAAAATACTTATTCCAACTACATCAATTCGCCAATTTCTTTCTGAGCAATCATAAATAAAATCAAAAGTACGCCTTAAAGTTTCTTCCAATTCGAAATCGGAAATATCGTCATGATAATTATTGCTACTTGCGAATCTCTTCACCTTTTTTGGCTTTAGATATTTTTCTGAAATTAGCATGCCATTTGAATGTTGCACTATGCCGTAGCTGAAGAATGTGAAATCATCTTCTACGATAACCGCAATAACTCCAAATTCTCCAAGGTTCATAATTAAAAACAATTCTTATTAGATATTAATAGCTTAGCCATGCTCGCTAATCTCATTATAATGCTTAGTTTCCAATAGAACAATCTGGATTTTTTAAACGTCATTTTTTTGAAGTGTGTTGTGAGGCTTGCGGCTTAAAATAATTTTGATGCTGGGCTACATGAGGCTTCTTAAATTGTCTTTTTTCTCGACTTCAATTGTCGAGGCATCGGCATTGTCTTGAACGCACTTTTAAAATCTGGCATTTGTCGAAGCGTTTCAATAACGAAATTCCAAAAATCGACTCGTGTGGTTTTTGCCGCCATATATAGCCAAATATGAATATGCCGTTTTGTGATTTCGGGCGGGCAATTGGGCGCATGTAAAATATCTTTTTCAATATCCGCGCCCGTGCGGTTTAATTCTGCACGCAATAAATCTGACATTTCAATGGTGAGCGGAATACGATTCGCATCCTTTGGGTCAATGGGGCGGCCCGATTTCTTAGGCGGCAAAGCCTTTCGCGCCCGATATGCCTCACAATCCGGCAATCCTGACCAACACGCAATAACGGCATCTATATGCGGCTTTAAACCTGTGGTCACATCCCCCGAAATCCATCCGTTAATCATAGCAATGCTAACATCTTGGGGAAGAGCGGGGGCGGCCTTAACAAATGCTTTGGCGTATAGTCCCGTGCGGTCACGATGAAACCGTAAAACCTTCTTAATGGCTTTGGTAATCGGAATTTGGCTGTTTTCGGCGGTTTCGAGCATATAACCCATTATTACGAACAAACAAACCAAAATAAAGCCAAAACCAACCCGCCCGATAAATAAAATTTGAATTAAATGCTATGGAAAGTTTAGCCTTTATAAAACTCGCCCCCTTAGAATAAAAGCATGGGAAATAATCATTCAGGCAATGCAAATTTTGAAAGCGCAATCGATTATAATAAATTGATGACGCGCTTCTTTGACAATTTGCAAGAAATTGACCCGAGCAATTATTTCTTAAATAAAATGAATCAAGAAAAATCGGAATTTTCACTCGAAGTCATTCAAGAGAAAAAAGAAAAAGAAGAAAACGCGCAAAGCGAGTTATCCGAGATTGTAGAAGTAACAGCACAATTGCGCGAAGAGCAAGCTCGCTCTGAAAGATGGTTGAAAGAGCAACATATCTACGCGGGATTAAATCTAAGCGGTACCGAATGGCAAGCAATGTCCCGTTGGTTCCAAGACGACGACAATGTCGCGGCATGGGAAGACCAAATTATGGCAGACACAGGTATGTCGCGCAAAGATGCAAAACGCGTCGGTGGTAAAATGAAGCGTATGTATGATTTGATTGACCTACAAACACAGGGTAAAGTTTTAACCCCCGAGCAAGAAAAAGAATTAAATGATTTAAGTAATGATAGTGATGTCAAAAAGGGCGTTTCTGCACAACAGAAGATTCAGAGTTTGCGAAACAATCAAACCATGACTATTGAAAGCGAAACACGACTTGATGCACTTGGTACAAAAAATGCTACCTCTGTTTCAACAATTTTGGCTGATGGTGGTTCTGTGGGCGAATTTAATAATGTTAAGTCAATCACGCCTACGTTTAACCTTGTGGCGCCAGATACCAAAATCACACCACCAGTCGAGATAAAAGTATCTGAAGCGCCAAAACTTGCAAACACGACAGTCGTGCTTAGCGCCGATAATATGTTTGGTTAAATGTTTAAATACACAAATTTTACTGACATAGCGGCCAAATAAACAATCCACATAACCATGAATGAAATTGGCATTAATCGCGCAAATAAATGTCCGTCACGATGCATGTCTGGCTGTCCATACGCAGGCGGAAAATAATCTTTGTGGTCTTTATAATCTGGGTGCTCTTCCCACCAATCAATAGTATAATCAGTAGAACGTTGAGAAGCGACGATACCAATCAATGACACAATAGAAGAAATTAATCCGAAAATCCCAATTCCGATTAATGTATAGAATTTGAAATATTGAATATTAATTAAAACTGGCGCCGCCCCTTTTGTGTCAATCCAATGATTGGATAAGAGGAAAGCTAAGGCGGTAATAATAAAGCCTTGAAAAGTAAGTGATGCCGTTAAACGCTGGCTTAAAATTTGATCTTCGCGTTTAATTTCGTCGCGTAAATAATTATATGCAGCGTTTATATCTAATCTGTTGGGCACGATAGTCTCCCTAATTATTTTAATGAAAGTTTATTTTGGATTCAAAGAGGCAACAGTCGTATTTGCAGGTCGCAAAAAGTTGCCAGCATATTGCGTGTAATTTACATTTTCTAGCCCACCAGAACTTTCACTAGCACCCAATGAATTAGTAGCAGTAACATCAGCAAGTTTTGAATCTACTTGTGTGAGGACAGTAATTAAGCGACCATTTTGATATGAGCCGTCAGTTTTTCTCTGAACAGATTGTGATGAAAGCATAACACGCATTCCACCCGCCGTTGCACGTTTAATATAATCATCATGGCTTTCGCAAAGTCCACTTTGAGCAGCGACACAATTTCTGTTGGCAACTTCTGTATCATTTCCAATCAAGGCCCATGAAGGAACTGTTGGAGAATTAATGTCGTTCAAATGTAAGTTATTATATTGTCCTTTAACACAAACAGTTGTTGAGCGTACTCCTGCGGGTTGGTCTCCTTCAAGCCAATACCCACTTCCATTTGAATCGGAAGTAAAAATATTTACTGGTCTATCAACACGTGTAGTGACGCGATTGCCGACAACGACGGGAACTTGATGTTGCGCCGAAAGCGCCGCTTGAATTGTTGCCGCAGGAGAACAGGTTCCTGGAGTTAATGGGTTTTGTTGGGCGGCTTGAGCAAATGCCATATTTGTTGGCATTAAAACGCTTGCCGCAAAACTTGCTCTCAACAACAATCCTGCAATTTTCGAATTCTTAGCCATGTTCGTTATCTCTTCGTTTAAACCTTTGAATATAAACAGGTTTACAGTCTCATTTCCCGTCATAATTGATACTCTTTTTGCTTTTGGATTTGACGGGAATATGCTATTCTAAAGTCCAATAAAAACGGTGACTTATGTCCCTTTCCGTTTTTTGTTGAGGCTGAAAAGCGGCGTATTTGGCACAGTCTCACAACCGACAATTTATGAGACTTTGAGCAGAAAGACCCAATAATCATGTCGAAAACTACTAAGAAACCACGCAATTCCGCACCTTTGTCGTCCTTAAATGACGGAAAAGGCGAAGGCCGATTAATCGGCTATGTTCGGGTTTCTACCGCCGAACAGAATACGGATTTGCAATATGATGCTTTGGTTAAGGCGGGTTGCACGGCAATTTACGAAGATAAAATAACGGGCGTATCGCGTGACCGCGCGGGGCTTGATGCCGCCATGCTGGACATTATTGCGGGTGATAAATTGGTGGTGTGGCGATTGGATAGATTGGGGCGTTCAATCCCGCATATAATGTCCATCGTCGCCGAATTGGGTGATAAAGGTGCAAGCCTTTATTCAATCGGCGAAGGGTTCGACACGGGCAATGAAGCGGGGGAGTTGTATTCGACAATCTTGGCAATGATCGCCCATGTCGAACGCCGCATGATTGTATCCCGCACGCGGGCGGGATTGGCGGCTGCAAAAGAACGAGGGGTTAAAATCGGCGCACCGCGCAAAATGACTGAAGACCAAGTTAAGGCCGCCCGCATCATGATGAAACGCGGCATCAAAGCCCACACAATCGCATTCGATTTTGGCGTGGGGCGGGCGACCTTGTTTAGGTATTTGGGCGGGCATACCGCACCAGTTCAGGTATAATTTCATTGCTTTATCTTTGTATTTTTAGTATTTCATATCGCAACAAATTGGGTTAACAAACTCAAACAAATATCGGTATTCATACGATAGCATTTTGGTAGATACCCTTCTAATCGCCCTTAAAAGGCAAACTAAATTCCATCCCCCGTGTCCCCAAACCTATCGCCTTACGCCGACTGCAAGATGTGTGTGTAGTACATAACCTTCAGTTTGTCCGTCCACACATCTTGGCAAGGGAGACCGTTGGCACTTCTCCCGTTGCATCCCTCTTGGCAGTTGGCGCATCAAAGGAATTGAGCCTTGTTGCACCAAATGGGGAGACTTCGGTTCTCCCCAAACCCCATCGACCAACCCTATGCGGTTTGGATACGCACAAGCTTTTCGCCGGTTGACCACGAACAATGGGCGTGCCTGCCCCTATGTAATCCCAGCCTCTATCCGAGAGACCAACCGTCCGCCGTTTGGATACCGCCACTTCATGGAGACCAGAGTTTTCTTACCCTGAACCACGACAAGGAGAGCCTTCAAGCTCCCCTCGACCCCATGACCAAAAAGGGGCTTTCGCGCCCCTCTGGACACCCTCGAAAGTGTATTTTCTACCGCGATTTTTAACATATTTTTGCTTTCTCTTTATTTCCATTGCCAAAGAAACGCGGTGCAACCCTAAATACTTATAAAAATGAATACTTATCACACCTGACTTATTGCAATAATCCTACAAATCCAACATGATGCCCCAGTTAGGTATAAGAATCATGGCGATAAAAAAATCAGAATTATATAGCTCCCTTTGGTCAAGTTGCGATGAGTTGCGTGGCGGTATGGATGCAAGCCAATACAAGGATTATGTCCTCGCGTTGCTGTTTGTTAAATATGTTAGTGACAAATATGCAGGCAAGCCGTTTCCGCCCATAAAGGTTCCCGCAGGATCAACCTTCGAAGATATGGTTGCCTTAAAAGGAAAGTCCGATATTGGCGACCAAATAAATAAGAAAATTTTGGCACCCATTGCAAATGAGAATAAGTTAACGGGCATAAAAGAAATCGACTTCAACTCGGAAACAAAACTGGGAAGCGGCAAAGAAATGGTCGAGCGATTGACCAATCTTATTTCAATTTTCCAAAAGCCCGAACTAGATTTTTCAAAAAATCGCGCCGATGGCGATGATATTATGGGCGATGCTTATGAATATCTTATGCGCCATTTCGCCACCGAAAGCGGCAAAAGCAAAGGCCAGTTCTATACCCCTGCTGAAGTTAGTCGGGTCATGGCTCAAATTCTAGAGATTAAAAAGGCGAACACTACACCAGACACAACAATTTATGATCCAACTTGCGGCTCAGGTTCTTTATTAATTAAAGTTGCTGATGAGGCGAGCACAAAAGTTACTCTTTATGGGCAGGAAAAAGATTCAGCTACAAGTGCCTTAGCGCAAATGAACATGTATTTACATGATAATGCAGGCGCTTTGATTATGTCTGGCAACACCCTTGCCGAACCAAAATTCACAGACGGTGAAGCCTTAAAAACCTTTGACTATGTCGTCGCAAACCCACCATTCAGTGACAAACGCTGGAGCAATGGTGTCGATACCGACAATGATAAATACCACCGCTTTGCTTCATTCGGCACACCGCCAAGTAAACAGGGTGACTATGCGTATTTGCTTCATATAATCCGCTCAATGAAAAGCACGGGCAAAGGCGCGTGTATTTTGCCGCATGGGGTTTTATTCCGTGGCAATGCCGAGGCGGATATTCGCCGTAACTTAATCAAAAAAGGCTATATAAAAGGTATTATCGGCCTTCCTGCAAACTTGTTCTATGGCACCGGCATCCCCGCGTGCATTATCGTAATCGACAAGCAAGATGCACAAGCGCGTAAGGGCATTTTTATGATTGATGCGTCTTCAGGCTTTATGAAAGATGGCCCAAAGAACCGACTGCGCGCACAAGACATTCACAAAATCGTTGATGCCTTCACGAACCAAATTGAAATCGCGGGTTTTTCAAAAATTGTTTCATACGAACAGATTGAAAAGAACGAATATAATCTAAATCTTCCGCGCTATATCGACAGTCAAAAACAAGAAGACAAACAAGACATCGAAGGGCATTTGCGCGGCGGAATTCCAAAATCTGATATTGATGGGCTGCAAAACTATTGGGATATTTGCCCGAACTTAAAAGCGACCCTATTCAAAGAATGCCGCCCAAATTATTTTGACCTTGCAGTTGATAAATCGGCAATCAAAAAGACGATTTACGAACATTCGGAATTTTCGACATTTATAAATGGTATGAATACGCATTTCAAAACATGGCGAGATAAAATCGAGCCATTGTTAAAATTACTAAAAGCGGGATGCCAGCCAAAAGAAGAAATCTTCAAATTATCAGAGGATTTGCTTACCCATTACGCAAACAAAAATTTGATAAGCAAATATGATGTTTATCAACACCTAATGGATTATTGGGCGCAGACAATGCAGGATGATTATTATCTTATCTCATCCGATGGTTGGAAAGCCGAAACCTATCGCGTGATTGTAAAAGGTAAAACCGATAAGAATGGCAAAGTCGGCAAAGACAAAGATATTGGCTGGACATGCGACCTTATACCAAAGCCCCTAATCGTTACGCGCTTTTTTGCTGATGAACAAAATAAGCTAAATGAATTAAATGCAAGCCTTGAAACCATAAGCGCGGAACTTGCCGAGCTTGAAGAAGAACATGGCGGCGAAGATGGTTTATTTGCCGAACTTGAAAAAATTAACAAAGCAAATGTAAAGGCACGATTGAAAGAGCTAAAAGCCGACAAAGACGCGCAAGAAGAAATTACAATTTTGAAAAAATGGGAAAACCTTAATGAGCGCGAGAGTGAATTAAAATCACAAATCAAAGAATTGGATGCCAAAATTGATGCCCTTGCACTGGCGCAGTATCCAAAACTTAGCGAAGCCGAAATCAAAGATTTGGTGGTCAATGATAAATGGCTTAAGACACTAGAAAACGTAATTCATAGTGAAATGGACCGAATAAGCCAAACCCTAACCAAAAGGGTGCGCACACTTGCCGAACGCTATGAAACTCCAATGCCAAAATTATTGAAACACGCAAATGATTTAGAGGCAAAAGTCGCCAAGCATCTGGAAAAAATGGGGTATGCGTGGTGAGTTTGGCTTTGAAGAGAGACGTGGCGCAAAGCGGATATAAGCAAACCGAAATTGGGTTGATACCCGAAGGTTGGGAAGTTCGATCTCTAGAAAAAGTTTGCACCATGAAGAGTGGTATGACCATTACAAGCGATAGAATAAATGAATTTGCGGACTATCCTTGTTTTGGCGGTAATGGGCTTAGAGGTTTTACAAATTCCCACACACATGAAGGTAATTTTGCACTTATCGGTCGACAAGGCGCTTTATGCGGCAACATAGTAAAGGCTACAGGAAAATTTTTCGCGTCAGAACACGCTATTGTTGTGACTCCAAGGCGAGGAGTTGCAATTAACTGGTTAGCGATTGTCCTAGAGAAGATGAATTTAAATCAGTATTCTGAATCTTCAGCGCAACCCGGTCTATCAGTTACAAAGCTACAACCGTTAGAAATAGTTTTTCCAATAGAGACTAAAGAACAAGAAGCCATTGCGGAGGCGTTGAGTGATGCGGATGGGTTGATTGAGGCGCTATCGGAACTTATCGCCAAAAAACGCCAAATCAAACAAGGCGCAATGCAAGACCTATTAACAGGCAAAAAACGCTTAGCAGGTTTTGAAAAGCCTTGGAAAACTCAATGCTTGGGTGACGAAGCAATTCTTAAGGCAAGAATTGGGTGGCAAGGTTTAACAACTAAAGAATATCTAGATACTGGTGACTATTTTCTAGTCACAGGAACTGAATTTCTAAATGGCTTTATTGATTGGAATGAATGTTTCTGCGTAGAAGAAATACGCTATAGTCAGGACAAGAATATTCAATTGAAATCAAATGACCTTTTGGTCACCAAAGACGGAACTATTGGAAAAATTGCGTTCGTTGAAGAAATGCCAAAGCCCGCAACTCTCAATAGCGGCGTTTTCGTTATTCGCCCTAAAAACAAAGCGTTTTCGCCTAGATTTTTTTATTACCTATTGCGCTCTGAAGTATTCGATAAATTTCTCTCCCAGCTTTCGGCAGGTTCAACAATAAACCATTTATATCAAAAAGACTTTGTGACATTCAAATATGAACTTCCTTCTGATGAGGAAGAGCAAATAGAAATAGCAAAAATTTTGACCGACATGGACACAGAAATTTCTGCCCTCGAAACCAAACTCGAAAAAGCCAAACAAATAAAGCAAGGCATGATGCAAGATCTGCTAAGCGGAAAGGTGCGTCTGATATGAAGAATTACAATAGAATTATGTTGGGACGAAAAAGCGTATATGCCCAAGAATGTTTCGATGGAAATTATATTGGTGCATATTTTGGAATTGATGAAGACTTCACCGACCAACTTTCGGAAGACTGGAGAGAGTTTAACAAGAAATTTATACCAGTATTTTTAGAGGGTCATCCTGATAAATCAAAAGTCACGGCGGGGCTAGCGTGCGGTGCACTTTGGACAATATCAAAAGGACTAAAGCGCGGTGATATTGTTCTTTGCCCCGACGGAAATGGAAATTACCAACTTGCTGAGATTTCTGGTGAATATTACTATGTTCCAGATACAAACTTACCACATCGTCGGCCAGTTAAGTGGTTAGGAATAGCTATTGCTCGAAGTGAAATGTCGGAGTCATTGCGCAATTCGGCTGGCTCAATAGGAACGGTCTGTGAGCTTAAACCGCATTCAGAAGAAATTGAGCGATTTCTTCAACCGCTAAGTAACATTAAAAGTGGACTAGCATCAGTTAATAATGAGGAAATAGAAGACCTCGTCTCATTTACAATGGAAAAACACTTAGAGGATTTTTTGGTTGCTAACTGGGCGCAAACTGAACTTGCAAAGCAATTTGATATTTACGAAGAGGACGGCGAACGCGTAGGTCAACAATATCAAACTGGTGCGGGGGTTATTGATATTTTGGCGATAAGCAAAGACAAAAAGCGTTTATTAGTAGTTGAGTTAAAACGTGGTCGCGCAAGTGACAAAGTCGTGGGTCAAATTCTACGATACATGGGATATATAAAGGAACAGATTGCAGAGACAAATCAAAGTGTCGAAGGTGTTATTATTGCTTTGGAGGATGATCAAACAATGCGCTGGGCAATTTCTAACGTTCCTTCAATTTCATTTTACAAGTATCAGGTCAGCTTCAAATTGGTAAAGGCGTGATTGCGATGTCCGATATTGGAAAGGCAGAAAGCGTTACTCAAACTCGAATTATTACGCTTTTCAAAGAAGTGCTTGGCTATACTTATTTGGGTGATTGGTCAGACCGACCCAATAATAGCAATATCGAAGAAAAATACTTAACCCAATATCTTGAAAATCGTGGCTACACAAAGGCGCAAATAAGCGCCGCAATTTATAAATTACGAACCGAAGCCGATAACCATAGCCGCACACTCTATGGTAACAACAAAGCGGCTTATGGGCTATTGCGCTATGGTGTTCAGGTAAAAACTGATGTTGCCGCGAATACCGAAACCGTGCATTTAATTGATTGGGAAAACCCCGAACTAAATAATTTTGCAATCGCTGAAGAAGTAACCCTTAAAGGCAATGCCGAACGCCGCCCCGATTTGGTTTTATTTATCAATGGCATTGCAATTGGCGTTATCGAACTTAAAAATAGCCGCGTTAGCATTGGTGACGGCATTCGCCAAAACCTTTCAAATCAACAGCCAGAATTTAATGAATGGTTTTTTACTACTAATCAATTCGTGTTTGCGGGAAATGATTCCGAAGGCTTGCAATATGGTGCAATCGGCACGCCCGAAAAATTCTTTCTTAAATGGAAAGAGGACGAAGACGATAATAGCGGCTATAAATTAGACAAATATCTTTTGAAAATCTGTGAAAAAAATCGCTTGATTGAATTAATGCATGATTTTGTTTTGTTTGATGCGGGATATAAAAAACTTCCCCGTGTGCACCAATATTTTGGGATAAAGGCGGCGCAAGAAAAACTTCGCAAACGTGAAGGCGGAATCATTTGGCATACCCAAGGAAGTGGCAAATCAATTGTAATGGTATTACTTGCCAAATGGATTTTAGAAAACAAGCCCGATGCCCGCGTCGTCATTGTAACCGATCGCGATGAATTGGATAAACAAATTGAACGCGTCTTTAATGATGCAGGCGAAACTATAAAACGAACCAGTAGCGGGCGCGATTTGATGAACCAATTAGGTCAGCCGACACCGCGCCTATTATGCTCATTGGTTCATAAATTTGGGCGCAGAGATGTAGATGATATTGACGCATTCATCAAAGAACTTGAGGCCCAACCAAGCCCAACAGTGGGCGAGGTTTATGTATTTGTCGATGAATGTCATCGAACCCAAAGCGGCAAACTACACCGTGTAATGAAGGCAATGATGCCAAATGCGGTTTTCGTTGGCTTTACGGGAACGCCACTCTTGAAAAAAGATAAGGCGACTAGTTTTGAAGTTTTTGGAAACTATATCCACACCTATAAATTCAGCGAGGCGGTTGAAGATGAAGTTGTGCTCGACCTTATTTATGAAGCTCGCGACATTGACCAAAGGCTAGGCTCTGAAGATAAAATTGACCAATGGTTTGAAGCAAAAACCAAAGGCCTAAATGACTGGCAAAAAGATGAATTGAAGAAAAAATGGGGAACTATGCAAAGCGTGCTTAGTTCCCGTTCACGCATGGAGCGTGTGGTTTCTGATATTATATTTGATTTCAGTGTGAAGCCGCGACTTTCTTCCGAGCGCGGAAATGCGATTTTGGTGGCTTCAAGTATTTTTGAAGCGTGCAAATATTATGCGCTATTTCAAAAGACATCGTTCAAAAATAGATGCGCCGTTATCACATCATATAACCCACAAAACAAAGACGTAACGCTCGAGGAAACGGGCGCAAACACGGAAACTGACAAGCAATTTATTTTCAATACCTACACCGAACTATTGAAAGACGTTAATCCAAAACCAAATATGTCCGCAACCGAGACTTATGAGGAAAATGCCAAGGCACTATTCACAAAAGAACCAGCAAGCATGAAATTGCTTGTGGTGGTTGATAAGCTTCTTACAGGCTTCGATGCGCCGCCATGCTCCTATCTATATATTGATAAATCAATGCAAGACCATGGGCTTTTCCAAGCCATTTGCCGCACCAATCGTTTAGATGGTGAAGATAAGGATTTTGGCTATATCGTCGATTACAAAGACCTGTTCAGCAAAGTTGAAAATGCAATCGCGGTTTATTCATCGGAATTGGATACAAGTTCAGGCGGTGACAGCCCGCAAATTATGCTTCAAGATCGCCTTAAAAAAGGCCGTGAAAAACTCGATGAAGCGATTGAGGCAATTGAACTACTGTGCGAGCCAGTCGAGCCACCAAAGGGAGAGCTTCAATTCATACATCATTTTTGTGGAAACACGGAGATAGCAAGCGACCTTTTCGAACGTGAACCAGCCCGTGCAGCACTCTATAAGTCGATTGCATCTCTTGTTCGCTCTTATGCAAATATCGCAGATGATATGGATGCAGCAGGATACAGTGCAGGCGATATAAGTCGCATTAAGGCCCAGCTTGAAAAATACGTTAACATCCGCGAAATTGTTCGCAAAGCAAGCGGTGAGACTCTTGACCTAAAAGCTTATGAAGCAGATATGCGCCATCTAATTGATACCTATATTGAAGCCGATGAGCCGCGCAAAATATCGCCTTTTGATAACATTAGTCTTATCGAACTAATCGTGAAAACTGGCATTATGGATTCCATTGCTTCACAACTTGGTGGTTTGCGCGGCAATCGCGATGCTATTGCGGAAACGATAGAAAACAATGTGCGTAGCAAGATTGTTAAAGACCAACTTACAGACCCTGAATTTTTTGACCGAATGTCGTCATTACTGGATGAAATTATTGCAGCGCGTAAGGCTAAAGCAATTGAATATGAAGAGTATTTGAAACAAATCGCCGATCTGGCAAGTCGCGTGTCCGCAGGTAAAAGCGAGGATACGCCGAAAACGCTTGATAGTGCGGGTAAACGGGCATTGTTCAATAATCTTGAACACAACGAAGAACTCGCATTGCGAATTGATGAAGCAGTGAAATCTACGCGACCAGATGGTTGGCGAGGAGTGCCCGCGCGGGAACAAATTATCAAACTTTCTATATACGAAATATTGAGTGATGCAGATGAAGTTGAACGAATTTTCAAAATCATCAAGGCGCAGAGTGAGTATTGATGACCGCAGAATTGCTCTTAGGTGACATTGCAGTTGATTTGGTGTTCAAGGACATCAAGAACATCCATTTGAGCGTTTATCCGCCTACAGGCCGTGTTCGGATTGCTGCACCAACTCGCATGAATATCGAAACAATAAGGGCGTTTGCAATTTCAAAGATTGGCTGGATACGTCAGAACCAAATCAAATTTGATGAACAAAAACGCGAAACACCACGCGAGTTTCTCGATCGCGAAAGCCATTACCTTTGGGGTAAAAGATTTTTATTGGATTTAGTCGAGACGACTGATAAGCCAGAGTTGAAAATTGGCCATCAGAAATTCCATTTATTCGTGCCAAGACAATGCTCTCAAGAAATTGCCGAAAAACTTTTTGAGGAAATGTATCGAAAGCAAGTTAAAAGCGCAGCCCTGAATTATGCGCAGAAATGGCAAAAGCTTCTTGATGTCGAAATCAATCAGATTTTTATCCAAAGAATGAAAACTAGGTGGGGAAGCTGCAACCCACAAAAAAGAAACATTCGATTAAATTTGGAACTAGCTAAAAAGCCAGAAATTTGCCTCGAATACATTTTGTTACATGAAATGATTCACTTCTTTGAGGCTTCGCATGGGGCAAAATTCGTCAAATTAATGGATGAAAATATGTTTAATTGGAGACTTATACGAAAACAATTGAATGACGAGCCTTTATCGCACATGGATTGGAAATATTAATATGGGCTGCGGTATATGACAGAAATAGTTTCAAATTGCGAAGATGAAGATATTTCAGATTGGTTTGAGGAACATATTTTGCCCGATGGCGCAATTGATGCTTCAGTATATATTGTACCAAAAGACAAACGACAATTAGTTGCGGATTACTTAGTTTCTAAAATACCTGATTGTTATATTTCTCAACAAACCATAAACACACAAATGCAAAGGACGGGTCTTTCAAAGACCGAGGTTATCCAAAATAAACTCCCTGACGCTGGAAATGTAATGTCTGGTGATTTCGGTGAAATTTTAACTTTGTTTTTTCTAGGCTCTTACGAAGAAGAGCAACTCAAAAAAATTCAGAAGTGGAGATTTAAGCAAGATCGCCTAAAGGCCGCGCCCCATTCAGATGTAATTTTGTTAAATTGTCCTAAACTGGCCAGTCCAAGTGAAAATGATTTTGTTATTTGCGCAGAATCAAAAGCCAAAGCCACTAGATCAACAAAATATCGTCCAATTGCAAATGCAATTGAAGGATATAACGCAGACAAAACTGGTCGATTAGCACGAACATTGGCATGGTTGAGAGAGAAAGCAATTGAAGACGATATTGGTACGGACATTGCTTATATTGAAAGGTTTACAATCCATGCAACCGCAAAAACATTTCAGAAAAAATATAAGGCCTTTGCGATTATAGACTATAATTTTTTGGACGAAGAATTGCTTCATGAGCTTGAACTTCCGCAACAAAATCCTGAATTTGAATTATTAGCAATTGGAATAAATGACCTTAAGGCACTGTATGAAGAGTGCTTTTCTCGCGCGATAAGTGAGGCATAAATGGAAGCAAGTCTTCGTTATTTTATGGCCGAAATCGAATCTTGGGAGGCTGCAACTGAGTTTGGAATCCCTGAGGATATGTGGGCTGGCTATCGGGTGCGGCAAAGAAGCGATGATTTATATATAGCAGCAATTTCAGCAATTTTTGATGCCTTGCGCGAAGTTGATGGAGAAGTAAAATCAAAAGACTTGTCAGAGCTTGCTAAAACTTTGTTGATTTACTCAAAAAGTTCGGCTTCAAAATATCTAAATGGTATCGAGCGCAATTTGAATCTCTTATATTCAGCTTCGCTATTTTATATTGCAGGGTATGCTGCAACAGCAAATTTAGTGGTGGCAGACATAGACATTTCTAAATTAGTTTATGAAGAAGAATTCTTCCTTCTGGGGATTCTTTCTAAGAGAGCCATTTACGAGAACCCATCACATGAGTTTTTGGAAGTTCTAATGAAAGGCGGAAATGAGGATGATTTTGCAAGAGCGTTCAAATGGCTTAAAGACAGCGAAAAGAGTGGGCTTCAAGACAATCCCAATTTATTCATTGCATCTCGTTTGGCTTTGAATTGCGTTCGCCGATTTCAAGAATATAGCACTTGGAAACTACTTGAAATTCATTCTTCAGGATTTAATCGCGAAACTTGGCTTCCTTTCATCGAAAGTGACACTACATTTCCTCTCTGGGAGCTTTTTCCTTCACAAAGAGCTGCTGTAGAAAAAGGAATTATGGGAGATGCGAACGAAGTATTCAGTTTGCAAATGCCAACATCAGCTGGGAAAACTTCGCTTTGCGAAATTATAATATTTCATGAAGTGAAAGTTAGAAGGAAGAAAGTTCTATTTTTAGTTCCATTCCGTGCTTTGGCCGCAGAAATAAAGGAAGGGATTTCAAAAAGACTCGAAAGAACTGGCATCGAAGTAGTAGCAAGTTATGGTGGAAATTTACCAACGCGCTCAGAAACAACATCAGTTGATACTGCTGACGTGTTAATTGTAACACCAGAGAAATTCATTGCGTTAAACCATTCAATCCCTGACCTAGATCAATCTTTTGAAACCATTATCTGTGATGAAGGTCATTTAATTGATGACGACAATAGAGGTCTTCAATATGAATTGCTCCTAACCCGTTTGAAAGGTGAGTATGTTGGAGGGCGAAAAATAATATTCATTTCTGCTATTTTACCGAATGTGTCAGGGATACACAGTTGGCTAGGCGGCAAGGAAGAAAATATGGCCATATCTAATTATAGTCCCGTGGAAACGGATTTTGCTTTTATTAAAAGGAATGGTGACCAGTGGCAATTAGATTTTAACACTATTTTTGCTCGGCCGAAAAACTTCTTTTTGCCAAGATTTTTAACTGATGATGACTTTAGATATTTAAATCCTGCAACGCTACGTCCGAAATTGTACAACAATCGATCGAGCCCAACAGCCTTAGCATGCGCTGCAGCGCTTAAGGCCAGTAAAGTAGGTGCGGTTGCTCTTTTTACTACCATGAAAGGTAAAAATGGCGTCAAGGGATTGTGCAACGGACTAATCTCTATGATTAAGAATCAAATAAATTTAGCACCAAGAATTACTCCAATTGGTGAGGATATAAATAGAGTTCGTGAATATTGTATTTTCCAACTAGGTAACGACTATGTTCTAGCGGAAGCACTTCAATATGGTGTTGGCATTCATCACGGCAGCTTTCCACAAGATATTAGACGTGAAATGGAAGAGGCAATCCATAAAGGTATAATTAAAGTATTGATCTGCACTAGTACACTTGCAGAAGGAGTAAATCTGCCGATTAGAACCTTGGTTGTTCACACCATTAAAAGATTTGAAGGTGATTATTCTAGAGAAATATCTAGAAGAAGTATAAAAAACATTGTGGGTAGAGTGGGCAGGGCTGGAAAAGAAACTCGCGGTAGAATAATTTTCGCAAATGACAACGAGCAAAGTTATATTGAAAGTGTATTTAGGGGAATTCTATTGGAGCCCGCAAAAGGTGCTATTTTTAAATTAATAACAATTCTAGATAATTTTGTTAAGCGGCATAGCTTGAAACTTGATAATGATTTGTTTGAAAAGCAAAGTCATGAGTTCCTAAAGATTTTAGATAAAATCGATGCCGCTATTTTAGACTTAATGCCTTCGGAGTTTATTGTTGACGAAATGGATGCTCATATTGGTAAAATAATCGAAAATACTCTTGCATATCAATATTTCGAAACTGAGGAATTGAAAGAGCGGGCAAAGGAAGTTTTCTTGATTAGAGCTAACGCCTTAATTGAAACGTGCACTACCGAGAAAATCAAAAGATTAAAAATAACAGGTACAGTGCCAAGGCTTCTAAATTTTATTGACGAGTCCACAATCTTGGAAAATGAAAATTGGTTAACATTGTCTGATGTTAATAGCACTTTGTGGCTATCCGAAATAATCCGCCCTTTAATAGACTCACCTAATTTAAACATTACTTCAGCCCACGAACATATTATACAATCGATATTATTATGGATGAGTGGACATACTTATAACGAAATTGCAACTATTTTGTCAATTGAGATTGACGACTGCTTAGATATTATCGGAACTGATATTGGCTTTCAATTGCAAGAAGTCGTATCTAAAGCAACGCAATTAGCTATTGAGAAGCACGGTGATGAAATTTCTGAGCTTGCACAAAATTGGGCATCAATGCTTCAGTTTGGTCTTGGTAGTTTACAACAATTAGACCTATTTGAACTCGGTGCCTCTGACAGACTTGCCGTTTGGGGTATAAGTAGGTATCTGGAAAGAGGCGGGATTGATTTACGTGGGCGAGATTTGTTGAATTATTTAAAGGATAATTCTTTTGATGTTTATGATTCATTGTTTGAAGACAAACGTGTGCCTTACATAAGCCGTCAAAGAATTATGAACGAATTAATTTTGGGATAGAATTTATCCAATTACGCCTTATAATCTAGACACCGTCGCTTCCTCTTGAGCCCCTGCCGAACCCATAGTTTGGGTTGATGGTTGGTCAATGGGACTGCCCGCTCCATTCGTTTCAATCTTTGATTTCCACTCCCGTGTTGCCCATACGCCCTGATTGAATCAGGGTGACATCCCATCTTTCCCTCAAACTTTTTTGTGTCCGTCCTCAAGATAAAGCGAAAGGAGATGGACATGAAAAATCAATCTAATTCTTCAAATTCACGTTTCGACGTTTATGAAACCATTACTAATCAAATCATTTCCGCAATTGAAAACGGAGTAGGTGATGTTCAATTACCTTGGCATCGTAAAGGCTTTTCAACTGCCCGTCCATTTAATGTTCAATCCAAGAAAGTATACAATGGCGTGAATATTCTTGCGCTTTGGATTGCTGCTTATACTAGCGGTTATGAGCACGGCATTTGGGGCACTTATAAACAATGGCAAGAACGCGGTGCGCAAGTTCGCAAAGGTGAAGCATCTTCCATGATTATTTTCTTCAAGGATATTGAAGTGGAAAATCAAAATGGCGAAGACCCAAGCCATTACTCAATCGCCAAAGCATCACGTGTTTTCAATATTGCCCAAGTTGACGGCTATGAAATGCCAGCAACCGAGCCACAAATTGATAAAATTATTGCTTGTGAAAATGCCGAGCGTTTTATCGTGTCAACCAATGCCAAAATCAATATCGGTGGCGCACGCGCGTGTTACAGCCCGTCAAGTGACACAATCTCAATGCCAGATCGTCATCGTTTCGTTGGCACAGAAACTTCAACACCAACCGAAGGCTGGTATTCAACCTTGTTTCACGAGCTTACACATTGGACAGGTTCTTCAAACCGCCTTGCACGCGATTTTGGCAAACGCTTTGGAGATAATCGCTATGCAATGGAAGAACTTGTCGCCGAACTTGGTGCAGCATTCCTATGTTCGGAACTTGGTATCACCCAAGAGCCACGCGCCGACCACGCTTGCTACATAAACAATTGGCTTCAAGTCTTAAAGCAAGATTCAAAAGCCATCATCACCGCCGCAAGTCAGGCTTCTAAAGCTTCTGATTACTTGCTTGCCAAATTCAAAGAAAATCAATTTGAGGAATCGACTTGATAGTCGTTCAAGCTTAAAATCCAAATGCGAAATTCAATTAAATCGTCGGAATTACTTTCTGAATAAATTTATTTTTATTTCTTCGTCAAACGATATAAAATTCCAAGTTTTTACTACATTCCAAGAAGATATAATTTTTTTTGATTGCAACCATTCCACCAAATGCAAATTTTCTGGAGATTTGCTAAGTCGAATAGAATATTTTCCAGTAATAATTTGGCAAAATGGGTCAGGCAAGCTCTGCAATATGTCACGTACTTTATCTTTTGATAAAATAACGTGAAAATCATTAAATAATGAGATTTGTTTAGAAGTCGTAGCGGCGCTAGTGATTATCGTCTTAGCTGCAATCTCGTCTAAATTTTTAACAACATTTTTCGTGCGATTCAATATTTCCCCAATCAAAATTGCACGAGCAGGTAATCCAGTTAATAGAGAAAGGTCCATAGCCTCAATAACTTTTAGTTTGTTATCATCAGTAATGTTTGACTTCAAGAGAAGCTCCCGGAAGTCATCTCCAACACTAATTTCGCTTGCAATTTCTAAATATTTATCGATATTTTTAATAACGAACAACAATTGGGTTTCGTTGTGTCCGTCAAGGATTGAAACGTTATTCGCTGTGAAAGTTATTTTTCTTTCTTCAACTATTATTTGCCACTTTTCTAAGTTTAGTTCATCTGGAAACTTATTAAATTGATTGGGCAAAACTCTAATATACGAACGATATTCGTCACCCGAGAAATCTTCATTTTCAAAAATAAACTTCCGAAGCGGTTGCGCCTCGGTTCCTACGGGTAGTGAAACTTTGGACAATATTTCAAAAGGCTCTTTCTGCTTCAAATATTCAGTAAGCAGCTCCGGTTCAAAAACATCGCTAACCAGAAATTTCAAGCAATTTTCCCATTTGGGCTCAATTTTTTGCAATTTAATCAATCGTGAATAGTGATTTTCGGGAACGCCTTCAAATGAAGGAAGCATATTAGATTGCTTTTCTAAAAATTCTTGCAGGGAATCAGGATTAACGTCTTCATGATTTATAGCTTTAATAATTGTAGAAACTTCTTCTTCAGAATTTTGTTCAAGCTCTAGAAGGATATTTTCTAAATAGAAATCAAATTCTTGCTCAATTTTATCAATTAAATTCTGATTTTTTGAATTCAAAACGGTGGTATAGTGCTTGGTTCTCAGGTCAACAATCCTTTTGTAATTAAGAAAATCTATGAAAACAGCTTCGATGTTTTGAATAGATATTTGATACATTCCTTCTTCAGCCAGTAAATCATGAATTGCTGTGTAGGTTTTAAGACTTGTTAGATTGTTGACGTTTAATTGGAGGAGTTTAAGTCTATTCGGATCAAAATCTATCCCCAAAGCGAGAATATCTGATAAGCTTTCGTCAATGTATTCGATGAATTTGGGATCGCTTTTTACCAATTTCTTCAGATTCTTCTCTGGAAGATGAGCCATAATTCGCGCGACGTGCAATTTATTTTGAGAACTTGCAAGCGCTTTGATTATAAATCCGTTCCAACCATCAAATAAGGAACGTAATAATTCTCCGATGTGCTCTCCCGTCTCGTAATATATTGAGAAAAAAGTTTCACAATCTTCGAAGTTTGACGAAATGAATTTCACAAGTTTTTTAATATGTGCTTGATATTCGACTGGAGCGGAAAAGAAGCAATCCGCCAATGATTTATTTAAGACATAGTTCTGTTCGAAATCTGTATCACGCATTTCTGCAATGACTTCTTTGGGATTGTCAATTGGGAAATCTGGTTCTGGATTAATGAAGCTTCGAATTGTTATTAAATACTTGTTATCATTTTGTGAAAGTCTTCCTTTGTGAAAAAGTGAAGTGTATTGATAATAACTATCATCAAGATATCCTTCCAAAACTAAGAACCTTAAAAGCTCTTTATTTTCTCCGAAGGCATTAAATAATTCTTCGTTTTCCTTTGAATGTGTCCGTAAAATTTCGTTGAATTTTGTTAAACGCAGATTTGAAATCTTTGCACGTAGTTCTCTAATTTTTGATGTAGTAATTTCTTTGGACTCCGCAGATTTACTTTCAATTTCTTGTTTTCGTTGTTGATATGTTTTGTTTGGATTGACTTCATTTTCTATAGCTGTGATATTCACTTGGTCATTGTGTCCCTGTTGAGTGCGGTAGTTCCATAGATTTGATTCAAAAATTGTGTCGAAGGCAGGGTGATTCGAAAGATTGTTAAATGGAAAAACAGTCCCATTGAAGTTAATATTGCTTTGGAAATAATGATAAGGAATTTTACTAAGTAATGTCATTGCATAAATCTTGCGAAGCTCACCTAAATCAGATGGCATTTGTTTTTCAGCTATACTGACTAGTTCCTCAAGTTGAGTTATTTGCGATTTTAAGTCTGTCTCGGCTTTAAATAAAAATTCTCCATGCCTATTCAATATTTCTGCGAGCTTTCCTTTACCTCTATGCAATTCTTCGAAATCACTTGGGAGTAAGTTTTTATAAATTAAAACAGCCAAAAGCTTATTGGAGTTTAATTTATTGCTTCCGTCTGGTTCAAGATTCTCAATGTATATAAGGTATTCATTGAAAATATTTTGTATCAGTCGCAAATCATTTAAGTATCGCGAAACTTCGCGTAAAAACTGACGGTCAATTCGATCATTCAATGATAAACGCTCTCCCTGTTCCAACACCTTATCGATAGAGTTAGACGTATTAATTATCGGAATTACAGGTATTATAAACTCAAAAAATTTTGTGCGATCTGTATTTAAAAACATATCGTCGCGAAGTGCATACAAAAATCTAACGGTTCTGGCTTTACTTAAATTTGCATTTATGAGGCCATTAATTTCGCGGAGCGTAACGAAAATATCTGGATTGTTGAATCTATCTAGATCTTCAATAACGACCAATTCATAATCCGTGGATTGGAAGAAATAAATTATCTCGTCAAGGTGCCGATTTAATATTGACTCTTTATCGGTAGCATCAGGAGTTATTTCGATATCCTTCAAAGATATACTCTTTAAAGATATGCCAAAACTTTTGATGTAGATTTGATGCAAAATCTGCCAAGAAAAAACCAAACCTACAAGTAGAGCTAATAAATTAAACCCATTTGAATAATTCAATGGTATAAAAAAGCTCCCATTTACAATGTCAGTGCTCTTTTGAATTAGATACCATAGGGCTGATAATCCAATCATAACATATAGCGATACTAGTGTTGACCACTTTACTGGTGATTGAATCCTTTTAAAGCGGGATAATGGCAGTTTTTTTGCTTCTACCCCATAAAGCATTTGTTGCAATATGCTACGTTCAATTTCTTGCTTAGTAATTTCTGTTTCATCTTTATTTGAATTGGGCAAGAAAGCAGCAAGAGATATTTTTAGCGTTGGCTTATTATAGCTCTTAAGAAATGTCTTAATTATGCTACTCTTCCCAGAACCATATGGCCCCGTCAAAGCAATATTAAACACATTAGAGTTTTTTGTCGCATAGTTCAGAGCTCTTGAATAAACACCAGATTCGTCCGCTTTATCAGTTGGTGCAAGGTCGACATATTTAGAAAGCTTTGAATCATCAACATTATTTTGCGAGAAATAATTTTTTATTTTTACAAATAAAGTATGCAAACTTTACCTACCTTCAATTAAATATTATGAATATCACAAATTGTATATTACAAGTCAATTATTAGCAATTATAAAGCAATTATTGTCAAGCTTCTTACCGCTGCAGCTTTGATTTGGCATTTAACCAATTTGAACAATAAAGTTTTATTGTAATGCCGTATGGGCTTATGTCCTTGAGTGATTAAAATAAGAAGCAAGAACCATTTACGCTTGGAAAATCATCGAACAAAACTCGAAACAGCTAACGCTATTTTAGAGCGTTAGGAATTCGCATTTGGTGTTTCCCCCAACAGAAGTATGATTGCGAATTATATGTCTCTTTAGATGGCAATTCTGCCTATTTAAGGAGAGTAAAATGAAATACACATTAAAATCTGTCGTAGCAGTTATTTTGATGGCAACTACAATTGCTTCTGCCGTCTATGCGGCTCCAGCAAAAAAGAAAGCCGCACCTAAACGTGCAACAATTAGTCAATCTGTTTCAAACTATTCATGTGAAGGAACTGATGCTAGAATTACACGCAACGCGCTAAATGGAAATTCGCGCAGCGAGTATAAACTTTCATTCGGTATGCAACTAAATCGTAGCAATGGCACAGCCACCATCATGGGCGCACGCGGTTCAAACCTTATCCGTTCTGGTCGCTATATCATTTCTACAATTGGCAATGGTTTTAGCTTGTTTATGAATTGGGTTGACGGCTCGAACAATTCGCAGTCTTTTCAAGTAGATTTTGGAAGTGATGGTTCTTTCTCAGGTTCATCATCTGAATCAGGCAACAATTCTACCCCCGTATATTCAATGATGTGCGAATTAATGGGAAGTGAGTTTTGCGGCCTTACTAATGTTTATATTACACGCAAAATCGAAGGCGTTTGCTGGCAGCAATAAATCCAAAATTTTGACGATGAAGGCGGGAGAAATCCCGCCTTATTCTTTTTCTAGGACAATTTCTTTAAAACTCTCGCTTACTATTGGATCGATCAAATCTGCAGTCTTTAATGCCCAATTTGACCATTTTTCAAGATCAAACTCTTCGGCATTTGCTGGCTTCGTTTCTAATATCTTTTGCACATAGCTTCTTATTTGTTCGGCCTTTTGAAGGTTTTCGGCTTGTGATATTAATTTCTCAATCCTTTTATTTTCTTCTTCTATGCGCTTCTTTTCATACTCTTGCCTTGCGTGTTTGATTGCCCTTATATCTTCTTCCCATTGTCTGATTTTGTATGAACGATATCCAATTTCAGATGTAAGAATAATCTCGGTTATAATGTCAGTTATTCTATCTTCTAACCTCTTTTTAGGTTCATCCCGCCATTCTTTAAAGCAGCCGCAAGTGCCCTCTGAGCCATTCAGTGAGATTTTCACTTTGGTTATCTCGGGTTCATCTTGCAAAAATGGAATTGGTCCACCGCGATGTTGCATCTCCACAATTTCTAATTTGATTTTCTGACCATGAATTAACAAAACTATGTTATTCCCATGGTCATTCATTTCTTGAATTGTGTGTTGCATTCTTTCGATGGTTTTAAAAACGGAATTCATAATTCCAAGGCGGCGCTTTTGCCCCTTTGTTCCAAACCACTCGGTTGGCCCCCAATAAAGGTTTACGCCGCCACGCCTTGATTCAGATTTTCGCCTTTTATCGTCATCCAATAATTTCTTTATCATCGAATGTGATTGCAAAAGGGATATTGGTGCCAGCTTTTCTTTTACTTCTGCCAAGACTTCAGGGCGCACGTCCTCAATCTCATATTCAAATTCAGGCTTAGGGGGTAATGGCGCGTTTAATTCTTCTTTTGTTACCGAGCCCCAATAGTAATAATGTCTTGGACTGCCTTTTAGATAAATATATTGACCACCTGCAAATTTGCGACGGGGGAGTGGTTTTAATTCAGGAGATTCACCACGATTTTTAGCAAGCCAGTAATTTCTATCAGGTAGGGGGATATCGTATTCACGGGCAATATCTTTTAGTTTGTTTTCCGACAATTCATATTCTATTGCGATGTCGGGAATTTGCTTATTCCAAACCAATTCGTGGAATTGTGATCTATCAAATTTTTCTTGCATTCTATTCATCCCAAATTTTTCCGCTTATAGGGCATCACTATGACGATTTCGGTGTTAGCGTTATTTTTGCTTTGTGCCATATAGTCAACTTTTGTTGCGCTTACTTAAACGCTTAATTCAACCCGAACGGGACTATTTATCTTGTTTTGAATGCCGCACCTCTAAAAACAACCCGTTCGGGTCTTTTTGCTTGATTTTGAAAAGTTTTATGTTATAATCATCCCGAAAGGGTTGATTTTATGGCAATCATCACAAACACATCGGATGTAGGCGAAGCAATTAAGTCTGCACGAAAAAATCAAAACATGACCCAAGAGCAATTGGCGGCAGTTGCAGGCGTTGGTGTGCGCTTTGTTCGTGAATTAGAGCAAGGCAAAGAATCTTGCCACATCGGGAAGGCAATCACTGTCTTGAATATGCTCGGCCTAAATTTAACCCTGAAGGGTGATGAATAATGGATAGGCAGCTAGAAGTATTTTGGAATGAAATATTGGTTGGTGCCTTAACGCAAACTAAAGGTGGAACCTTATCATTCGCATACGATAGAGACTATATCGCGGACAATGGCGCAGCAATTTCAATTTCAATGCCTATTTCTGAACAACCGTTTAGCAGCGAATTAACAAAAGCATTCTTTTCGGGTTTGCTTCCAGACGAAAGCCCGCGAAAGAACCTAGCGCGTTTTTTAGGTGTATCAGATAAGAATTCATTCGCTTTGCTCGAAGCAATTGGCGGTGAATGCGCAGGTGCTTTATCCCTAAGGCCAATAGATTTCCAAATTAATGAGTTAAAGGGCGAACCTGAAATTCTTGACAATAAGCGCCTTAAAGAAATTCTTGAATTGCTAAAGCGCCGCCCAATGCTTGCAGGTGTTGATGGCGTAAGGCTTTCACTTGCAGGGGCGCAAGATAAAATTGCGGTTGGACTGATTGATAATAAAATCGCGATAATGAAAGGCAATACACCCACAACCCACATTCTAAAGCCAATGATAGAGGGCATAAAGGATAGTGTGCAAAACGAATTATTTTGTATGCGTCTTGCAAAGTCAATGGACATCAAAGTTCCAAACGCTTCGGTAATATATGTTGATGACATTCCATGTTATTTAGTTGAGCGATACGATCGCCAAACCTTAAATGGCAAAACAATTCGCGTTCATCAGGAAGATTTTTGCCAAGCTATGGGTATTCCGCCAGAGCTAAAATATGAGCGTGAAGGTGGGCCAAGCGTTGAACGCTCAATTGAACTATTAAGACAAAATTCGGCAAGGCCAGCGGCGGATATAATTCAATTCACCGATATTCTAATTTTCAATTATTTAATTGGAAATGCCGATGCACATGGAAAAAACTATTCCCTGATTTACAATTCCAAAAAGCCGCAATTGGCACCAGCCTATGACTTGCTTTGCACAGAAATTTATCCTGATCTTGCCAAGAAAATGGCAATGAAAATCGGCGGCAAATACGAACCCGATATGGTTCATTTGCGTCATTGGCAAAAGATTGTGCCAGATACAATTGTCGCCAAGCGTAATCTCGAAAAGAGCCTTATTGATAAGGCAAATGCTATCATTCCAAAGGCACATGAAGTCGCGGCATCACTTATAGCCGAAAACTCAAACTCGATAGTGTTTGAACAAATTATTTCGGTCATAGAAAAACGGGCTAGGCATTTGAAGGGTACATTTGGCGAATTAATGCGAGGGCAATAAATGTCAAAAACAATTACGAGAGAATTCATCATACAAAAAGATACTGAACTAATGAAATTAGGAATAAGTCTGCACGCGAGGCCATTCCATGTTAATTTAGCATGGATGGAATATGCTGGAATAAATGGCAACGTTGTAGATGAAGAAAGGCGCAAAATTATTGAAAATGTTTATGATGAAATATATCCGCCAAAATCAACAAATATGCCTCCTCTATTCACTGGCGGTGCTGCAATTAGGGATAATGTTTATCTAGTCGAAGTGCCTATAATTTTTGGTTCGGTCCATATCGAACCAATAAAACAAATACAAATTGAGCCTGCAGAATTGGAAAAAATATACAAAAATTTTCCAGAGGACTTTTGGAACGCATTGTATCAATCAGCAGATGCATTAGATTTTGGCTATAGTATTGATGACCTGACTAAAGCAAATGATAATGATTTTCTCCGAAATGCAGCGACCAATTTAACCGCAGCATTTAGAACATTATTAGGAAAGCGAGATATAGACGCGGCATTGCAAAGTGCTTGCCTAACAATAGAATTAGCGGGGAAAGGAATTCTGAAAGAAGAAAAATATTCAAATGAACAACTCAAAGCAATGGGTCATAATCTAGTGAGAATAACAAAGGAAGTTATTAAGATAAAGCCATCAAAAGACGATAATGAAGTCTTAAATGTAGTAGCAAAACTTCCAAACTATGTGCAATCAAGATATTCTAAAACGAATATGACTAAGCTTGAGTTGGTTAATACCGCAGTAAATGTTCAATTTGCAGCTGCAAGCCTTTTACGAAGATTTACTGGAAGAAATTTAGCTTCAGATATTGCGGCTTCTACAGATACTCCAGCAAGAAAGCTGCCCTAATCGTCCCAATTTCAAGATATCTAATTGAGAATAATTATTGCTACCAAATTAAAGTTTATCGAATTTGCAGAAAGTTTGGCTCATGAGTAAGACACATATTACCGCAACGGGATTTTTTGGTGATAAACTTTACCAAGAGCGGGCAAGAAAAATACTTCCAATACTTGTCAGGCAAGCGAAATTCGAGCAACCCTTGACCTATAAGGATTTAGCTAAAGAAATTGGTATTCCTAACCCAAGAAATCTCAATTACCCGCTTGGCTGCATTGGCGATGTTTTGAACGAACTGTCTACAAAAATGGAAGTAGAAATCCCCCACATTCAAGCTTTAGTGAAAAATAAGCATGAAAACCTTCCTGGCAATGGATTTGACGGATTCTTGAAGGCAAAAGGTTATCTGTGGTCAAACAAAATTGAAAGAAAAGCAAAAATAAAATTATATTGGCGGGAGATATCGGCGTTCCCTTATTGGGATGAAGTTTTGGAAAAATTAGGATTAACGCCTGATAACTCCACAATTAGCGAAATTATTGGGTCCGCCCAGCATATCGGAGGCGGTGGCGGAGAAAGCGCAGAACACAAAGCACTCAAAGAATTTATAAGGATAAACCCGCATAAAGTTGGATTAAATTCGTCTTCTAAATTAGGCGTTTGTGAGTTCCCTTTACCGTCGGGTGATACTATAGATGTCGTTTTTTCAGAATCTACTCAATTGCATGCGGTTGAGGTAAAATCCAAAATTTCTGCAAAGGAAGATATAGCTAGAGGTTTATTCCAATGTGTAAAATACCTTTCAGTGCTGAGAGCAAAAGCAATATTTGAAGGAGACATTAGAAAAATTACCGTATGCCTAGCAATTGGAGGCAAATTCCCTAGCTCACTACTGCCATTAAAAAACAGCCTAGGTATAGACGTATTTGAGTTGATAAAGGTGGCTTAGTAATAAGCTATCCTAATTCCAAACCATTATCCCGCTTGCGCTGAATACCCTGATTATTGGGGTTTTGTCTTTGAGCCTGTTTATCTTTTTCAAGATGGCGGTAATGCGCCGCATGACGATAAAGGTCGAGTAGCATTTTAGTATGACGAGTTCTTACTTCCATGATTTTGGCTTGTAGGGTTTGGCGTTCTTTTAGTTGCGCTTGGATAAGATCGTGACGCTGTTTTCGGTCACGATTTAGTGAAAAGAAAGCCTCCATTTCATTTTGCTTTCTGATTTTGGTATATTCGCCCGTAAGCCTATCCCAAATCCCCATGAAGCCTTTCCGAATGCGATTGGCGCGTTCTTTAGTTTCTTGCTCGTGTCTTTGCCTTTGACCAGCATCCAATTTTTGACGTTCGGTTTGGTGTTCGGTTTTCATTTTCTCACGTTCATCATGCAAAGGGCGAAGTTGGTTCGAGGCCATACGTTTTGCCTCTTTGATAATTGGGCTAAGTTTTTCAGTAATTTCTTTAGATAAGAACGCCTTGGTTTCGGCGACGGACTTCAGATTTTCAGGATTGCCAAGTTTGGCATTTACGTCTTTGGATTTGATATCCAAAAGCCTTGAAACAGCGAATACTTCGCCTTCAACCGTTATCGCAACGTGTCCGCGTCTATCGCCTTTGGCAAGGAATAGACCTTTTTCTTCCATTGCCCGTTCAAAGGATTTTAACCCGTCAGAACGTGACCAGCAGCTTTGCGCGGCTTCTTTAATGTCCTTTGGATTAATGCCAGTGCGTTTGGCTTGTTGCCATTCGGCAAGATTAAAAGTTCGCGGGTCGCGCAGACCTTTATCTAAAAACCCTTTGGGAATACCCCAGCCATTTTCAAGAAAAAGCTGTTTTGAGATTTCTTGAAGTTTATTCTTAAAGAACGGCAATTCCTTCGCCTTCATGGTTTCGGCATCAATGCGTGACCAAACGGCGTGACAATGCCGCCGTCCTTCCTTTTCATGGAAGACGATAGCGCGGGGTTGCCCTTTAAGCCCCAGACGCTCTTCAATGTCCGCAATAGCCTTTTCAAAGACTTCGATTTGCACGCTTTCATTTTGCGGTGGGCTCAAAGACACCGAAAACAAATATTGCTCACATTTGGTTCCCCGCGCCATCGCATAGGCTTCATTCATTGCCCCCATTAGCGAATTAGAAACAAAGCCCGATACCTCATGCAACTCGACATGCTCATTTTCTTCGGTCTTTAACAAATGAAGGCCGAGTTGCTTACCACCGCTACGCTGGGAAGCCTTTATAATCATGTGAAATCTTTAAGGTCTAATGCCTCAATCAACATTTTGCGCATACGCGCAACGTCTTTTGCAGCATCCATTAATGCCCGTTCGGTCTCAATATTAACTGGTAGGCTTCCCGAATTGGCAGCCTTTGCCAGTTGGTTGATATTGTTGGCAATGTGAGATTTGCCTAGTAATGCCAAAACTTGGGCCAATGAGGCATGATCTTTGACAGGACTTTTGCGGCGGCGTTTTGGTTTACTTGGAGGTCTATAGCCATCTTGGAAAAGTTTTGACCGCACATAATCCGACAAAGTCATATCACCAGCTTCGTCATTTAACCTAGCGCGCTCTTCAAACGTCAATCGAAGTGAAAATGGTGGCGGGGAAGAAAGACCACTTTTCATATCACGCCTCCCGTTTTAGCTTGGTGAACTTTGGCTTATACCAAGTCCGTTTGCGCTTTTTGGGGGGAAGGCTAGGCTTTTGCTCTTCCTTACCAATATTCTTTAAGATATGATTCCAATCATCCAATACGCGGAAAAGTTGGTTCGAACTTTCTCCGATATAGGGCACCATCTTTAATTTGCGTTCAGAAAAGACCTCGGCAAAGCCGAGGTTTTTTCTTTGGCGGCACGCAGCCTGCGCGCCTCAATGGCGCTAGTCGCTTCGCTCCGTTGGTTCGAGATTTGTCCGATTAGCCGCACCAGCTAACGCTTAAATTGCCGCCTTCGCTGCGCTCACTTTGCAATTTAGATACAAGCGAAAAATAATTTTTGAAAAGCGTAGTTTTTAAATTTAGTTTTTGATATTTTTAACTAGGGCATCTGCCTGATATTTATGGCCGTATAATTCATATCCAATTATTGTAACAGCAGGGGCAAGGTTTAATATTATTAGGCAATAAGCCATATTAATTCCTTGAACTGCGGCAAATACCGAAAGCAGGATAAAGAATAATGTCCCGCTTAAAAGCCATATGTGTAAAGTATCAAAACTTCTTACAAGATAATAATAAAGCAAATATACAGAAACTATAAAAATGCCAAATGGTATTGCGACGGCTAATATTGTTGCCAAAGAATTTATGTGCGCTTCATGTGCGATAAAATATGCAGCAACATGAAGGCCGGCGCCAATTGCGACAATTGAGCTAATGGTAATTAATTGGCTATAACCCCAAACAAATGATCTATTTCTATGTGCATGAAGAATATGGGCAGATGGTAGCATCATATAAATCCACCAAACCCCAAAAGTTAAGCCAGTTCCACCAAGGCCAACCAAAATCGTATCAATTGACCAGCCACTAGCTTCAATATTTGATGATAGTGATGCAACAGTTCCAACCAAGCCTTCACCAAGTGCGATAATTGCAAATAACATATAGCGTTCACTAATATGGTGTGCATGCCATGGTGTACCATTGGTTTTCCTCTCTGCAAAAATGGGGATTGATAATTCCAAAGCCATTATTGCAAAAGATATTATTATTGTCGTCATAACCGAGAAATGGGTGAAAATTGTTGATACCCAAATGATTTGTGCGAAAAGAATTCCAAATGCATAATTAAGATTGGTTGTTCTTCTTATTGGGTCTTGTTTTGCGGCGCGAAGCCATTGGATAACCATTGATACACGCATTATGACATAGCCGAAAATAATGATTTTTGATTCTATGTGTTCGCCGTGTTCAATTGATTGGAATAATGGTTTTATTCCGATTGCAAAAATCAAAACGCCCGTCATTTGCATCATAGTTAAAACACGAAACATCCAATCATCAGTGTCATAAGCAGAGGCAAACCAAGAAAAATTTATCCAAGCCCAACAGATTGCAAAACTGGAAAATGCGAAACCTAATAATGCATTTGTATAATGACCTTCGGCAATGAAGTGCGCAAATTGTGATGATGCAAAGCCAAAACTAATAACGAAAGTTAAATCGAACAATAATTCCAGTGAGGTTGCGGTGCGGTTTTGTTCATGCACATCACGACCCGACATTTTTTTTATATGATGGTGAAGGTTCTTTGCTTCCGGTATATTATTCATTTTTGCCTCCCTTTTGCTTTATGTTTATCAATATAGATTTTAATGTCTATGATTTGGCGGGCAAAAAATATTTCGATTTAGTCTTTTTAAAAATTAAACACATTTACCCATAAGTTTTGCTTGGCTTTTTTTATAATTGTGACATTTTGATTGTGGGAAATGTAAGGGTAAGGTTTGGAACATAATTTTGATATTGATGATAGGCTACAGGTTTGGCCTAATGCATTGGGCTTTTATATCCATGTTTCAAAAAATAGTGTGGCAGTTTGGCCCAGCGAATGTTATGAAAAGCATGATGTAATTGGAAAAATCCTTTATTATCGAATGCGTATGATAACCAGCCCAGAAAATGTGGAATTCATTCTTAAAAAGGGCGCAAAGCATTTCCTTCTTGATGATTTGCAACATCGCCTCTTGGAACCTGCATTAGGGCAGGGGCTTATCTTGGCCGAAGGGGACAAATGGTTTTCGCTTCGCCGCCAAAGTTCAAGATTTATTCGCCCAACTTGTTTGGATCAAGTGGCTGATTTATGTAAAAATGCGGCACAAAATGCGGCGCACCAATTATTAAAAGAAAACCGCCCAATTGATTTAGTTCTAGCTGAAGCATTCTTAAAAATCTTTGGTAAGGCATTTTTTGACGCCACAAAAGAAGACACAATCGGCGTTTCAGAATCAGTTGAGCAATATATCGAAAATGCGCAAAGGGTTGCGGTTTCAACATTTTTAGGCTTGCCAAAATTTCTATCTTTAAGTGCGAAAAAGCAATTATCACTTGCCCATTCTTTGGATGAAAGATTTGATAGTGCATTAGAATTGCGCGATCTTAAGAGTGTTCAACCAACTAAAGCTGCACGCCGTGATTTTGTTATTAATCTTATGACGGGTTATAAAACCACATCTGTGGCTGCATTTTGGACACTTATCTGCCTTGCCAAGGCGCAATCGCATTTTGAGCCTTGCCGCATTGCGGGTGAAAAACATTTGAATGCGCCAGATGAAAATAAAGATTATCTTGACGGTGCAATTGATGAAGCCACACGTCTTTTCCCGCCTTTACCATTAATAATGCGCACCCCAAAATCAGATATTTTATTGCCAAGTGGGGATATTGCAAAACCAAAAGAAAAACTAATTATATCGCCGTGGATTGTGCATCGTCATAAATTATTATGGGATGACCCCGATAGATTTATACCTTTGCGCCATTTAGAAGGTGATATGCGCGCACCATTTTTTATTCCGTTTGGAATGGGGGCACGGCTTTGCCCAGGGCAAAAATTGGGCACTTTTGCTCTTAAGGAGTTTTTGGCAAATCTATTACAGCTTGCGCGCCCAATTGCCGATTTTGATAAAATAAAGCCCAAAGGCGGGTTTATTTTGCGCCCTGATGATAATATGAAAATTAAATGGCAGAAGGTTGGTAAGGCCTAAAAGAAACTACCAATTATATCGCTATGAACAACTTTTGGCGGTTCGATAAAAAATGGGCCTGCAAGGGCGCGCCAATCTTGGAAATTTTGTGAATTTCTAAAATCAACAATATGCGCTTCAAGGCTTTCCCATGTGACTTGCAATAAATATTCGCCATCATTTTCAATTATTTTTTGCAAATTCATGGCAATACAGCCTTTTGAATTTTTAAATAATGGCGCCGCAGATTTAACCGCCGCTTCAAATTCATTGGATTTTGTAGGATCAATTTTTATGCTGGCAAGTTCGTAAATCATTTTTCACACCATTTTTTTGGAACATTTTCAAAACATCATGCTATATAGAAAATATGAAAGTAATTGAATGCCCCCTTCAATCAAATGCGCAAGATTTCGCACCATATAGTTTTGCCGATTGCTTTATGGTTGAAACCAATAAAGTCATAAATGCCGAAGAAGCGGCGAGAATGTCACTGCTTAACGGCCCAAAATGGGTTGGCGATTTATTGAAATTGCGCAATTTAATTGTTGCGCCTTTAGGGCTTAAAACTGACAATGCAGTTTCAGAAGCGCCAGAAAATGCAATCGGTATGTTTCCAATTGTAAAAAACACAGATTCGCAAATCATTTTGGGCTTTGATGATTCACACCTTGATTTTCGTATTGTGGTTGATGTTGAACAAATTGAAAATGGAACAAGGATTTATACAACAACCTATGTTCAAACCCATAATTTATTGGGAAAAACTTATTTGTTTACAATTAAACCATTTCATAAATTAATTGTTGCAACTTCATTGCGTAATTTAGTTTAATTGCGCCCGCGAAGCCAATTTATTTCATCTTTTAAGGTTTCATCCATTGGGCGAAATTCAAAATCAAATGTGTTTTTGGTTTTGCTTTGGTCAAAATTAATAACACCTTGTTCGCGCAATAAAAGATTAAGCGAAGAATTTGAAACCAATGCGGGTTTATTAAAATATTTTGCGCCAATTTCGCTAAAGAACGCCATGATTCTTAAAAGCAATATTGGTGCTTTCATTGTTGGGGCTTTGACGCCGCTTATTTTTTCCAATTTTTGTAATAAGGTTTCCATATTAATTGGGCGCCCTGCCGCAATATAGCGCCCTAAGTTTTCGCCCTTTTGTGCCGCATAAAGACATATTTTTGCAACATCACGCGCATCAACCAATGAAAACTCGCCCGGTGGTATGGCAGGTATTTTATTGGCAAGAAAATCACCAACCAATTGCGCCGCAGATGTTGGACCCATATCGCCCGGCCCATGCATCCAACCCGGAAGAACAAATGAAACCTTAAAATCCTTATTGGCTTCAGTAAATTCTAAAACCGCTTTATCTGAAAGTATTTTGCTTTTGTAATAATCATCGGCCTCATCTTCTTTTCTAAGCATATTTTCAGTTATTGGTTTGTCTTTAATCGGGGCAAGGGTTGCAATTGATGAAACGTGAATCATATTGCGCACACCATTTTCATAGGCAGTCTGAATTAATTTTTGTGTGCCAATAACATTGGTATTGTACAAAACATCCCAATGCTCGCCGCCTTTGTATGAATCGCGAAAATAGGCGGCAGTATGGAAAACAACATCTATATTCTTGAAATGCAGGCCTAATTGGTCAATTTCATTCATGTCGCTTTGGATTAATTCAAGGTTTTCAAGATTGCCAAATTGCGCCTTGGCTTTTTCAATATTGCGCACAATGGCTTTAACTTGAATACCTTGCGCCAAAGCTTCCCGCACAAGATTATTTCCCAAAAGACCCGTTGCACCAGTTATAATTGCACTTTTATAGGTTAAATCAATTGCCATTTGCTTGCCATTTCGAATAATAGGTTTAAGATACTATTTGGTATCTATTTCACATACTAAGTAGTATGTCAAATCATTTTGCGAGAAAATTTGTGAAAAAGACTTCAAGAGCACAATCCCAAGCGCAAACACGCGAACACTTAATGCAAGCTGCGGAAAAATTGTTTTCACAATTTGGGCTTAATGGCACATCAATTGATAAAATCGTCGCAGAAGCGGGCTTTACCAAGGGGGCTTTTTATTCAAACTTTGCGTCCAAAGAAGATTTAATGCTTGCGCTTTTGGATAGGCATAAGGAGCAGACTTTTGCCCAAATGCATGAATTGATAAATGCCACAAAAAAGGAAGACTTAGTTGGGGCAATTGAAAATTGGCTTAAATATAGTTCGGGCGATAAAAATTGGGTTTTATTCAATGCCGAATTGGAAATTAATGCGGCGCGCAATCCTGATTTTACGGATGTGTATCGCCAATTTATGGATGTTCAATATGAAAGATTGGCAAATTCACTTGATGCGATATTTGCAAAACTTGAAATTAAATTACCAATGCCATCACTTGAATTGGCGCGAATTTTAAAGCGCCATATACATTCAACCTCATTAAATGCCTTGGCATGTGGTGGTGATGAAAATCAAACTAACGACATAATGGCGCTTTTTGCCGCACTTATAAAATAGTTCTTGACATAATTAATCAGTCGATTAATTTAATCACTTGATTAATTTAGGTGGTTTATGTCTGTAAAACAGAAAATATATTTAGATGAAACGCCAAGCACGCGCGGGGATTTGACCCGTGAAAACCTTGTTAAAACTGCAATGCGGATTTTTGCGCGCGACGGTTTTGATGCCGCATCAACCCGCACAATCGCCGATGAGGCAGGGGTAAATCAGGCGCTAATCTCATATCATTTTCGCAATAAACGCGGGCTTTATTTGGCGGTCTTTGAATATATTGTTAAAGATATGAATTCAAAATTGGGCGCGCCAATGGCAAGTTTGCAGGCTTTGATACAAGATAAAAATGCACCCGAAGAATTGATAAAAGACGTTCTTTTTGCCTTTTGTGACAATGCGATTGATTTGCTTGTCAAAGAGGAAATGACCGATATTGCAAAACTTATTTTACGCGAACAACAAACCCCCACCGAAGCATTTGACATTATTTATGATGGCTTCATGGTTTTAGTTATTTCATTGATAAATAATCTAATCGGAAGATTAAGACCTGATTTTGAAGGCGAAGATTTAAAAATCAAAACAATAATAATGTTTTCGCAAGTCGTGGCAATTCGTGCGGGTCGAAGCGCAATAATGCGATTTTTAAATTGGGATAATATTGGCCCAAATGAAGCGCAAAAGCTGAAAAATCAATTGCGCGAAAATTTCAAACTTTATGTCGAATATGGTGGGCGCAATGCGTAAATTTTTACCTGTAATTATAATATTGGCACTTTTGGGTGCGGGCGCATTTTATTGGTTTTATTATAAACCAAAACATGAAAATACACCCATAAAATTATTCGGCAATGTCGAAATCCGTGAGGCGGAGGCTTCATTTAGGCAGGCAGGTCGCATCAAAAATATCCTTGTCGATGAAGGTGACAAAGTTCAAGAAGGGCAGGTTTTGGCCGAACTTGAAACCGATACTTTCATGGATGCAATGGCAGCATCCGATGCCGAAATCGCCCTTGCCAATTCAGATTTAACCAAGTTGAAAAATGGTTCACGCCCCGAAGAAATCGCTCTTGCAAATGATAATGTGGCACAGGCCAAGGCGGTCTTGGATAATGCACAAAAAGAATATGCCCGCCAAGCTTCTCTTGCACCATCTGGCGCAGTGGCGCAAAAAATTGTCGATAATCTAAAATCGCAACGTGATATTGCCAGGGCGAATTATCAGGCCGCGCTGGATGCCCTAAAACTTCGCCAAAATGGCGCACGCAAAGAAGATATTATGGCGGGGCAAAGTAGGCTTCAAGGGGCTATGGCAAATCGCCGTAAAATCCAAACCGCCCTTGATGACACTAAATTATATGCACCAGTTTCAGGGATTATTGTCGCCAAACCAAAAGAGAAGGGGGCAATTGTTGCACCAAATCTTGCGGTTTTCACAATTTCAATTCAAGACCCCATCTATATTCGTGCCTATGTAAGCGAAAAAGAATTGGCAAAATTTGCGCCCGGAACACAGGTTTTAATCAAGTCTGATTCAATTGATAAAGAATATCAAGGGCAGGTGGGGTATGTAAGCCCACGCGCCGAATTTACACCAAAAACCGTTGAAACCCAAGATTTGCGAACCGATCTTGTTTATCGTTTAAGAATTGTGGTCAAAAGCCCTGATGGCAAGCTTTTACAAGGCATGCCAGTCAATGTTCGCCTTGCGAATGAGGCGGCAAAATAATGAATGAAACTGTTATTATTAATGATGCAAAGCCTGCGGTGGAGTTTTCAAATCTAACGAAAACTTTTGGCGCAACTATTGCACTTGATAATGTTGAAGGTAAGTTTCATGCGGGCCGATTAACAGGGATTGTTGGCCCTGATGGTGCGGGTAAAACCACATTAATGCGAATTTTGGCAACTTTGCTTAAGCCTGATAATGGCAATGTAAGCGTTGCAAATTTTGACCCTGAAAAGCAATTTCGTGATGTCAAAGATAATATTGGCTATATGCCGCAGCGCTTTGGCCTTTATGAAGATTTATCGGTCATGGAAAATATGCAGCTTTATGCAAAATTGCGTAAAGTTTCACCTAAAAATCGCCAAGTGCTTTTTGATAGATTATTAGATTTCACCCGCCTTGCCCCCTTTACTGCGCGCCTTGCGGGGCGTTTATCGGGTGGGATGAAGCAAAAACTTGGCCTTGCCTGTGCGCTTATGGGTGAACCAAAAGTGTTATTGCTTGATGAACCTGGGGTTGGGGTTGACCCTGTTTCACGCCAAGATTTGTGGCGCATGGTAGAGGATTTAACCTCGGATGGTATGGCGGTGGTTTGGTCAACTTCATATCTTGATGAGGCTGAAAAATGCGAAAGCGTAATGCTTTTGAATGAAGGCAAGGTGCTTTATGATGGCGCACCGCAAAAACTTACGGACACATTAGAAGGGCGGTGTTTTTTAATTAATGGCCGTCCACAAATCCGCCGCCAAACCCTATTGAATGCGTTAAAACTTCCAAGTGTTGCCGATGGCGTAATCCAAGGAAGTTCAATAAGAATTGTTGAACGCCCAAATGCCGATTTAACCCAATTACGTGATTTGGTTAAATCACGCGAAAGCATAATGATACCAACAAAGGCAAGGTTTGAAGATGCATTCGTTGATTTATTAGGCGGCGGCCCAAGTGGTGAAAGCCAATTGGCAAAGAATTTTGGCGATGTAGTTTTAAACGGCGAAAATGCGGTTTTGTGCCAAGATTTAACCAAGGTTTTTGGTGAATTCACCGCAACCGATAATGTGAATTTTGAAGTTAAAAAGGGTGAAATTTTTGGCCTTTTGGGTCCAAATGGTGCCGGTAAGTCAACAACTTTCAAAATGCTTTGCGGCCTATTACAGCCAACATCAGGTATTGCCAAAGTTGCAGGCTATGATTTGCGCAATGCCGCGCGTGAGGCCAAATCAAATCTTGGCTATATGGCGCAAAAATTTTCGCTTTATTCAATTCTAAGTGTGAAGCAAAACTTGGAATTTTCGGCGGGTGTCTATGGTCTTGATGGCGCGTTAAAGCGTGACCGAATTGATGAGATGATTGAAATATTTCATTTGCAAAAATATTTGAATGCATCGCCTGATTCACTGCCTTTGGGTTTTAAGCAACGCCTTGCATTATCTTGCGCCCTTATGCATCGCCCACCAGTTTTATTCTTAGATGAGCCAACATCAGGTGTTGATCCCATCACCCGCCGCGAATTTTGGATACATATTAATGGCCTTGTGGAACGCGGCGTAACCATAATGGTAACAACCCATTTCATGGAAGAGGCCGAATATTGCGACCGCGTGGCAATGATGTATGGCGGCAAATTAATCGCCCTTGATACGCCCGATGAATTGAAAAAATCGGTTGTGACCAAAGAAATGCAAAATCCAACGATGGAAGATGCCTTCATTGAATTAATCGCGCGCGTTGATGCCCAAAATGCAAAGGCGAAAGCAGCATGAGTGAGAGGCACAAAATCCTTGATTCCGCCCGCCTTTTTGCATTGATACGCAAAGAGACTTTGCAAATGTTGCGCGATCCATCAACGCTTTTGGTGGCGGTGATTTTGCCAATTATTTTGCTTTTCATGTTTGCCTATGCGGTCAATTTGGATATTAAAAATCTACCAATTGCGGTGGTGCGCCAATCGGATTCAATTAAGGCACAGGATTTAGAAGCACGATATTCGGGAACAAAATTCTTTGTTGTCCATCCCTTGCGTGAAATGCCACGCGCAAAAGAAGAAATAATTCGCGGCAATATTCGCGGAATTGTTCTTATACCTGCTAATTTAGATGACAGGATTTCCAATCCAAGCCTTGGCCCGTTGGTTGAAATAATCGCCGATGGTGCGCAGCCCAATACAGCAAGATTTGTTGGTAATGCGGCGCAATTCATTGCCCAATCATGGCTTTTTGAAAATAAGAATTTTGGGCAAATCCCAAATAATCCAATGATTGAAATGGAACCACGCTATTGGTTTAATGCCGAAATTGAAAGTAGGCGCGCCCTTATCCCTGGTGCAATCGCAATTGTGATGACAATGATTGGCACACTTTTGACCGCAATGGTGGTCGCCCGCGAATGGGAAAGGGGCACAATGGAAGCCATGATGGCAAGCCCGTCAAGCGTTATTGAAATCCTTATTGGCAAATTATTGCCTTATTTCCTACTTGGTCTTTTGGGCACGATAATTTGCACAATTGTGGCGGTCTTTATGTTTCATGTGCCATTGCGCGGCAGTATTTTGGGGCTTTTGGCGGTTTCAAGTGCATTTTTAATTCCGGCTTTAGGGCAGGGGCTATTAATTTCTGCGGCAACCAAAAACCAATTTTTGGCGGCGCAATTGGCACTATTTTCAGGGTTTTTGCCTGCAACGCTTTTGTCGGGCTTTATTTATGAACGCTCATCAATGCCGCTTCCTCTTGAGATTATAAGTTATCTTATACCTTCAAGCTATTTTGTGGATTGCCTAAGAAGCCTATTTTTAGTTGGCGATGTCTGGGCGGTATTTTGGCCTAATATTGGCTACATGCTTTTAATCGGGGCATTCTTTTTTTGGCGGGCAGCGGCCTCAACAACACGAACATTGGATGGTAAATAATGGCAATTTTTTCACCAATTTTACGCGCCCAAATTGTAAAAGAAATACTTTTAGTATTTCGTGACCCCAAGGCACGAATGGGGCTTATTATTCCGCCATTAATGCAATTATTCATTTTTAGCTTTGCCGTAACGCTTGATGTTAATAATGTAAAACTTGCAATTTTTAACCAAGATAATGGCGCATATTCCCAAGATTTTGTTGCTACAATGTCCCATGCCGCCTTTGTTGGCGAAATAAAGTATGTTCATTCACAATCTGAACTGGAAAGTGTGGTCGAACATGGAAGTGTGCTTGCGGCAATAAATATTCCACAGACTTTCTCAAATGACATTATCGCCAAACGCCATGCCAAAGCTCAAGTTTTAATCGATGGGCGGCGCGCAAATTCGGGTCAAATTGTTTTTGCTTATATACAGGCAATCGCATCAAATATTGGCGCAAGCGTGGTTTCAACATTGCCCAAAAATATTGATGCAGGTTGGGTAAGATATTGGTTTAACCCCGCATTGATTTATCAATGGTTCGTGGTTCCAAGTTTGGCGGCGATTTTGGTCAATACTTCGGCACTTGGAATTTCGGCACTTGCCCTTGCAACAGAGCGCGAATTGGGAACTTTTGATCAATTACTTATAACGCCTGCTAATTATATTGAAATTATAATTGCAAAGTCGGTGCCATCATTATTGCTTGGCCCTTTATTGGCGCTTTTCATGGTCGCGGTTGCAATATTTGGGTTTAAAATCCCGTTTACGGGAAGTTTCCCTGCCATGCTATTTTCCATTTATGTGCATGTTTTCGCCTGTGTTGGAATCGGTCTTACCATTTCTGCAATGTGCGATACGCAGCAGCAGGCAATTATGGGAATGTTCACCCTCATGGTTCCCATGATGCTTATGAGTGGGTTTTCAAGCCCTGTGGAAAATATGCCAAAATTCATGCAAATCTTGGCCGAGGCCATACCAAATAAACACGTTCTTTTAATCTTACAGGGCACTTTTTTGAAAGGGCAGACATTTGTTCAAATCCTGCCGCAATTAATCCCGCTTATTATTATTGGCTTTGTTTCTATGACTATCGCCACCATCATCGTCAGGAGTAAGTTGCGTTGAAAAAGCAATTAATTTTATTCCCCTTATTGCCGCTTTTTATGCTTTCATCATGCGATTATTATGGCAAGGCAGATGCAAAGCCGCCAATTGTTCAAATGGGGCAATCAAACAACCAAATGCCAAATTTGCCTGTTCAAAAAGTTGAATTGTCAAAATGGTGGCAAAGCCTTGGGGATGAACAATTATCATCAATTATCGATGAAGGTATAAAGCAAAATTTTGATATGCAACTTGCATTGGCAAAATTAAAAGAGACGCGCGCAATTTTGGATATTAATAATTATGCATTGGGGCCACAGGGTAATATTGGCGCAAGTGCACATGCAATTCGCCAATCTGAAAAAGGCACATTGCCATTAGATAAAATCCCAGTTTTAAAACGTGATTTAACCTTATTTCATTATGGTTATGATGCATCATGGGAAGTTGATGTTTTTGGTGGTTTAAGAAGTGCGGTTGATGGTGCGGACGCATTATTGATTTCATCTGAATATCAAACCAATGGCGTGCGAATTACTATCGCCGCCGAAATTGCCCGCGTATATTATGAATTAATGGGTGCAAAGCGCGAAAAAGAGCAAGTTGTTGATTATTTAGATAATCTAAATCAAACCATTGAATTAGTTCGTAAAAATGTAAAAGCTGGTAATTTATCGCATCGTGAACTTGATGATTTATTGGCAAAGAAAGAAAATTTTGCCACCCAAATTCCGCAATTGGATGCAAAGATTAATGCGGCAAAAATTGGGCTTGCAACCTTATGCGTTAAAACCCCCAATGAATTTGAATATCTTTTAAATTCCCCAGCTAAAGCGCCAAAATTATTTGCATTCCCAATTGGTGCACATTCGGAACTTTTGCAACGTCGCCCCGATATTCGCGCCGCAGAGGCAAGATTGCAAATGCGCGCATCCGAAGTTGAATATTACAAAGCCGAACATTTTCCAAAATTCAAAATTAATGCACAGGCGGGTTGGGATGCGCGTAATCCACTTGATTTGTTTAATTCAAATGCACAAGCTTTGACGATTGGGCCGTCAATCTCATGGCGAATTTTTGATGGTGGAATTGTCGATGCACAAGTCAATTCAGCCAAAGCGCGTCAGGATCAGGCAATAATTGAATATAAAAAATCAGTTTTGGGCGCAATTTCAGATACAGAACGCGCCTTATCCGATTATAAAAACACAATTGATGCAATCAATGCTCGTTCAAAAATTATGGATAAACAAGAACATATTTTGGCACATCAAAAGCTAAGATTTACCAAAGGTGATATTTCTAAAATTGAGGTCTTGGAGGCTGAACGCGCCATAAAAGAAACAAATTTGGGCGACATAAAAACTCAAACCCAAGCTGTAAATTCAATGATTGCATTATTCAAAGCGCTTGGCGGGGGATGGGATGACGAAAAAATTAAATAATAAATTCATTATGCTTTGTCTTATATTCTTGCCATCATGTTCGGCGATTGTTGGCCCGATGCCAACAAAGGAAAGTGAATGGCCTTTTGGCGATAAAAATCATGTTACGATTAAATCTAATGATTTTGAAAAACTTGGAAAGAATGAAGTTAACCCAGAAAATAAAATCGAAATTTATGATGATACGCCTTTTGATAGGTATGAAATTTCCGATAAGGATGGAATTCAAAAGGGTAATATCTGGTTTAAAAAAGGCCCGAATGATTATATTGGTTATGCATTTTCAATACCCAATACTGATGAAGATAAATTAAAATACCCACCCCATGAAGAAGAATTAACGCATGCAATTTATTCGCGCGCAAAATTTTTTAAAGAAAACAACAAATCTAAAATAATTATCGAGGCTTTGGGATGCGATGAAGCAACTAAAGAAAAATCCCATAATTGTGAATTTAAAACTGAAGGCGAAGCTTGGACTGCCGTTTTTTCTGCCCCAAAACCCAATGATAAAAATGACATTATTGATTTTGAATTAGTAGAAAAATAATTATTGATTTGGCTTTTTGGGGAAAGTTGGTTTTTTAAAATTTAGCTTTTGGTTTTTAAGTTTACTGGCATCAGTCTTAGGGTCGGGCTTTCCCTCTATGTCATCAATAATTCTTGTCTGTAATACATCTAATGCTAGTGTGATTTCATGCTTGCTAAAATCAATGTCATTATCGCCTTGATTGTAACAGGCATTATTTTTCTTACCAATTAAAATATTGAAACTTGTATCTTCTTTTAAGGCTCTATCTATTCCCAATTTCATTTCAATGCTTTGTGTATGAAGAAAATATTTGCGCTCAAAAATTACAAGCCCATATTCTAGGTCTTTTGCAACCTTATCATTTTCGGTCAAATCTGGTGAAAGAGAGATTCCGATTGCACTTTTACAAAGATTTACAATATCAGATACTTGGATTGAAAATTGCAAATAGCCATCTTTTACAAATTGTTTTGAAACATTTTCTTTAATGATTTCAAACTTTTTTCCAAATTCAATTGGTTTTGTATCAAGGCGTAATATTTGCCATCTTTCTGTGGATTTATCGTATTTTATCCCATATTTTTCAGTGCATCCATCTTCGCATCTAATAATGAAAATTGCATTAGGGTTTGCATTAAATTCACCAAAATCAATAATTGTTGTATCTTTATACGAATTGGTTTTGTCTGAAATATGTGTATAAATTTCGCTTGTTTGGGCATTTGCATTATTTGCAAAAAAAATCGTAAGCAAAAGAATAAATACATTAATTTTATTGCCCATTTATCACCTTAATTTACTAGCACTGCCCTTATCGCGCGATGCCAACCATCAATATTTGTTTTCCGACTTTCATCATCCATTTTGGGAATGAATATAGTTTTGGCCAATTTTGTCACACAAATTTCATTCCCTAATCCCGTAATTGCGGTATGCGCCGCACCCATTGCCGTCATTTCTAAGTCTTTTGGGCGCTCAACCTTTATATTGCAAATATCGGCAAGGAATTGGCAAAAGAAATTATTGGCACTCATGCCGCCATCAATGCGCAGAATTTTTAAATCAATTCCATCTTTTTTTATGGCCTCTAGCAAATCATAAGTTTGATATGCCGATGCTTCTAATGCGGCGCGAATGATGTGCGCTTTATTTGTGCCGCGCCCAATGCCGCAAATTGTACCGCGTGCATTCGCGTCCCAATAAGGCGCGCCAAGGCCTGTGAAGGCTGGTACAAAATAAACGCCATTATTATTATCAAGTAGTTTTGCAATCGCCTCGCTATCACCTGAATTATCGATGATTTCTAATTCATCCCTAAGCCATTTTATCGCGGTTCCGGCGTTTAAAACCGCACCCTCTATGGCATAATTGATTTTATCATTAATTTTAGAGGCAATGGTCGTAAGCATTTTATTGCTTGAAGATTGTGCCTTTTCTTCAGTTTGCACCATTAAGAATGCACCTGTGCCAAATGTTATTTTGGCTTCACCCGCCTTGATACAATTTTGCCCCATTAATGCGGCCTGTTGGTCGCCCAAAACACCTGTGATCTTTGCGCCCAAAATTTCACAATATCCAAAATCAGAATTTGATGCTTGAACCTTTGGTAAAATTTCGCGCGGAATTTCAAAAACCGCCAATAATTCGTCATCCCAATCGCCCGTGTGAATATTAAAGATTGCGGTGCGCGATGCATTTGAAAAATCTGTTATATGCGATTTGCCGCCTGTTAATTTCCAAATTAGCCAGCAATCAACAGTTCCAAAAAGGATTTCGCCATTTTGTGCGCGCGTGCGCAATCCATCAATATTTTGTAATAGCCAGCGTATTTTAAAACCACTAAAATAAGGATCCGCCAAAAGGCCTGTTTTTTGTGTCAGGAGATTTTCTTTGCCATTTTGTTTTAAAGCGTCACAAAAATCTGCGCCGCGCCTATCTTGCCAAACAAGGGCGTTGTGTATTGGTTCACCTGTCACCCTATCCCATAAAATTGTGGTTTCGCGTTGATTAGTTATGCCAATTGCATCAATTTTTTCGCCATTCATCGCCGCCTTTGCCATTTCAAGGCTTTTTGTGAAAATTAGATTGGCATCTTGTTCAACAATATCAGGGCTTGGGCTTAAAAGTGGGATTTCAATTTGGCAAAATTGCCCGCGTTCAAGGCTTTCATTGTAAATAGTGGCGCGTGTTGATGATGTTCCTTCATCTATAACTAAAATTTTGGTCATAAAGCGCCCCTTAATGTATATTTGATTTGTAATTTATAAAAACAAAAATAGATTGGCTTTATTATTTTTCAACCGAATTTTTCTTTATAATGAACTTAAAAAAACGAATTTTGCCAACATTATTATTTTTATTTGCGCCAAACCTTGTTTGCGCACAAGAAGCTATTGAATGGAAAGTTACGAATAGGTTTCGTCTATTTAATGCCGATAATATTTCGCAGCAAATAAAGGCCGATGATAGCAAAAGCGAAGCCGATATTCTTCTTGATAATTTAAACGCTGATTTAAAAAATAATGCGGGCGAAGAAACAATATATCCAAAAATTCGTGATTTCCTTTTGAAAAATAATCAATTTGAACAAACGGCATGGCAAGCAACAGGGTTTGAAAATGATGGCAAGGTAAAGGCAAGCCGAATATATCGTGATGATTATCTTTATCCGCAAAACTATAATGTTCGCGCTCGCCTTTTGCCGCAATATATTCAATCAGGTGATAATTGCCTTTGGCAAATTATGGGCGAAAATGAAATCACACCTTTACAAGCAACTTGTGATCAGGCGGTGATTTTACCAATTAAGGCCAATGAAAATCACGATGGCGCAAAAAGCACGCAAATTTTATTGCGCCAATTTCGTGCCAATAAGCAGATTTTAGAAACCAAAACCAATATTGAATTTAATGATAGGCTTATAATTGCCCTTGGCGATTCTTACGCATCAGGTGAAGGCAATCCCGATAGGCCGCAAAGTTTTGGTAAAGAAAATGATATTGCATTTCAAAATGCCGCAAAAAAGTATTTTGAAACTGGTATTGATCCATATGAAAGATGGTGGGCGAAAAATTCAATTACACAAACCATCATTCCTGCAAATTGGTGGGACGGGATTTGCCATCGTTCATTATTCTCACAGCATGTGATTGGTTCGCTATTATATGCCGCAAAAAACCCGCACCAAGCAGTAAGTTTTGCAAGCTATGCCTGTTCGGGGGCAATGGTTTTTGGCGGGATTTTAACGCCGCAATCATACCCTGTTGGTCAATTAGAACTTGGTTCTCCCGCTTTGGCAAAGGGTGTAAAATTTAAAATTAAACCGCAATTAGAGGCGGCAATTGAAACCCTATGCCAAAATCAAATTGAACCCGTTCCAGCAAGCATAGATTTTTCCACATATTCAGTGCGTTTTGCCCGCGAAGAAGCAATAAAAAATTCGATTAAAGATGGGCTTGGGCAAAATACTATTAAGTGTAAAAATGATTTCATCCCACGAAAAGTTGATGATGTTTTACTTAGCATTGGTGGCAATGATGCAGGTTTTGTTGCCGCAATTGTCAATGCACTTGTTCCGAATAATAAGGATTCATTGGTTGATTTTGCCAAGGAAAACTTTGGCATAGAGCCAACCTATATTGCCGAGCGAAAGGTAAGATTTTTACTTCCAACAATTTATTCGGTTTTAGACACACAACTTAAATCAGGGCTTGTCGATAAAAATACCAAACTAATTCAAACCCAATATCCAATGTCATTCATGGATGAAACCGGAAAAAATTATTGTGATGGCCCAAATCACAATAAATTATTCGCAGCATTCAACAGCCTTTATTTGGATGAGAAGACCAAATCATCAAAACGTTGGCGCACTGAAATTACCGAAGCCGAAGGGCGCGATGTTCGTGAAAATCTTTATGATCCGCTTAATCTTGCCATTGCCCAAAATAGCAATAAAAATTGGAATATAATTGGCTTTGGCAATAAATTTGATGCGCGTGGTTGGTGTGCGGGTTCTAAAGATGAAAGAATGGAATTTGCCTTTCCAGCACTTGATTATAATGGTCAATGGGGCCCTTATAATCCCAAAGATTGGAAGCCTTATGCAATGCGAACAAGGCTTTTTAGAAGTGCAAATGATACGGCCTTAACACAGATTGGTTCTAATAAGGGCTTCCCTGTTATTGATACAATCTTTGACCAAGATAGATCAATTTTTGCAACATTTGGCATGTTCCACCCAAGTGCCGAAGGCCATACAATTATGGCGCTAGAGGTTTTGAAAGAATTGGCAAAATAATTAATCTTCCTGATGAAAAACATGCAATACGCGGTGAAATATCGGTACTAATAAAAGCCCGCCAACAATAACCAAAAACAAGCCCGAATATAATGCATAGAATGAAGCAAATAATTTGCCGCCATTGGTTTTCATTGCATCAACGGGGCCCATGCCACCCAAAATCATTGATGCATTTAATGTTGCATCAACAAGGGGTAAATGTTCAAAATAGACATAACCCCAAATTCCAAAGCCAAGGGAAATTGCAAATAGAAAAAGCGTCAATAAAAACCACGAACCTATTCTTCGTGCAAATTGCATCCTTGTTTGTATTTTTTGCCCGCGCTTTTCCATATTTTGCCTAGAATGTTAGATAATCATAACAATTGGGAATTGGTTTATCTAATTTATATTGCTTTATTTTATTATCAAATCTAATCATTCGCGTGAATGTGCAGCCCATATCTTTTTTGCGATATAGGTCGGATTTTTTAATCTTAACGCTATTATCCTTGTCAAGTTTTGAACTTGCGGGATAATCGGTTGCAATCGCATTATAAATTAGGTTTGGAAATTCCCCGTTTGAACCTTTGTTAATTGTTATTACGGCACTATAATCATATTCATCATGGCATACACCATGACGATCTTTCATATCTTGTTCGGAAAAGCAGGCGCGTATCATTTTTGAACCGCGATATGGAATATTTAATAATTCCCCGCTTAATTTCCAACTTGCCCCAGTTTTTGAAAGTTTAAAAAGATGAAGCGTATCAACACTTGCGCCGCCGCCTGAATACATTGTTGAATTATGTTCAAGAATGCTAATTAAATAATTTGAATTTCCCAAATCGATGATTTTATCATCAAAGAAAAATTTGGCATAATCATCAACTGGCGAAAGCGAAAAGCCATCAATGGGTTCGTAATTTTTGCCATTTTTAATAAATAGATTTGGACTATTGTCATTTTCTTGGGTTTTTAGTTGAAGGCAAAAATCACGCTTCATTATGCAATTTGTATAAATGCCCTCTTCGCCCTTTAAAGGCATAAATTTAACCTGAATTGGACTTTTTACAGGTTCAATTTTTGTTTCTATTGGTGCGTTTAATATTAGGGCGAATAATAGCATTTAATAACCTTTTTAATCACATTATCGTGATTTTCAATTTTTGATAGGGTTAAATCCCAATGCCTTTTTCCATAAAATTAAGCCACCAGGATAATCCCATCTTCTTCTATTTCCTAAATCAAGATGAAGGAAATTTACGCCAAAGCCAAAGCCTTTAAACCCTGCTTTGGTTGCCGCTTCATATAATTCAACACGCCTATGTGGCGCAATTTTGACATCGACCGCGATTTCGCGTTTGTGCATTGATAATGGCGCGCCGCCCACTTCATCATTATGTTTTGGGCAACGGCGCGCGGAATTAATTTCAAGCATCCCAATTCCGATACGCATTTTTTCCAACGCATCCAAAAAAACAGGGTCGTGAAAATATTCGCCTTTGCAATGTTTATTACACTTACACGCCAATTCCTTTGGCGAAAAATGCGGCCAGCGCCAATTTTTAGTGTCAAAATCACTATAAGATTTATAAAGTTTTTTGGTTTCAGTCATAATCATTCCTTTTAAGGGTGATTATGATTGCCCTTTAATTGATGCGGATTATTGCAACTTATTAAACGCCATATTCACGGTTTGATTGCCCAAGTCTTTGGCAAGATGTATTACTTGGAACAGCAATATGGGTGCATAAATCAAGTGGCTTACCAATACAAATTGAACCAGTTTCCACCCAAATATTGATTTTTGTATGGCTATAACCACTAGGTACATATTTTATCCAATAGCCATCTGGATGCTTGCTCCAGCGCCCTGATGGAACTTGGATAGAGCCTTCACCCCAAGGTGCACGGCCACTTATTACCGCAATTCTTTCAAGTTCGCCGAAAGAATAAGAGCCGCCATTGAACATATTTCGCATTGTTGCCTGTGCATTAAGTGCCTGACGTAATGCAGGTGGTGCGCTTCCAATTACTTGGTTTAGAACTTCGGGCGGGATGTAATCCAATGCGCCGCGATTTAGGGTTGCCAATTGTTGCTTGCTCATTAATCGCATTGCCGCAAGTTTTAAATCATCATTCAAAGATTCAAATTTTGCACGCGCTAAAATTGCCCAAATTAGGGATTGGATTGTGTGTTGATCAATCTCAGGATGTGCATAAGAATTTTGGCGAATTTGGGTGATGATTTGTGCCGCACTTCCCAATGTTGGGGCATATAAATAACCTTCCCCGCCACCTGGGCCATGTGTGCCCGCATGGAAGCAATATGATTGGGCATGAAATTCAAAATATCCCGCCTGTAATACAAAACTACCATTTGCACCGCGCGCAAGGGATGTTAATTTTTGAAGTGGAAGTTTTGGAACAAATCCATCCTTACTGGCATCGCCATAAATGGCATCTTTTAGGCTTGTCGTAATGGGGTCATTATTGCCCGTTAATTTATCAAGGCCAATTTTATTGCCGGTTAATTTATTAACCGTACCAAGCGCGCTTCCAATTTTTGTCAAATCGCCAAATTGCGCCATTGCAGGCGTCGCCAATAATGTTCCCGCGGTGGCGGCAAGAAGAAAATCACGTCTATTTTTCATTTTATTCCCCATTATAGGTTAAACGGCGATGGGTGCTTTTATCGTCGCGTGGGACTGATAATTTTCAACCTTTATATCTTCAAGTTCAAAGGCATCAATTTCACGAATTTGTGGGTTAAGCCATAATTTTGGTAATTCAAATGGGGTATTTTGAAGCTGTTGATTTACTTGTTCCAAATGGTTGGAATAAATATGGGCATCGCCCAAAGCGTGTACAAATTCGCCCACTTTTAAATCGCAAATTTGCGCAATCATATGGGTCAAAAGGGCATAGGATGCGATATTAAACGGCACGCCCAAAAACACATCGGCGCTGCGTTGATAAAGCTGGCACGATAATTTGCCATCGGGCGAAACATAGAATTGAAACAAACAATGGCATGGCGGCAATGCCATATTATCAACATCGGCAGGGTTCCATGCCGAAACAATATGGCGGCGCGAATATGGGTTATTTTTTATGCCATCAATTAGTTTTTTTATCTGATCGATGCTTTCACCATTTGGTGCGGCCCATGAACGCCATTGCTTGCCATAAACAGGGCCAAGTTCACCATTAACATCCGCCCATTCATCCCAAATTGTGCATCCACGCTCTTGCAGCCATTTAACATTGGTAAGCCCACGCAAAAACCACAAAAGCTCAACAAAAATCGCCTTGGTGAATAGTTTTTTAGTGGTCAAAAGCGGAAAACCATCCTTAAGATTAAACCGCATCTGCCGCCCAAACACCCCAATCGTTCCCGTTCCTGTGCGGTCTTCACGCTTTTGACCGTTTGCGAGGATGTCACGAAGGAGGTTTTGATAGATTATGTCGGGATGGGAATCACTTGTCATGCCCCACTATATCAATAGCCTTACGTTTTAAACAACCCATTTGTCTTATTTGCAATACCAACAAGCCATAACATCGCAGGAACTTCGACCAAAACGCCAACAACTGTTGCCAATGCTGCGCCGCTATCAAGGCCGAAAAGCGATATTGCAACGGCAACGGCAAGTTCGAAAAAGTTTGATGCGCTTATCATGCTTGCTGGCGCTGCCACATCATGCGGCACACAGGCTTTGCACATTCCAAAATAGGAAAGGGCGAACATTAATGCGCTTTGGATTATAATTGGTATGCCAATCATGGCAATTACTAATGGTTTTGCCAATAATGTTTCGGCTTGGAATGAGAACAATAAAACCACAGTCGCCAATAGGCCAATGATTGAATAAGGTTTTAAATGATCAAGAAAGCCATTTAATGCGCTCTCGCTGCGCGCCAACAGCGCTTTACGTGCCAAAAAGCCCGCAACCATTGGCACAACGACAAATAAGCCAACCGATAATAATAAAGTATCCCACGGAACTTTAATGTCGGTAACGCCAAGTAAGAATGAAACTAATGGCGCATAGGCGAAAATCAAAATCACATCATTTAAGGAAACCTGCGCCAATGTATAATTGGCATTGCCTTTTACAAGGCGCGACCAAACAAATACCATCGCGGTGCAGGGCGCAGCGCCCAATAAAATCAAACCTGCCACATATTGATTGGCATCATTGAGGGGGATGAAGGGCGCAAAAATATGTTTTAAAAATAAAATGCCCAAACCCGCCATTGAAAATGGCATAATAAGCCATGTGACAAGTAATGAAATGCCAAAGGCGCGCGGGCTTTTTATGGCGCTTCCCATATTTGAATAATCAATATTCACCATCATTGGAAAAACCATTGCCCAAATCAAAATTGCAACCACCAAATTAACATGCGCAAATTCAATATGGGCGATAGAGGTTGAAATTGCGGGCGCAAATTTGCCCAATATCACACCCAAAATTATCGCAAGCCCAACCCAGATTGAAAGGTTTTTTTCGAAAAAGCTGATTTCTTGATTTTGCAATTTAGGCCTCTATTCTTTGCCAATTTTATTGAGTTTTGCCTGTAATGACATTTTATCTAGGCTTGCAATTGGCAGATTTGCAAAGGCCGTAATGCGATTTTTTAACATGCGGAATGTTTCATTAAAAGCCGCCGCAATCTCTGCCTTTGTTCCTGTAACTTCTGCTGGATCAGGCAGACCCCAATGCGCACTCATTGGTTGTCCAGGCCAAATTGGGCAAACTTCATTGGCGGCATTATCGCAAACTGTGAATACAAAATCCAAAGAAGGTGCGCCATCTTTTGAAAATTCGTCCCAATTTTTTGAGCGCGCAAAATCGGTGGGGATTTTAAGACTTTCTAATAATTCCAAAGAATTTGGATTAACTTGCCCTGTTGGGTTTGAACCTGCTGAATAGCCGTTGAATTTATCGCCAAAATAATGGTTTACAATCGCCTCGCCCAATATAGAGCGGCATGAATTTCCAGTGCATAAAAATAAAATATTATATTTTTTCATTCTATTTCCTAACAAGTTTTTGTGTTGTTGATACAGTCAATATTTTCTTCGAGAACGCAGCAATTTTCATTCAAAAAGCCGATTAATTCATTCATTTGTGCGCGGTTAAAGCAATAATTTATATTGCGCCCTTGGCGGGTTGATTTAACAAGTCCCGCACGCTCAAGATGCGCTAAATGAAACGATAAAGTATTGGCAGGCACATTTAATTCACGCGCCAAATCACCCGCATTGACGCCCGACACGCCAAACTCCACCAGCTTTTTAAAAACCAAAAGCCGTGTTTCTTGTGATAGGGCATTTAATGCCAATAGTGCGCTTGATATTTCCATGATTCTAGAAATATCGAATTAATGTGACAAGAGTGTGACAATGTCATGGGTTCTTCCAATTTCCAAAATAATCCCTATATTAAGTTGTGTCTGGTCGCACCAGACTATGGCGATAAACGCGCATGAAATAAACAGGCTGGACCGGGGTGCGATTCCCCGCGGCTCCACCATTTGTTTTCGCCTCTGCGAAAATTATGGGGCCGATATAGGATCGACAGATGTGTAAAGATGTATGCTTTCGCTCGCATGGGTTACGTTAAAAGCCCGATTTTATAAATGCAAACGATAACTTTGCTCAGGATTATGCTTTGGCTGCGTAAGCAGTTACGGTTAAATCCGCTTAAGTCCTGACGCTACGGCCTCGGGCGGGGTTTGGTGGTTTTCCTGGCAACAGAAAAAACCACTTTTATTTGAAAATTTGCCGCAGGCAAATTTTGGCTCTTCGCCTTATCCAAAAAGTCTGCAACTTTTTGGGGCTCATTGCGGTGAAATACTGCTGATATTGCTATTTTTTATCATTAAGCGAAAAGTTCGTAATTAGTAATTCGTAATTATTTTAAATCCGTCTCTTGAAAAAATATATCATATGATATATATAATGATGTATCAAATAGAAAGGATTAAAATGTTTGATAGATTAAGAGGGTGTAACCCTCGTTCAAGGCACGGGTTTCGTGAATTTATGATGCGTGGGCCTTTTGGTCATGGCGGGCCGTTTGGGCGCGGTGGCAAAATGCGCGGCTTTGGTATGTTTGGCGGCATGGATAAAATGAAAGGGAAATTGGTTTCCTCTGAAGAAATGCATTTGCTTATTCTTTTGATTTTAAAATCAAATGGTAAATCGCATGGCTATGAAATCATTAAATCAGTCGAAGAATTAACAAGTGGCGTCTATGCCCCAAGCCCTGGTATGATTTACCCATTGCTTTCATATATTGTAGAGCTTGAACAGGCCGTAAGCGAACCTGATGGCAATCGAAAATCATTCACAATTACGCCAATTGGCGAGCAATATCTTGAAGATCATGCCAAAGAATTAGAGGCAGTAATCGAAAGAATAAAAATGTTCGGCGAGCGTATGGCAAATATGAAAGCCCGCTTTGAAGAAGAAGAAACTTCAGAAGAAAATTGGGGCCGCGGTGAAAGCGGGGCACAAGATTTTGAAATGCGCGCTACCTTCCATGATATTCGCCACCAATTACGCAAAGCAATTTTCGCAAAACGCCGTGCTTCAAATGAAGAAAAACAACGGGTGTTTGGAATTTTGCGCCGCGCAATTGATGAAATAAATAATGGTTCGGGCGAAGTTTAAGTGCCTTCAAAAACCTCTTTTGCGGCAAAAATTGCATTTAATGCTTTGGGGAAGCCGCAATAGATTGCCATTTGCATAAAGATTTCGATTATCTCCTCCTTGCTTAATCCCACATTTAAACTGGCGCGAATATGCACTTTTAATTGTGGGATTGTGCCAAGGGCGCAAAGTGCGGAAATGGTGGCGATTTCGCGCGAACGTAAATCAAGGCCACCCCGGTTATAAATTTCGCCAAATGGAAAGCCGATAACATATTGCGCCATATCAGGGGCAATGCTTTTTAGGCTTTCGATAACATCATGTCCCGCCTGTCCATCAATTTTTGCAAGATTTTCAAGGCCGATTTGGTAGCGTTCTTCAAGTGTGTTTGGTTTCATTTCCTATCTCCAATTGGTGATAGATTTGAATTTTGGCTTCCATTGCTTTGATATTGGAATTTAGCTTTTGCTGCGCAATAATTAATTTTTGAAGATGGTCTTCAAGAATTTCGCATCGCTGGCCTATTGTTGTATTGCCTTTAGCACGCAATTTTGCATATTCAATTTGCCCCTTAAGTGGCATATTGGTTTCGCGTAATCGATTAATAAATTCAAGCCAGATTAAAATATCATCATCATATTCACGTTGTTTGCTTTGGTTACGATAAACCTTTTCAATAAGGCCGATTTTTTCGTAATAACGCAAAGTGTGAATTGATAGATTGCTTAATTTTGCTAATTGTCCAATTTTCATTTAACTTCCCGTCATTCAAATCTATGACGGATTATTCTATAAAAGCTAGAGCATACTCTAGGTCAATGGCATTTTAATAGGAAAAACATATGGGGCTTGAAGCGAATATTTTGTGTCATCGGGATGATGGCACATATGAAATAAAGGCACATTTGGAAAGCCGTGAATTAATTTTGCGCGGTGGGCTTAAAATGCGTATTTTGATAAAAGATATTCTAAATCCAAAAATTGATGATGATATTTTGGAATTTGAATATAAGGATGAAAAATATCGCCTTGAATTAGGCGTCCTGTCACAAAAATGGTATCAGAAAATAATTAGCCCCCCTAAAAGTCTTGCGCAAAAATTTGGCTTAAAAAATGATAGTAAGATTTATCTTTTAAATGACTTTTCATGTGATGAGGTAAATCTTGCAATCCAAAATTACCAAATTCAAAATTTAGAAAATGCACTAATTATTTTTGCACAAATTAAAACTATTGATGACCTTGAATTTATCCACAAGAAAATTGCACCCATTAAATCAAATTTTGCAATTTGGCTTATTTACCCAAAGGGTAAGAGTGCAATTTTGAAGTAAAGCCAAATTCGTGAATTTATGCGTCAAAATGGCTTTATGGACAATAAAATAAGCGCTATTGACGACATCTGGACCTCAGCGCATTACGCGCGGGTAAGGTAACTTCCCCAATTGGGTTAATTATATTCGCGCAATTACCGAACATTGTTGCAAGCAATTAATACAAAGGTTAAAAAGAATCATAATAAGCCATAAGGCAAGTTTGCGGACATGAAATCGCAGGGACAGATAATGACACAGGATTTAATAGGTTATTCAAAATTAACACAAAATGCATTGCGCAGCGTGGTTCGTGATGCGTTAAAACTATCGGTAAATGGCCTTCCTGGGGATCATCATTTTTATATTAGCTTTAAGACACGCGCCAAAGGTGTTTCGGTTGCAAGTTATTTGGTTGAAAAATACCCTGATGAAATGACAATTGTTCTTCAGCTTCAATATGAAGATTTAGAAGTTTCAGACGATAAATTTGCCGTGTCACTTCAATTTGGTGGCGTTCCACAGCGTATCGTAATTCCATATTCTGCGATTACACGTTTTTACGACCCATATGCACGCTTTGCATTACCATTTGATGTGGTTGATGACCTATCAGGCGAAGATGAAGAGCCTGAGATTGACACTCTAGAGGCCGAGGTTGAAGAAACTATCGCCACACCAAAAAATGGCGATGTCGTAAGCCTTGATGCATTCCGCCGCAAGAAATAAATTAGCAAAATAGAATTATTCGCCGCCTGTTTTGGCGGCGTTTTAATATGCGATTTTATAGCCAACGCTTGGAATGGTGATAATGAATTTTGGGTTCATTGGGTCATCATTTAATTTTTCGCGTAAATGCTGTGTGTGAATTCTAAGGTATGAATTATCATCATTGGCGCGCTTGCCCCAAACCGCATTCATTAATTGCGTGTGGGTAATAACTTTACCCGCATTATGCGCCAAAGTTGTAAGCAATTTATATTCAATCGGCGTAAGCTTTATCTCTTTGCCCTCAAGTTTTACAAGGCGCGCCGCAAAATCAATTTCAAGGCCATTGAATTTATAAAGGTGCGAAACATTGCTATTTTGTTTGGCGCTATTTCTAAGGGCAACTTTTATTCGCGCCATTAATTCTGCGGCTGAAAATGGCTTTGTTAAATAATCATCGGCGCCATTTTCAAGCGCTTTGACCTTTTCTTGTTCGCTATCGCGTGCGCTTAAAACTATTATTGGAATTTTGCACCATTCGCGCAATTCAATTATAATTTCTTGTCCGTCCTTATCAGGTAATCCAAGGTCAAGAATGATTAAATCAGGATTATTGCCAATGATTTGGCTTATGGCTTCGCGCCCATTTTTGGCTTCAATTGGGTTATAATCATTGGCGCGCAATGTCATCAAAAGGAATTTGCGAATTTCCAATTCATCTTCAATAATAAGTATTTTGGCTTTATTATTCATTTTTTACCTTTGGAAGCGGAAGTGTAAATTCGAAACTTGCGCCTTTTTGCGGGCTATTGCTTTTTGCAATTATTGTCCCGCCATGTGCTTCTATAATGCCTTTACAAATAGCAAGGCCAAGGCCAGTTCCACCTTTTTGGCTATCATGATTGCTTGACGTGGTTTTGAAACGTTCGAAAATAAGTTTTTCCTGCCCATCTTCGATACCATTGCCATCATCCTTGATACAGATAACAATATTTCTTGAATTATGACAAAGCTCAATTTTTATAATTCCATCATCATTAGTGTGTGAGATAGCATTATCCAAAAGGTTTAACACCACTTGTTCAATCAATGCACCATCAACATTCACAAGTGGGATTTGACCATCAATTGAATTAAGAATTTTGCGATTACCCTTTGTGTCTTCTATGCGCAAAATCGCGGCGCCAATAATTTCGGCAATCGTGTAATATTCTGTATTAAGTTTTAAATTTCCTGATGAAATTGATGCCATGCGCAAAAGATTTGCAACGAAATTTTGCAATTTTTGCAATTGATGCCAAAGGCTGGTTAATTCATTAACCCCATCACGTGGCAAAGATTTCCGATATTTCAAAAGATTGCTTATTTTACCATTCATAATGGTAAGTGGGGTTCGCAAATCGTGCGAAAGCGATGAAAGCAAAACATTACGTAATTTCTCATTTTCGCTTTCAATTTTATTGCGTGCTGCATCCTCAGTTGCTTTTGCGCTTTTAAGGGCGCTTGAAAGCAGGCTTACAAAAGTTTGCTGCAATATGATTTGTGAGCGTGTGAATTTATTATTTTTAAAATTTGGAATTGTTTGCAAAATAACAAAGTCATTATTGTCAATTTTTGCGCTTACATAAAGCGAAGAATTATTACCTTCAATTTTACAGCTATTACCGATTGCCTCATTTGAATTGATGGCAAGTAATATTAGTTTTTCTGTCGTATTTTTTTTATTTTTTAAATGGAAAATAATTTGCGCATCAAAAAAATTGCCAATAAAATCGCGTGCAAATTCCATCATTTTTTGGGGGTTATTTTGTGTCGAAAGGCCAAGGGCAAAATCATATAAAATATGGGTTTCTTTTTCCTCTTTGCGCGAAATATCCAAAAGCTTTGACATTTGCGCCGTCATTGAACCAACTAATAAAGAGGTTATAAACATCACGCCAAACGTGAAATAATATGAATTATCATAGAAATCGAGGCTGTGATAAGGCTGTGTGAAATAATAATTAAAGGCAATAACGCTTAAGATGCTTGAAAAAATTGATGGCCCAATTCCAAGTTTTGATGCCGCAATCACAACCCCAATTATATAAATCATCGGCAGGCTAGAAGCTGCAACCTTATCGCGCAAAGGAAGGCAAATTATGGTGCAAATTCCAACAATGCCAAATGCAGTCGCAAAACGTGCAAAATTGGATTTCAGCAATGTTTGAACTTGCACCAAATCTATTTCCTAAACAATTACTTGTGATCCCAATTCTACCACGCGGCCAGATGGAATTCTAAAGAAATCTGTCGCATTAATTGCATTTTTTGCCAAGAAAATAAATAAATGATCTTGCCATAATGGCATTCCATAATTTGCACTGGCAATTATTGTGCGATGCCCCAAAAAGAATGATGTTGACATAATATCAAATCTTAAGCCCTTTTTACGGCAAAGCGTAAGTGCTTTTGGAAGATTTGGGCTTTCCATAAAGCCATATTTAACAATGATTTTATGGACATTATTTGCAATTTCAGTGATTTCAATTCTATCATCATCATCGATACGTGGCTTTTCTTGGGTTTCAATTTTTAAAAGCGCAATATGTTCATGCAAAACCTTATTATGCTTTAAATTATGGGTCAGTGCGACAGGCGCATAATCTGGCTCTGAAGTTAAGAAAATTGCCGTACCATTGGTTTTATGAACTGGATGGGCGTTTAGGTTTTGCAATAAAGAAGTAAAAGGAATTGCATCTTTACGGGTTTTTTCGGCAATGATTTGTGAACCTTTAACCCAAGTTGCCATTATCGTAACAATGATAATTCCAAGCAAAAGCGGAAGCCATGCACCATGCGGAATTTTTATTGCCTGTGCCGAAAGGAAAATTGTATCCAATGCGATGAATGGCGCGAAAAATACAATTGTGTGCCACATTTTCCACTTCCAAATATGGCTTATTACTGGAATTGCCAAAAGTGTACTCATTAACATTGTGCCTGTGATTGCCATACCATAAGCAAAGGTAAGGGCAGATGAAGTTTTAAAACTAAAAACTAAAACCAAAACCCCAATCAAAAGGAATGTATTGATTTGCCCAACATAAATTTGCCCGCTTTGGGTTTCAGAAGTTCGGGTAATTTGCATACGTGGTATAAGACCCAATTGAACGGCTTGTTGTGTAACTGAAAACGCGCCGCTTATAACCGCTTGTGATGCAATGATTGCCGCCAAGCCTGCCAAAATTATAATCGGCCAGAAGGCATAATGTGGCACCATCATCCAAAATGGATCTGTTATCCCTTCGGGATTGGCAATAACAAAAGCGCCCTGTCCAAGATAATTTATGGCAAGGCAAGGGAAGGCCACAAAAAACCATGCGGCGCGAATTGGCGAGCGCCCAAAATGCCCCATATCGGCATAAAGCGCCTCCGCACCCGTTACCGCCAAAAATACCGAACCCAATACTACAAGTGAAACTGTACCATCCTGAATAAGGAATTTTATCGCGCTAAGAGGGTTTATGGCGTTTAAAATTCGCATTTGTGGATCATCAAATAAATGCAAAAATCCAAGCCATGCCAAGGCAATAAACCAAACCAAAGTAATCGGCCCAAACCATGATGCAACAACATGTGTTCCCTTGGATTGAACTAAAAATAGGCCAATAAGAATTGCTGCCGAAATAATTATAATATAGGGGGTTAGCGCTTCGCCAATCCCTGGGGCCTGTTTTAGACCTTCTATTGCACCTAAAACTGAAACTGCGGGTGTTATTATGCCGTCCCCATAAAAGAAAGCGGCACCAAGCATACCCGCGAATAAAAGTAATTTTGAACTAGAGTTTGCAAATTTTTGGGCAAGTGCCATCAAGGCCAATGTTCCGCCTTCGCCATTATTATCAGCGCGCATTAAGAATAAAACATATTTGACCGAAACAATTAAAATCAATGCCCAAATAATAAGCGAAACAACGCCTGTTACCGAAACATCAAGCGGAACACCTGCTTTTGCGTGTGAAAGGGATTCACGCATTGCATAAAACGGGCTTGTACCAATATCACCAAAAACTACGCCAATAGAGCCAAGGGCTAATATAAAAAAACCTTCTTTTTTGTGATTCTTGTCATTTTCAAACTTGCTTATGTCACTTGCCATTTTTTACCCCAAATTATGGGGTGGATATCCCTATGCATCATCATTTTTGTCATATAATTTTGCAAACATCACGCTTAAGATAATTGCGGCGCTTATAATTGCGAAAATAAAAAGACAAATAAAAGGCATCTATCCACTCCTTGTCGGAGGATAGAATTTTGGGCATAATTAAGGTGTAGAGAAAGGGGCAATTTGCGTATAGATTTTGTATAGATTTACTTTTCCAAAACCGATAATGCCACTTTTTTCATAATTTCATAGCCATTATCATTGGGATGAACCCCATCGATTGAATATAGTGGCTTAAGGCCGTTTTGATTATCAACCATTGGCGAATAATAATCAATTAATGGGTAATTATTCGCCTTTGCATAATTTTCAATCCATGCATTAATTTCATTAATTCGTGGAACAGGCTTTATCTTTGGTTTCCAATTATAATGCGCGGCTGGTAATATTTTTGCCAAAATTATTTTGATATTTTTTGCCCGCGCCATTTGGCACATTTTATCAATATTTTCTTTGATTTGTTCATTAGTATAATCGCCATGCGTGCCGGCAATATCATTTGTACCGCCTAATATAACAACTATTTTTGGATTTAATGCAATCACGTCTTGGTTAAATCTTAAAACCATCTGTGCCGTATTTTGCCCCGAAATTCCACGATTTATATAATTTGGGTTTTGGAAAATTGAATGTTTCGAATATCCCCAATTTTCAGTTATTGAATCCCCCATAAAAACAACAAGATTGCTATTTTTCATTTTCATAACTTCCAAATTGCTTTTGTGATAATGCCGCAATTCACCCCAATCAAAATAATTCATCACCGGCCTATAGGAATAAATAAGCCCAATAATTAGAACCAAAACCAAGATTATTATTCGAGGTAATTTTAATGTTTTCAAACGCATTTTGTGAATTAAAACTAAAAACCAAAACAAAATGTCAATAAAAAATAAAAACCACGCTTTTTATTTTTTATTATCCGCGTTAATCCAAATTGCCAAGCGAACGTAGTGAGGGCGGAAAATTGAGCGTAAGCTGGTGCCGCAGAGAAGAATTGAACTTCCGACCCCGTCATTACCAATGACGTGCTCTACCACTGAGCTACTGCGGCATGTGTGGTTGGGTTTGCTAATGCAAAAATGATTAAAAGTGAAGATGATTTGTGTAAAAAACCCTGATGTCACGTTATTTTTTACACAAACCAAATTTTACACCCTTATATAAATTTTATTTTTATCAAGCAGATAGCCAACAAACCAGCAAACCTGCATAAAGGCTAAAGCAAACAAAAATGATGCAATTTTTATTGGGGCGATTTTGGCAAAGAAATCAACAACAAGAAAACCCGCCAATATATTTACCAAAGATGGGATAATTCCCAAAATCCCTTCGGGGTCAAATGGTATGCCTTCGCCTTTATAAAGGTGGCTTGCGCCCAAAATTGAAAGGTCAAGTTTAAGGGTGGCATTATTTTCAAGACTATAATCACCAAAATGCGCCATTAAAAACCAATATAAAAATAATGCGGCGATTGAATAAATTATTGCCCCCTTTTTTACCCACATAATGCAAAAGCAAGGATGCAAGGGCAAAACAAATACCAATTCGTTGTAGTACACCCAAAATACGTAAATTTTCAATTTTCATAAAACAATTTCGCCATTTGTAACGCGAAAAAACGGAAAATTCGAAACCACAAAACCACAGATAAAAATCAAAATTGCACGGCGAATGGTTTTACTTAAAAATGCCCCATCGCCCATATTTTCATAGCGTGGCAGGGTGAAAACCATTGCCGAACCAACCACAAAAAGGAAAGTTGGAAACACCAAATCCGTTAAAGTAAAACCAAACCATGATGCATGAAGAAGCTGCGAATAAGACAATTCACCTGAAATCGACATATTAACCACAATCATCAAAACAAGCGTTAGGCCACGCATTACATCAATTGCTAAATAGCGATTTTGCGGATTTTCCATAAACTACCTATTTAGATTTAAGCGCTTGTGTGATTGCTTTTTTGACCAATGCATCCATTACGGCATAACCATCTTTATTTGGGTGAACGCCATCGCCAGAATATTTAAGTGGCAAACCGTCTGCTCCATCATTCATTGGGGTGTTATAATCAAGATAGATTATATTATTTGCCTTCGCATAGGCTTTAATCCATTTATTTAATTCGACAATGCGTGGGGCAGGGCGCATATCTGGCGCCCAATAATAGCGCGATGCAGGCAAAATGCTTGATAAAACTATTTTGATTTTATGGCTTTTTGCCAAATCACACATTGAAGCAATATTATCTTCAATCATTTCATTGGTCGCAGGGCCAGTATTACCCGCAATATCATTTGTACCCGCAAGAATAACAACAACTTTTGGCTTTAATGCAATAACATCGGCGCGAAATCTTAAAAGCATTTGTGGCGTAGTTTGCCCACTAATACCGCGATTTATATATGATTGGTTTGCAAAAAGCCCTTTACCCTCTTTGTCCCAAAATTCAGTGATGGAATCGCCCATAAAGACAACGCGATTTGTATCAAATGGCTTTGCCAAAACTTCGGCATTATTTGCGCGGTAAGCGCCAAGATTGGCCCAATCGGCATTATCGCAATATGCATTTTGCGGAAGTGCGAAAGATACCCCTAGGGCAATAAGGCTTAATATAATTTTCTTCATTTTCTACCTATTTTCTATTGTACTTTATGACCTTTACGGCCGTTTTTATCGAATGCTGCAACATTTATTTTGCCTTTGGCATTGATTGGGCCGCTTACAATCGGGCTTTTTGTATTTGGCATTTTTTCAGCTTTTGTAGTGTCATTGTTTTCTTGTGCCTTTGCGCTAATTGGTGACAGACATCGCAAGTCCAAAGGATGCTGATATTGCAAGAATTGATGTTGCGCTTATTAATTTGCCGACATTATTTTTGCCCGATTTGGTTCGTATATTATAATGTGCCGAGCCTGATTTTTTCATCTTGATCTCCCCTTTAATTTAAATTGGTAATAATGACCAGTTAGAACCAAATTTATTATGAGGCTGTATAATTCATTTAGAAAGCAAATATGTCAAGACCAAAATCAAATATCTATAAAACCATTTTAATACCAATATCATAGCTCGCAGGTAGGTTTTTAGTGTTATTCATCTAAAAAATATATATAAAACAAATAGATAAAGTTTGAGCGCTTCACCGCTAGTCATTTTAAAATAAGGAATAATAGCTTTGCATTTTTGTAAAATAATGTTGTAGTTTTTGGTATTGCCGATTAATTTTAGTGTTAATAGAACCGCTTCCAACAAGATTTAATACCATTTTCGTTAAAAACCTAAGTTTTATGGTTTGACCAAATAATACCAATCATCTATCGTGGTAATGCACTATAGATTAATTCTGCTTTTAATTATAAAAAAGGGAAGTAGGTTTGCCAAAAATTGAACTTTTTAAGCCTTTGTTTAAGGAAGATTCCGCGCCGCTTTATTTGCAATTGCAAAAAGTGTTGCGCGATGCAATTCACAATAATGTTTTTGGTGTTGAAGATGCTATACCGCCCGAAAGAATTTTATCGCAACAATTAGAAGTTTCACGTATTACGGTGCGCAAGGCGATAGAAGGTCTTATAAATGAAGGTCTTTTGACGCGTCGTCGCGGCGCTGGAACATTTGTTGCAGCACGTGTTGAAGAAAGTTTTTCAAAACTCTCCTCCTTTTCCGAGGATATGGCAATGCGTGGGCGTACCCCGCGTAGTGAGTGGATTTCAAAATATGTCGGTGCAGTAACCCCAGAAGAGGCGTTGGCTTTGGGGCTTTCGCCGGGGTCGCCAGTCTATCGCTATAATCGCATAAGATTTGCCGATAATTCGACAATGTCATTAGAATATTCGACGATACCAATTTATTGCCTCCCTACATTGGATGCAGTTGATAACTCGATTTATGAATCACTTAGCGAATTTAGCCATAGGCCAATTAGGGCTTTGCAACGTGTAAGGGCAATAGCTTTTACGCGTGAACATGCAAAATTATTGGGCGTGAAAATAGGTGATCCAGGACTCTTTATTGAAAGGCGTGGTTTCGCAGAGGATGGGCGCGCCGTTGAATTTACAAAATCATATTATCGTGGCGATGCATATGATTTGGTCGCAGAATTAAGCGCCGTATAATTTTTATCTCAAATATGTGTTTTTTAATTTTTACGTTAATTTATGATTGACACACGAATAAATTTTGGTCACACAATACCAAAAAATATGTTTGGTATTGTATTGGACTTGTGAATGACAAATAAAAACGCCCTAGATGCAGCGACTACAAGAAATGCTATGGCCATAATTGGCATTTTATTTTTCATTTTTGGTTTTGTGACATGGCTTAATGGGCCATTGATTAGTTTCGTAAAACTTCGTTTTGGTCTTAATGATTTCAATGCATTTTTAGTACCAAGCGTGTTTTATGTGTCATATTTCTTCTTATCCTTACCTGCATCTTTCATATTAAAAAGAATTGGTATGAAAAAAGGCATTTCATTCGGTTTGCTTTTGATGTCGGTTGGCGCGGCAGTTTTTGGTCAATATACGCATTCGGGCTTTTATGGCGGTACTTTAAGCGGGCTTTTTATTATTGGTGCGGGTCTGTCAATTCTGCAAATTGCATCTAATCCATATATTTCAATTTTAGGACCAATAGAAAGCGCCGCAAGCCGTATTGCCTTTATGGGTATTTGTAACAAAGTAGCGGGCATTATTGCACCGGTTGCTTTTGGATATTTTGTTCTTCAAGGCATAGATAAAATAGAGGCGATGATAAATGCCGCGCCAGATCCAGCGGCAAAGGCGGCATTGCTTAATCAAGTAGCAGATAAAGTATATGTACCATATTTTGTAATGGCGGGTTTACTTGCGCTTTTGGCCTATTGGATTAACAGTTCTAGTCTTCCAGATATTGGTGACGAAGCTAATGAGCAAAGCGACCAAGCAGGCGATAAAAAAAGCATTTTTCAATATCCACAATTATGGATGGGGGCTTTTGCAATATTTTGTTATGTTGGCGTTGAGGTTCTTGCGGGTGATGCAATCGGCACTTATGGCAAGGGCTTTAATATTCCATCTGATCAAGCAAAATATTTCACGGCATTCACTTTGGCGGCAATGTTAATCGGTTATGTTTTAGGTCTATTCCTAATTCCGAAATATATTTCGCAAGAAAAATATTTAGCTTTTTCAGCTATTTTAGGCGTAATTTTAAGCATTCTTGCTTTTTCTACAAAAGGTTATGTATCGGTTGCAATGGTTGCGGCGCTTGGATTTGCGAATGCAATGATGTGGCCTGCAATATTCCCATTGGGTATTAAAAATTTGGGTAAGTTCACCGAAACAGGTTCGGCAATTATGATTATGGGCATTGTTGGTGGTTCTGTATTCTCCCAAATCTTTGCGCATTTAAAAGATGTCATTGGTTTTCAAACAGTTTTCATCGCGCTTACAGTTCCGGCCTATATTTACATTCTTATATTCGCGAATACTTCTGGTAATGCTGAAAAAAAAGCTAATTCTAATTAAGGGCAATTATCATGGGCAATGAAATTACCTTTTATATTGGCGTTGATGGTGGGGGCACAAAATGCCTTGCCCGTATGGTTGATAAAGCTGGAAATATAATTGGTGAAGGTCGCGGCGGCCCAACCAATATCCGCCTTGGTCTTGAGCTTGCATGGGAAAATGTATTGATTGCAATTGATCAATGCCTTGAGGCTGCAAATTTAGGGCGTGATTCTTTTCCTAAGATTGCCGTTGGTATTGGCCTTGCAGGCGTTGGAAGTCGTCTTGATGCAATAAGGACGGGTGATGTATCGCCTGTTTTTGGCTCGTGCCGAATTTCGAGCGATGCACATATTGCTTGCCTTGGTGCTTTTGATGGCAGCGATGGCGCAATTTTGATAAGTGGAACAGGAAGTGTCGGAAGTGCCTTCATTAATGGTAAAAGTATAAAAATTGGTGGCTGGGGCTTTGAGGTTAATGATGATGCATCTGGTGCATCATTGGGGCGCGAATCATTAAGGGCAAGCCTTCACGCATATGACGGACTTGCGCAGGCAAGTGATTTTACCAATGAAATAATGAAAAAATTTGATAACCATCCTTTGGGCATTGTTCGATTTGCAACAAATGCGAAGCCAAAAGATTATGGAAGCCTTGCACCTTTGGTAATTGAATATGCCGAAAATGGCGACCCCGTTGCGGTCGCATTGGTTGAAAAAGTTGCCGTTGACCTTGGGCATTATATTAAACGTTTAAGTGATCTTGGCGCAAAACGTATTTGCTTGTTGGGTGGGCTTGCTGAACCATTAAAACCTTGGCTTGCGCCTTGGACAAAATCTTTATTATTCGCACCGCAATATGATGCCCAATATGGTGCAATTTTACTGGCAAAAGGTGCGCCAGACGGCTTGGTATAATTTTTACGCCATTTCACAGTAAATAATTGCGATTTTTTTCAGATTTTGACAAAATGACACTTAAAAAACTACTCACTTTATGCAAAGGAGAGGGCAGGAAGGCGTTTATTCTAATAAGGAAACTAAAACTAAAAAACATTTGTAAGAAGATAAGTTATCTACCAACTTAGTATCATGTAAGACGATTTTTAATAAGCCTAATTATGTATTAATGTTGAGCAAGCTTATAAGATTCTTAATCTGTGTTTTGTGTATTTTTGTAAAAAAAACATTAGATTGAGCACGAACTTTTCAGATTTTTACAAAAGTGCAAGATTTTTAGTGAAATAGATATAATTATGAAAAAATTGATGAATATTTTCATTCAAAACAAGTTCGGTTTATCACTGACTTATGGTTTAATTATGCTCGAAAATTTGAGCATTGTCATATATCCGTCAGCAATCGGTATTGCGATAGATGGTATTTTGAGCGGGAATTTTATCAAATTAATTTATTTCGTCGCGCTTAGTATATTTCATTTGTGTATAGGTGTTTTTAGGCACGTATATGATACCCATATATTTACAAAAATATATAGCCAACTGGCGCCTTCGGCGATTACAAAACTACATATTCAAGGTGTTGACCGCGATAAAATAGCTGCGCGAATTAGTCTCTCGAGAGAAGTCGCTGATTTTATGCAAATAGAGATACCGTCCGTATTTTCAGTGTCAATTGTACTAATTGGTTCACTTTCTATGCTGTTTTTTTATGATTTTTGGATTGGAATTATGGCTTTGTGCTGTTTTGTTCCATTTTCAATTGTCAATTATTGGTTTTTCAAAAAAAGTTACTCACTTAATGAAGATCTTAATAATCATTTAGAAAAAGAAATTTCAGTAATTTCAACTTTGAAAAATGCATTCATAAAAAGACACTTCTTGGCTTTGCGCATCTGTCGCATTAGAATTTCAAATGCCGAAGCAAAAACATGGGGCATTATTGAAATAGTTCTCATTTTGCTCTTAGTCAGCATTCTATTGAGATTGGGTAGGATTGAAAATGTAACTACTGGTTTCATTTATGCCGCGCTTTCCTATATTTGGAAAATTAATGAAGGAATAGAAGAAGTTCCGCACATAGTTCAGAATTTTGCCCGTGTTAAGGACATATCTGAGAGGCTAGACGATGAAAAAGTAAAAGAAGCTGCTTAAATAAGCCTACAAATCTTTATTACATTAGAAGTATTTCTTTTTTAAAAGCACAACATTTGTGTAAAGGGAAGCAAATGGAAAAGAAAAATAAAAAACAAGAAAAAGAAGAAAAGCTAGCTCAGGCTTTGCGCGATAATTTGCGCCGTCGTAAATCTGCGTCTGTGGCTGATAAAAATAGCCAATACAAAGAAGATTCCAAATAATCTGCCTTGTTACTTTGAAAAAAAACTATAAATCGCCTAAGCATCAAAGAAAAAAGCCCAAGGAATTATAAAATGGACAAAATTGCCATTATCGGTGGAAACCAATTAAACGGAAAAATCAAAATTTCAGGTGCCAAAAATTCAGCATTGAAATTACAAGCGGCATCGCTTTTAACATCCGAACCATGTGTTTTCACAAATATGCCAGAGCTTGCGGATACACGCTTCATGGTCGAGCTTTTGGAACAATTGGGCGTTACAGTTTATTGGCCAAAGGGTTCTGGGCGTATGCAAACCCATGTTCCTGAAATTCGTTCAACCATTGCGCCATATGATTTGGTTCGTAAAATGCGCGCGACCTTCAATGTGTTAGGGCCATTATTGGCGCGTGAAGGCCATGCAACAGTTTCGTTGCCGGGTGGCTGTGCAATAGGTGCGCGCCCCGTTGATTTGCACTTAAAAGCATTTGAAGCAATGGGCGCCGATATTGTTATTGAAGGTGGCTATGTGAAGGCTGCCGCGCTTCGCGGGCTTAAGGGTGCGCATATTGTGTTTCCATTTGTTTCGGTTGGTGCAACTGAACATGCAATGCTTGCGGCAACTTTGGCGCAAGGTGATACAATTTTGGAAAATGCGGCGCGTGAACCTGAAATTGTTGATATTGCCAATTGCCTAATTGCAATGGGTGCAAAAATTGAAGGTGCTGGCACTTCAACAATTAAGATTCAGGGCGTAACATCGCTAAAAGGTATTAATTACAAAGTTATTCCTGATAGAATTGAAGCGGGCACTTTTGCCTGCGTTGTTGCGGCAACTGGCGGTGAAGTAATTCTTGAAGATGTAGTTCCTGAAACAATGGGCGCGGTTTTGGATGCGTTGCGCCGCGCAGGTGTTGGCGTTGAAACTGGCGCTGATTTCATAAAGATTTCACGCGACCCAAAATCAATTATCAAAGCTGTCGATATTGACACCCAACCACACCCAGGTTTCCCAACCGATGTGCAGGCGCAATTTATGGGGCTAATGACAATTGCTGATGGGGTTTCAATTTTCCGCGAAAATATTTTTGAAAATCGCTTTATGCATGCACCAGAACTTCGCAGATTGGGCGCAGATATTACCGTTCGTGGTAATGAAGCGGTAGTGCGCGGCGTTAAACAATTAAAAGGCGCGCAAGTTATGGCAACTGATTTACGTGCATCGGTTTCATTGGTAATTGCAGGTCTTGTTGCCGAAGGCGAAACAACAATTGGGCGTGTTTACCACCTTGATCGTGGTTTTGAGAATTTGGAACAAAAACTAACAAATTGTGGCGCAAATATTGTGCGTAAAGCGGGCGAATAAATGGCAAAGAAAATGCGACTTTTGGCAATCGAAAATGGCGATATAGAAATTATTTCTGCTGCGTGCCAAGATGGACTTTTCTTGGCGAAAGATGCGCAATATTTGCCAAAATCACGGCGCTTTACTATCGCGTTTAATCGCTATGTTTGGGAAAATGAAACCAAGGGCGCGGGGCAACGTGTGCCGTGCGTTATTTCATTTGAAAGTGTGCTTGCTGTTAAGGCCAAGGGTATTAATCCAAATTCTGAAATACCGCTTTCAATTTTGAATATTTCATTCATTGCCGATGATGAACCACCATCAGGCAAAATTAAAATTGCACTTGCTAATGATTATGAAATCCTGCTTGAAGCAGAATGTATCGACATTGCCTTGGCAGATATTGGCGAGGCAAGGGATGCAATAAAGCGCCCAGATCATGGGGCTTAAATGGCAAGAATATTGTATCAAAATTCAAAAGGGTTTGCGCAACAATATCAAGAATTGATTTCAATTCGTGGCGATAATGTTGACGAAGCAAGCCAAAGCGCAAAACAAACCATTGATTTGGTACGCGCCAAAGGTTTTGCTGCACTTCAAGAATTTTCAAACAAATATGATAATTACGAACTAACGCCCGAAAATTTCAAAATCACTAGCGCTCAAATTGATGATGCCGTCAAAAAATGCGATTCCGAAGTTTTAAAAGCATTGGAAGTCGCCGCAAAACGAATTGCTGATTTCCACGAAAAATCACTACCAAAAAATGATTTTTATGAAGATGCAGATGGCATTGGCCTTGGTTGGCGTTGGGGTGCGGTTGATGCGGCGGGGCTTTATGCGCCGGGTGGATTGGCTGCCTATCCATCAAGTGTTTTGATGAATGCTGTGCCTGCAAAAGTTGCGGGCGTGAAACGAATTATAATGGCAACCCCGCCCCATAAATTACATGAAAATCCTGCAATACTTGCGGCGGCAAAAATTGCAGGCATTGATGAAATTTTTGGTGCAGGCGGTGCACAGGCAATCGCCGCAATGGCCTATGGGGCAGGTGAATTAAAGCCTGTTGATGTGATTGTTGGTCCGGGTAATGCATACGTAAGTGCGGCAAAAAAATTGGTTTTTGGCGACGTCGGTATCGATAGTATCGCAGGGCCGAGTGAGGTTTTTATTATCGCCGACAAAGACAATAATCCCAAAATTCTTGCCTGTGACCTGCTTGCCCAAGCCGAGCATGATGAAATGGCGCAATCAATTTTATTCACTGATAGCGCTGATTTAGCAAATTCGGTCAATGAGGCGGTTTTAGCGCAAATTAAAGACGGTAAAGCTGGAAAACCTGCGGCAAAATCATGGGAAGATTATGGGGCAATCATTATTGTTGAAAATCTTCTTGATGCCTGTGAATTGATTAATCAGGGCGCACCCGAACATTTGGAAATTGCTACCCAAGACCCCGATGCAATTTTACCATTAATTCGCCATTCGGGTTCAATTTTTATTGGTCATAATACACCAGAATCCTTGGGTGATTATGTTGCGGGGCCAAACCATGTTTTGCCAACAGGACGACGCGCCCGTTTTTCATCTGGGCTTTCAGTTTTAAACTTTATGAAGCGTACAACACTTTTACGTGCGACAATGCGCGGTCTTGAAAAGATTGGCCCATATGCCAGTGTTCTTGCACGTAGCGAAGGATTACCTGCGCACGGTCTTAGTGTGGATTTAAGGTTAGAAGAATAAATGAGCCGAAAAAATCGCCTTGTAGATGTTCAATTAGACGCCAATTCTTTGGCGGTGGCAAATCCCGATGTTGAACATGAAAGGCGCGTGGCAATTTTTGACCTTCTTGAAGATAATGAATTTGAAATTATCGATGGTGAAGAAGGGCCATATATTTTAAACCTTTCAGTGCAAGAGCAGCGCCTTGTATTTGATGTAAAGCACGAAAATGGCACAGATATTAAAATATTTATCCTTTCATTATCGCCGCTTCGCCGGATTATTCGTGATTATTTGATGATTTGTGAAAGCTATCATCATGCAATCCGCAATTCGACACCTTCACAAATTGAAGCCGTTGATATGGGGCGTCGCGGTCTTCATAATGAGGGTTCGGAAATTCTTGAAATGCGCCTAAAGGATAAGATTAAATTTAATTTCGATACTGCGCGCCGCCTTTTCACCCTTGTTTGTGCACTTCATATAAGGCTCTAATATGGATCGTGTGCCACAGGCCATATTGTTTGCCTGCACTATGAATAGTGTCCGCTCGCCAATGGCAGAAGGCATATTTAAAGCAAGATTTGGCACCAAAGCCTATGTTGATTCATGCGGCCTAAAAAAAGGCGATTTAGACCCAATGGCGGTTTTTGCAATGGATGAAATCGGTATTGATATTTCAAACCATAAACCCAAAACTTTTGATATGCTTGAAGATGATAATATTGATTTGATAATCACATTATCACCCGAAGCCCATCACCGCGCCCTTGAATTTACGCGCCATCTATCACTTGAAGTTGAATATTGGCCAACTTTTGACCCAACAATTATGGATGGTTCGCGCGATCAAAAAATGATGGCTTATGAACAAGTGCGCGATGAATTAGACCGCAAAATCAGAAAAAGATTTGCCGAATTAAAGCCCTAAAACAATACTATTTAGATGATTAATCTCATCTTTTAATGCGCCAAGATATTTTTGTGCTGATATATCAATTTCATCATTGCGATTATGATAATGAAAATTTTCTAATTTATAGCAAAATTTCATTTCATGGCTATCGCGACAGGCCGCTTGCCCACGTGCCATTTTGGTTTGGTATTCTTCAATTGTTTTACCAAAATAATGATTAATTTGCGCATGTTCGTGATTAATTATTTCACTTAAACCAAATATTTCATGATTTATGAAATCTGTGCCATCTGTATTTATTAATTTATTTTTTGTTTGGCATAGGTGCATATGGATTTTATTGGTTAAATCCTTGGTTTTATATATACATTTTACGTGATGATTGGGGAAAAAATCGTGTGTTGAAGCCTTGGTAAATCGTTCAATAATAGGTCGCGCATCGTGTGTTTTTAGTCCAGAATCGCCAAAGATACGCCAATTTATTGAGACACCAGAAATCGATTTATCATCGCCAAAAGGCGCTAAAAATTCATGCAAATTATTCTTATCATGCAAGACAAGAAATTCATCTGCATCTACGAATAATATCCATTCATTCTTTTCTCTTTTAATAGCATGGCGATAAGCAAGAATTTGTGGTGAGCGTAAAACCCCATAATTCCAAGTATGAAATTCTATTATTCCATGCTTGGATAATGTTTTTAAAATTTGAACACTTTTATCGCTACTTTTATTGTCATAAATAACGATTTTATCTGCGCCTAGATTTCGATAATAGGCCACCCATTCAAGTAAGTAATTACCTTCATTTTTTGCGATAAGGCAAACTGTAATTCTCACTCTTTATATCCTGTGATTTATATTAAAGTAATGAATTTAATCTAAAATAAAATCAATACAATAAATATAAAATAAACAGATAATTGCATATTTTTAATGACAATTACTTTGCTTTATCCAATGCTTGTTTCACGTCTTCAAGCAAATCATCAATGTCTTCAATGCCAACAGAAAGACGAATCAAACCTTGCGTTACGCCTAATTCAGCCTGAACATCTGCCTCAAACAATTTGTGTGTAGTTGTTGCAGGATGGGTTGCAAGTGATTTTGCATCACCAAGATTGTTGGAAATATCAACAATTTCCAAAGCATTTAGGAATTTATAAGCGCCATCTTTGCCACCTTTGAGTTCAAAGGCAACAATTGTGCCGCCATTTTTCATTTGCGACATTGCAAGTTCATGCTGTGGGTGGTCTTTGCGGGTTGGATAGCGCACATAATTTACCGCTTCATGCGAGCCAATTAAATCGGCAATTTTTTGTGCATTATCACACATTCTATCGACGCGTAATGATAGGGTTTCCATGCCTTTTAAAACAACCCATGCCACAAATGGGCTCATGGCGGGGCCAGTATGACGTAAAATTGGGTCTAATTCTTCAGTAACCCATTTTTCATCGCCCAAAATTGCCCCTGCAAGTACGCGCCCTTGACCATCGCAATGTTTGGTAAGCGAATAAACAATCACATCAGCGCCAAGTTCAATTGGCTTTTGCAAAAGCGGGGTCGCAAAAGCATTATCAACAATAAGGCGTGCACCTGCTTTATGGGCAATATCGGCAATTGATTTAATGTCTGAAATTTCCAAAGTTGGGTTTGCAGGGCTTTCTAAGAAAAAAGCCTTAGTATTTGGTTTTACTGCATCTGCCCATGCCTTTGTATTTGCACCCTCAACCAAAGTAAATTCAACGCCATAGCGTGGCAAAAGAGTTTCGATAATATAGCGACAGCTTGAAAATAATGCTTTACCTGCAACAATATGATCGCCGGCGCGAACACTTGCCAATAATGCAGCTTGTACTGCCGCCATTCCCGATGCGGCAAGCCTACAAACCTGTGCGCCATCCAATGCCGCGAGGCGTTCTTCAAGCATTGTATTGGTTGGATTGGCATATCGACCGTATAAATAACCCGGAAGTTCGCCCTTAAAGCGCGCCTCTGCTTCCTCGGCACTATCATAGACAAAGCCAGAAGTTAGGAAGATCGCCTCCGAAGTTTCCTTATGATTAGAGCGTTTAGTGCCGCCACGAACCAGCAAAGTATTTTGGCGTCTTTGGTTTTGTTTTGGGTCTTTATTAGTCATACTGCCCACCTATTGCATTCGGGGCTTTCCTTCAAGTGTTTTGCGCGATATTCTTGTAAAATGACACAAAATGACAACACAAAATCAGGCGTTTTAACTGATAATATGCTGCGTGAACTTGCCAATATGGGTAAAATCAATGCGCAGACCAAAATTGAAGATAATCAATTCCAACCCGCAAGCCTTGATTTGCGCCTTGGCGATTTTGCCTATCGAATGCGTGCTAGCTTTTTACCAGGGGTTGGTAAGAGCGTTGAAGAGCGATTGAAAGATGAAGATATTGTGCTTCATAAATTGGATTTGAAAAATGGCGCAGTTTTAGAAACTGGCTGTGTGTATCTTGCACCGCTTCAAGAATTTATTGATTTGCCGCAAAATATTGAAGGTATAACAAATCCCAAAAGCTCGACAGGGCGTATTGATGTTTTTGTAAGGGTAATAAATGATGGCGCAACTGCTTTTGATAGGGTTCGTAAGGGCTATCATGGGCCATTATGGGTTGAAATTTGCCCACGCACTTTTTCGGTTTTATTACAAAGTGGCGAAAGACTTGCCCAATTGCGCCTTAAACAAAATAGCCCACCAACTATTAAAAAAATGGACTTAGCGCTTGATTTAGATCCTGCATCTATTGGTGAAATTGTAGGGTTTAGGGCGCGCCGCCATGCGCCTTTATTGGATTTGAAAAATATTGGCCTTCATAATCCAAGAAAATATTTTGAACCACTATATGCACCGGATAAAAAGTTGGTTTTAGACCCTGGTGAATTTTATATTTTGGCATCCCAAGCGGGTTTGATAATAGAAAAACACCTTGCCGCAGAAATGGTGGCAACCGCCGAAGATTTGGGTGAATTTAGGGCGCATTATGCAGGCTTTTTCGACCCAGGTTTTGGTCCAAATGAAAGTCAATCTGGTGCGCGCGGCGTTCTTGAAGTGCGTGGGCGCGATGTTCCTTTTGTAATTGAACATGGGCAACCAGTTGCAAGATTGGTCTATGAAGAATTAGCGGGCGTTCCCGATAAATATTACGGACAATCAAATAATAATTACCAAGGTCAAGGCCTTAAATTATCAAAATTATTTAGTGCGTGGTAATTAGAAAAATAATTTTGAAATCAAAACTATTTTTATGCGGCGAAAATGGTGTATTTCGAGAACCGAAGCGGAGCGTATTTTAAATACGTGAGCATCGGAAGCGCAGAAATGCTCCATTTGCAGCCTGTAAAAATAGTTTTAAACTACATCATTGGGCCCATTTTTTCTTTGTATAGCGCATCAAGATAATTGGCCATTTCCAAATCAAGTTCACTCAGGCCGCCAACATCATGGGTATTAAGGCAGATGGTAACAAGATTATAGCAATTATACCATTCAGGATGGTGGTTCATCATCTCTGCGCGAAATGCCACAGAAGTCATAAAAGAAAAAGCTTCTTGAAAGTCGGGAAAAATAAAATCCCGAACAATTGCATCGGTTTCCTTGCCTTCATATTTGCGCCAATTTGGTAATTCTTGCAAAATATCTTCAATTGCTAAACGCGGCATTGGCTTTCCTAAATTAAAATATATTTGCGATTAATAATTGCCGATTATATTGTTTTTCAGATATGTCAAAGTTAAAATCACTAAATATAAAAATGCCATCACTATATTATTTCCTCTCAATAATTTTGAGGAATGTTATCATACATGCTAAAATATCTGACAAGTTAGCATATTTTATATTTTTGACTTTGCTAATAAGTGGAATAGTTTGGAAATCAATTGCGATTTGTGAATTGATAAATATTGAGATTGCACCTTATTTTCGCGGTTTTGTTTTTGGGTTTGGCGTCTTTATTTTAGTTTTGTTTCTATTCACGGGCATTGAATTATTAATTCGTAGAAATAAGATTTTTATCTATTGTTTGCAATCAAATAGTTCAAAAAATAATTTTCTGATTTGGCAAATTGTGTTTCAAACAATTTTTGTTGGATTATTACTTTTCCTTGTTAATTTGTTTAATAAATATGATTTCATATTAGCGGCATTTGAAACTTCGTTTGTATTAATAATATTTACCAATTTATTACGCAAACTTTTGCCAATAATTCAACCAAAACAGTTTAATAATAATTCATCTTCTGGCTATCGAAACAGATTTTACGCGATTTTTCCCGAAAGTAATTTTTTAAAGTCTAGCTTTTATTTTTGGCGCAAAAATATACTTACTCCTTCAAATTTGGTGAATATTATTTTCCTTATAATTGGGGCAATTTTGACATCAATTTATGCTGAAAATGCAATTCCCATAATTGGTTTTATTTCAATTATCATTTTGATATTGCAATTAACTAATTATGATTTCGAACTAAAAAAATTATCCCGTGATTTAAATTTAAAAATTGCCCTTTCAAAGATTTTTTTCAAAGATACTATCGCACTTATTGCGCCATATATTCTCATTTTCACATGCAATGCGCTTTGTTTGTTATTTATGGCTAAGCATGATTTTATCTATATAAATTTTTTTATTATTTTAACTTCGGTTTGGTTCGTTTGGATTTGGCAGAATGCCTTGAACATACGCGGTAAAAGAATGGCATGGGTTGTAATGGCTCAGGCAATTATTTTCAACTTAGTTTTGATGTTTGCATTCGTGCCAGCAGGTATTTTATCAATGCTTTTTTGGGCATGGCATGTTTTTAATCAACAAAAAAAGTTGAATTTTTAGGGTAGTAATTAATTGGAATTATTGGCACAAAATATATTCGTTTCTTATGGGCGTGGTGATATTTTAAAAGATGTAAATATTTGCCTTAAAACAGGTGAATGGGTCTCACTTATCGGTGCAAATGGCGCAGGTAAATCAACGCTTTTACATACAATAGCAAATTGGAATTTTGCCCAAAAAAGCGGTGAAATTACTTTGAACGGCATAAAATGTACAAATTCAAAAAGTGAAATTATTCTTGTTCCATTTCCATCTGACTTACCCGATTTTCTGTTGGGCAAAGAATTAATTGAAATAATTATTCGGGAACGTGGCGCGCAATTAATTGAAAATTGGTCAAATATCCTTGCCGCACTTGATGGTGATGTTTGGATGGATAGAGCTATCGGTGAATTATCATGGGGAACACAAAAGAAAGTTTGTATAGCAAGTGCCCTTTGTTCAGGTCCAGATTTTATATTATTAGACGAGGCCTTTGACGGCCTTGATGCCCAATCAAGTTCAAAAATTAGAAATATATTTTACAATCTTATTAAGGATAGTAAAATTGGAATATTAAATGCAAGCCATGCATGGGAAAGCGTTTTTGCAGATTCCAATAGAATTTATTTTCTAAAAAATGGCAATATAATAAATGAACTTCATCATGATGAATTTGCTGACTTAAAAGATGAAGCAAAGAAAATCGAGCAAAGGGTTTTTGAAATCTTTAAATAGGTAATTCGCAAATGAAGCTTGCGCCTATGATTTTATCATCTTTTGTGCGATTTTTGGCATAAAGCTTACCGTCATGGCTTTCAACGATTTGACGTGCAATTGCAAGCCCAAGACCTGAGTGGGAACCAAAAACTGCCTGATCTTTTGGCCTTTGGGTGTAAAATCTTTCGAAAATTCTATCTAAAGCCTCTTCTGGAATGCCTTGGCCTTCATCATCAATTTGCACAATTAGTTTTTGACCTTTTGCGCCTGCCTTAATATTTATTTTTGAATTAGGGGGTGAAAAACTTATTGCGTTTTCAATTAGGTTTACAAAAACTCGCCCAATTGCTTCTTCACGCCCTAATATTAGCAATTCATCTTCAAGATTTATAAAGCGCAATTCAATTTCAACTTCATGCTCTTTTGCGCGTGGTGCATACGAATTATAAAGGCTTTCAAGTTGTTTTTTGATACTAAAAGGCGAACGCGAATGGCGCGAATATTCGGCATCCATGCGCGATGCGTTTGAAATATCCGTAACTAATTTATCAACGCGCTTTAAATCACCAAACATTATTTTTTCAAGTTTTTGGCGTTGTTCGGGTTTTAAATCGGTTTGTAAAAGTTCAGCGGCATTTTTAATTGCTGCAAGTGGGTTTTTAATCTCATGGGCAACATCGGCGGCAAAGCTTTCATTGGCTTCATTTCGCTCTTGTAGAGTATTCATCATATTTTGCAGGCTTTCGGCAAGTTCGCCAATTTCATCGGGCCTATCCATTAATTCATCTGCGTGAAGGTGGTTTGATTTACCCTGCGAAACCTTATCTGCCGCATCCGCAAGCCTTTGAAGTGGGCGCGCAATAAGCCATGCTAAAACTGAAGCCATCAATAAATTGGCAAAAACCGCCGCCACAATAAACGGAATTAAAGCGCGTCTTTCACGCGAAATAATTTGTGTAACATCCGTGCTTTCAAGGGTTAAAACCCCAACAACCGCACGAACCCTTGAAATCGGAAGTGAAACTGAAACCACACGTTCGCCATTTTCATCAAATCTTTCGCGCGCAATTATGCTTCCTGATAATGCAACATTCACTTCTTCGGCGAGTGCTTGGGTTGGATCTTCTAAAGCGCCCTGAACCATAACGCGGGCATTTTCCACGGCTTGGGCGGTGGCTTTTTTAATGTCTGGAACTTGTGGGCCAAGCGGGGGTAATTCACGAACCGAAATCTCATCATAAAGAACGTTGGAATCGGCGATTAAATGCCTGTCTTTTGAATAAAGCCTAAGCCTTGCGCTTGGTTCACGAAATAGCCGTTTTAAAACAATGCGCGCTGCATTTTCATCAAGTTTTGGTTCAGGGTCGCCAACAACCGCCGCCTCTGCAAGAACGCTGGCGATGGTTGAGCCTTGGGCACGTAAAGTATCGGCACGCGATTGGGTAAGGCCAGTGCGCAATTCATTGAAAACCAATGCGCCCAAGACTAAAACCAAAAGCCCCGCAAAAGAGCCAATAAAAATAATACCCGCAATGCCGCCGCGCTGACGCTTTTTGCGAATTATTTTTGATTTAGCTTTTCGGGGTTTTGGGGCCTCCATTACCCCTCCATATAGCGGTAACCTACACCGTATAGGGTTTCGATTTTATCGAATTCTTTATCAATATCGCGGAATTTTTTGCGAATGCGTTTCACATGGCTATCGATTGTTCTATCATCGACATAAATACTTTCATCATAGGCCGCATCCATAAGATTATCACGGGTTTTTACAAAACCTGGGCGCTGCGCTAATGCGTTTAAAAGCAAAAATTCGGTAACGGTAAGGCGAACAATTTTGCCCTTCCATGCGCAAACATGGCGATTGGCATCAAGGGTAAGATTGCCACGCGCAACAACTTTTTTATCACCTTCTTTTGGCGGGGCATCAATGCCACCATTGCCACGTGCGCGGCGTAAAACTGCTTTTACACGCTCACTCAAAAGGCGCGCTGAAAACGGCTTTTTAATATAATCATCGGCGCCAACAGAAAGGCCAACAACTTCATCAATCTCGTCATCTTTTGATGTAAGGAAGATAACCGGCATATCAGTTGATTCACGAAGGCGTCTTAATAATTCAACGCCATCCATGCGTGGCATTTTAATATCTAAAATTGCAACATCAGGCGGCGTCTTAGTCAAGGCAGGTAAAGCCTGTGCGCCATCTGCATAAGAAACCACATCATAACCTTCATTTTGAAATAAAATTTCAAGTGAAGTTCTTATATTTTCATCATCATCTACAAGTGCAATTTTTGTCATATTTTTTATTACCCAAATTTACGCCCTTTGAATAGGGAAATTGTGGCAGGTTTTTGTCTGTTTTTTGGATTTATTGTGTTATTTGCCCTTTTTAAGCGTTTCTGCGCGTGCATCTATGAATAATTTTACAAATTCTTGGTCATTTTGAAGCTTTGCAAAAATAATATCGCCAACAATTCGCCCCATTGCAACATCACTTGGGTAATGGGCGCCACAAATTATGCGGCTTTTGCCATAATCAAGGCCGCGCGCATAAATTGCATCGCTTTTTTCAATAAAGACACGCGCCAAAATATTCGCACTTATCCAACCCGACGCCGAATGACCAGATGGATAAGAAGAACCCGTTGGCGGCTTTTCAACACAAAGTTTGACATTCTTATCCTCGATAAAAGGGCGGTTTCTTGAATATGCATCTTTGGCCTGTTTTAGGTTTAGGCCTGTATAAGTGATTGCATAATCAATCATAAGTTTGGTTTTTGGATAATTATAAGGTGTGAAATCTTTGCCAATTACTGATGAATAGGCTTTGAAAAAATCAATTTCATTATCTTGGCGTGCAAGGTTTAAACGCGCTTCATCAATATTATTTTGGTAGGATCTTACTTCTTCCATTTCAACGGCTTGAAGTTTTGAATCGGGCATTGGCGGCGGTGGCAAAATCGCCTTCCACTCAATCGGTGCAGTGCTATTTTGTGCCAAAGCAGCCGGAACACTCACATTTGCGCCATTATAAGTAACACAGCCACCAAGGCCAAGGGATGCTATAAGCGCAAGGCTTGAAAATATTTTATTTCTCATTTTATTTTTATATCTGCAACAATTGGAAAATGATCAGATGGATAAAGGCCATCAAAGCTGGTTTGAATGATTTTGAAATTTTGTGGCTGTGCATCAAAATTTGCAAAGAAATGATCAATTGCCTTACCCTTGGTCATATCTTTTCCAAAGCCATTAAAGGTGAAATCATCCTTTTCATATTTGCTTATTGGCTTTAATTTCGACGCAAGAATATTGTATGATTCAGAATTCACAACATCATTTAAATCACCCATTAAAATAATAGGCGCGGGCGCACGTTCGCGCACTTTATCAAGAATAATTTTTGCGCTTTGGGCACGGGCAACTTTGCCTTCATTATCAAGATGGGCATCAAAGACCCAGAATATTTTCTTGGTATTTTTATCTTGAAATTCAATCATAGTAAGGGTGCGAACCCATGCAGAATCCCAACCTTTTTCAAATTTTTTGAAAGAAGCATTAAGCCAAATTGTTTGTGTTTTTAGGGCTTCAAAGCGGTTTGGATTCCATAAAACTGCATTTCTTTCGCCTGTTTCACCTTCTTCACGCCCAATGCCATAATAAGCAAAGCCTGTTGCCTTTGCCATATCTTCGGCTTGGTAATCTTCGGTTTCTTGGGTGGAAATAATGTCGGGTTTTTGTGTTTCCAGTATTTTTGCCGCCAAAATTTTGCGTTTTGACCAATGATTTGGATTATCTTCATTTTCGCAAACACCACAACGAACATTAAAAGACATAATCTTTAAATTGGTTGGATTTGGCGCAAATGTGGCGCAACCCCCAAGTAAAATTAAAGCCCCTGCAATTATAGTTTTATATATTTTTTTCATAAAATAACCATAATCAAATTTATTCTAATTGCAATTGATTGACGTAATTTCTAACGCATTCTAAAGACAAAACATGAAAAGATTTATTGAAATTGATGGCGTGCATAATTTTCGTGATTTTGGTGGCTATAAAACCAAAAACGGCAAACAAGTTAAATTAAATCATCTTTTCCGTTCGGGTCAATTTAATGGCATTACTGATGAAGGGCGCGCAAGGCTTGAAACTTTTGGCCCTAAAATTGTGGTAGATTTGCGCAAAGATAATGAGCGTTTAAAGCAGCCAAGTAATTTCGGCGATTTAAAAATCAAAAAAATTGAAAATAATATGTTCGCCGCCCGCGAGCCTAAAATACCCGCACATCTTCAATTTTTACGTGATAATGAATGTACACCAAAATCAATTGAAAATTACATGATTAATATGTCACGCGAATTAGCATTTTTAGAAGATCATAAAATCATGTTCAAAAATGCATTTGATGCCTTAAGTGAAAATAATATTCCACTTATTGTTCATTGTACGGCTGGGAAAGATAGAACCGGAACTTTGTGTGCGCTTGTTTTAAAGACGCTTGATGTGCATGATGATGATATAATGGATGATTATCTTCTTACCAATAAAATCCCAAATATTGATCAGATTATCGAAGATTACCTAAAAAAAATAAGGCCAATTATCGAAAAAGATATTTCTAAAGAGGCTTTATACCCACTAGGCGCAGTTCGTGAATCTTACCTTGCCGCGATTATGGACGAAATAAAAGTGCGCCATAATGGTGTTGAAAATTATTTAGAGCATATTGGAATTACAAAAAAACAAATTGAAAAAATGCGCCATTATTTACTCGATTAATTTCTTGTCAAATTGCTTGCAAAGCACATTTGCCAAAGTTTTTGCTTCGCTAATTCGGCTTGAACCTTTGCGCCATGCAAGGCCGATTTGGCGGCCAATTATTGGTGGCGAAAAATGGCGAACACTAACGCCATCAAGGCCAATGCCTGCATCAATTGCAAGTTTTGGTATTAGTGAAACCCCCATGCCGCCCGCAACCATTTGCACCAATGTGAATAATGATGTTGCACGTACTTCTTCAGTGCCAAGGCCACTTGCGCCACATACTTTTATTGCATGATCGCGCAAACAATGCCCATCTTCTAATAGTAAAATATTGGAAATATCTATATCTTCGGGTTTTAAAGGGTTTTTGATTGCCAATTCGTGATTTTTTGGCGCAATGAATAAAAACTCATCATCGGCAAGTGGCATAGTTTCAATGCCATTGGCTTCATAGGGAAGTGCCAAAATTGCAGCATCTAATTCATGATCGCGCAAACCCTCTATAAGGCGCGCGGTTTGTTCTTCGCGCAAATAAAGGCGAAGTTTTGGATATTGCTTTTTTAATGCGGGGACTGCGTCTGGCGATAAAAATGGCGCAATTGTTGGAATTATTCCTAATCTGAATGTACCTGTTAAAGGTTCGGCAGCGGCGCGAACGCCGTCTTTAAGCTCGATTGCGGCGGCAATAATTGTTCGCGCGCGTGATAATGCTTCTTTCCCTGCTGGTGTGAACTTAACGCCTTTACGCCCGCGTTCAACCAATTTTGCGCCCAAAATTGTTTCAAGCTCTTTAAGGCCAGCGGATAGGGACGGTTGGGTTACAAAAACACTATCGGCGGCGGCGATAAAACTGCCCTTATCTGCAAGTGCTATTAGGAATGTTAATTGGCGTATTGAAGGTAATTGCATTTAAGTTATATAGATAAAATCTATTGAAATGTCAAAAACAATTGATTGGACAAAGTATAAGGGAAAGTTTTATAAAGCCAATGTCATCAATTTGATGAACAGATTTTTTAAAGGAAAACATAAATGTCATTGATTAATACCGAAGTAAAACCATTTAAATCAACCGCTTTCCAAGCTGGCAAAGGCTTTTTTGAAGTTTCTGATGCCAATTTAAAAGGCGGCTGGTCAGTAGTTTTCTTCTATCCTGCTGATTTCACTTTTGTTTGCCCGACTGAACTTGGTGATTTGGCTGATTCTTATGCGGAATTCCAAAAATTAGGTGTGGAAATCTATGCGGTTTCAACTGATACACATTTCACACATAAAGCATGGCATGATTCATCTGAAACAATTGCAAAAATCAATTATCCAATGGTTGGCGATGCAACTGGAACAATCACCCGCAATTTCGATGTAATGATTGAAGAAGCTGGACTTGCGGATCGCGGTACTTTTGTTGTTGACCCTGATGGCAAAATTCAAATCGTTGAAATCACATGTGGCGGCGTTGGCCGTGATGCGGCTGAACTTTTGCGTAAAGTAAAAGCGGCACAATATGTTCGAAATCACCCAGGTGAAGTTTGCCCTGCTAAATGGCAAGAAGGCGCGGCAACTTTGGCGCCATCACTTGATTTAGTTGGCAAAATCTAAAAACTATTTTCAGACCCTTCCCCCATTCACTGGGGGAAGGGGATTTATCTGGCAATTTTTGCCACAAAATTTCAAGCAAAATTAATAAAAACCCCAAGGCGCATGAAGTTTCACGCGTTTTCGGATTTTTATTGATTATTTCACGGAGATTAAAATGGCGTTAGACGCTAATATTAAAGCACAATTAAACCAATATCTTGCCTTATTAGAAGGCGATATTGTTTTAAAAATAAGCATAGGCGATGATGCAGTTTCAAGCGAAATGCGCAATTTAATTGATGAGATTGCATCAATGTCACCGCGCATAAGTGTTGAAAATGCAAAATTAAACCGCACACCTAGTTTTGAAGTAAACCGCCCAAATGGCGCAAGTGGTATTACGTTCGCGGGCGTTCCATTGGGCCATGAGTTTACTTCTTTGGTCTTGGCACTTTTGCAGGTTTCAGGGCGTAAGCCAAAAATTGATGATGCTTTGATTGAAAATATCAAAAATATCAAAGGCAATTTTAATTTTGAAACTTATGTTTCCTTAACCTGCCATAATTGCCCTGATGTGGTTCAAGCATTGAATACAATGGCAGCGCTTAACCCAAATATCACCCATACAATGATTGAAGGCGGTGCGTTCCAAAAAGAAGTTGAAGAACGTCAAATTATGGCGGTTCCCAATATCTATCTGAACGGCGACTTTTTCGAATCAGGGCGCGTAACTTTGGAAGAAATTATCGCTAAAATTGACACTGGCGCGGCTGCTAGAGATGCAGAGGTCTTGAATGCAAAAGACCCGTATGATGTTCTAATCCTTGGTGGTGGCCCTGCGGGTGCGGCGGCGGCAATTTATGCAGCGCGTAAAGGCATTAGAACAGGTGTGGTTGCCGAAAGATTTGGCGGGCAAGTTATGGATACTTTGGGCATCGAAAATTTCATTGCAACAAAATATACCGAAGGCTCAAAACTTGCCGCGCAGCTTGAGGAACATGTCAAAGAATATGATGTTGATATTATGAACCTTCAAACCGCAAAATCAGTTCGCAAAAATGAAATGGTTGAAATTGAACTTGAAAATGGTGCAATTTTAAAAACCAAGGCATTAATAGTTGCAACTGGCGCACGTTGGAGAAATGTGAACGTGCCAGGGGAAAAAGAATATAAAAACAAAGGCGTTGCCTATTGCCCGCATTGCGATGGCCCATTATTCAAAGGCAAGGATGTTGCGGTAATTGGCGGTGGTAATTCAGGTATCGAAGCAGCGATTGATTTGGCAGGTGTTGTGCGCCACGTAACAGTTTTGGAGTTTATGCCAGAATTAAAAGCAGATGCAGTTTTGCAAGAGCGCCTTTATTCTTTACCTAATGTAACAGTTTACAAAAATGTTCAAACCAAAGAAATCACAGGTACAGATGTTGTTAATGGTATAAGCTTCATAGACCGCGAAACTCAAGAGGAAATACATGTTAAATTAGATGGTGTTTTCGTTCAAATAGGACTTGTTCCAAATACTGAATTTATAGGCGATTTAGTGGAGCGTTCGCGCTTTGGGGAAATAATTGTTGATGGTCATGGTGCCACCAATATTTCGGGTATTTTTGCAGCCGGAGATTGTACAAATAGCGTTTATAAACAAATAATTATTGCAATGGGGTCAGGTGCAAATGCTGCCCTTGGGGCATTTGACTATTTGATAAGAAACTAGTTAGTATGTTGCCGAACTGTAAGTTGCCTCGAAATATCTTACAGTTCGGCAAAAGGTGTGCCCTTATTGGCAAAACCAGTAAGGGCGCATTCTAGTTTGCGTTTATAAATGGATTTTATACGCTTTAAATTCCATATTATTGCGCTTAAGTTCTATTAATCTTCGCGCAAAATCCATTTATCAAAAATCTGGATATAGTATCAATAATTAAAATGAATTGAAAATGAACAAAGTCACAAAAATAGTGACAATAGCAATTTCATAGCATCACATTATAAGAAATTCATTTTCTATTCATGGCAAAAGATGCAATAATCCATATATGAAAAAACTTTTCTTACTAACATTCTTGTTCTTAAATGCTTGCGCCACAACAAGTAAAATTGCGGCAGCAGATGATATTTTAGAATTTGCCATTGGTCTTCAAAATAATGATTCGTATAAAATTGAGCGCCATCTTGACCGCGAAGCCTTAAAAAGACAGGCAAATTTCATTGCTCGTGATGTAGCAATTGACCAAGTTACAAAACAAATGGGCAATGATTTAAAAGCAAAATTAGCAGCTGTTGCTTTGGCAAATCTTGCAAAACCGATTGTTGATATGGTCACCGATGAAGCATTAAGCCCCGAAAACCTTAGTTATTTTGCGCAAAAAGTCGGTCTTAATCAAAATTTGAAATTGCCATCACGTTTTAAAACTAGCCTTGCCCTTCAATATATAAGCGATACCAAGGTCTGTATTCCTGATGATAATACAAAGAAATGCATTTTATATTTTGGTAAATATCCTGATGGCTGGAAATTATATGCAATTGATGAAGACGCTTTGCGCGTAAGGTTAAAATCTAAGAATTATTCTTTATAATAATTTTGATGCAAAATTGGGTGTAAACTTGTGCACAGACGCCAAAAAAGTGGCGGTTTCACAAAAACGTCATTATATTGTAATTTCGCATTAGATTTTCTCGTTAAAATCTGAATACAAATCTTACGCTTACTCGCTGGAAATATTGCGGGTTAGCTAGATTATACGTGTTCGGGGGTTTTCATGTTTAAATCGAGAAATTTATTATTAAATTGTGCTTTTGGCGCTTTAATTACTGCGATAGTTTTACCAAATTTTGCAATCGCACAGCAAACAACTGCGGGTCTTCGCGGTGAAGTTACAAATTCATCAGGGCAAGCAGTTAAAAATGCAAATGTTATTGTTGTTCATATTCCAACTGGTACAAAATCAGTAACAAAGACAAATTCACAAGGTTATTTTGATTTAAACGGCCTTAATGTTGGTGGCCCTTATAGCGTAAAAATTACGGCCGATGGATTTAATCCTTCTTTAAATGAAGATTTAAGCCTTGGCCTTGGTGAGGCGCATGTTTTAAATATTGCGCTTGAAAGCGCGGGTGAAAAAGTTATTGTAACTGGAAAGCGCGCCTCTAACCTTTCAAATCCTGGTTCGCGCACTTCAATGGGGCGCAATGCAATAAGCAATGTGGTTACTGTAAAGCGCGATATTCGTGAACTTGCGCGCCGTGATGCGCTTACGCAATTGGATGCCAATACGCGCGGCACTGGCCCATCTGGTGGTCTTTATATTGCGGGTTCTGCGCCGCGGGCAAATCGTATTACAATTGATGGCGTTCGCTCTAATGACGATTTTGGTTTGAACACTGGTGGTCTTTCAACCAATCTTGGCCCAATCTCACTTGAGGCGGTTGAACAAATGTCGGTTCAAGCAGTTCCAGCCGATGTGCAAGAAGGTGACTTTACTGGCGGCTCTATGAGTATGGTTTTACGCTCTGGAACCAATAAAATTCACGGCTCGCTTTTCACTTATATTCGTAAAGACAATTTATATGGTCGTGCGATTTATAACCCTGCATCTGATACCTTTACCTATGTTCACCCTTATGTGCCTGACAAAAACTGGGGCGCATTCCTATCTGGGCCGATTATCAAAGACACTTTGTTTATTTCAACATCGTATGAAAAATATACTTCATCATCATTGGTTGCAGCAGGGCCATCGGGTGCAGGTTTTGGTATTTCTTTCTTAAATGGCGGGCTTCCATTCACACAGGCTGATATTGATGCAGTAGTTGCGCCTTGGGCATCTTATTCTTCTTCAAGCAAATTAAAGCCAGGAACTTTCCGCGCCAATACTCCATTTGAAGATGAAAAATATTCCGCCAAATTGGATTGGAATATTATGACGGGGCAAAAAGCATCATTCACTTATCGCCACGCTTTCTCAAGTGTTTGGAAATCAACACCAGCGTCAAGCTCGAACATAAATTTTGATACTTCATGGTATTCACAACCAGAGAATGAGGATAATTACGCGCTTCAATTAAATTCAAAATGGACAGATAATTTCTCAACCCAAGCGCGCATAATTTCGCGCAACTATCAACGCGGTCAAACCCCACCAGAAGGTCAGGGTTTTGCAAATATTACAATCTGTACCGATGCAGTAAATGCGGGCACAGTTAATTCATGCACAAGCGGCAATAATTATGTTGGTTTCGGCCCTGATCAATTCCGTCAAGCAAACGTATTAAAAACCACAAATGATGGCGGCGAGATTGTGGGTAATTATCGCCTTGGTTCGCATTCAATAAAGGGTGGTTATCAAAACAAAAATATCGGCATTTATAATTTATTCGTACAAGCTGCGAATGGTGTTTATACGTTTGATTCTAAAAAATCATTTGCCGATGGTATGGTTGACCAATTATTCTTCAATAATAATCCAACCGGTGACCAAGCCGCTACAGCGGCTAACTTTAGCTACACTAACCATACTTTATTCTTGCAAGATACATTTGACGTTAATGCAAATCTAAATGTGAATTATGGTTTGCGTTATGATTTCTGGGATCAAAGCGATAAACCTGCTTTGAATGCATCTTTCAAAGCGCGCAATGGCTTCTCCAATCAAACCACTTATGATGGTATAAAAGTATTGCAGCCGCGTATTGGTGCAAAATGGCATTCAACTTCGGGCGAATTTGATTCATCGGGAAGCTTTGGTCTTTATACTGGCGGTTTGCCTGATGTGTTCATATCAAACCGTTTTGGAAATACTGGCGTTCTTACCAATAGCTTTACATTACAACGTCTTGCAGACGGCAGCTTTAAAGAGATTGTTTCTGGTAAAACTTTCTTATCTACTGATGCCACTGCAATCGCGCTTATGAATAATCGTAAGACTGACGCAAATTTTGCGGTGGGTTCACCAAGCGTTGCAACTGCGCTTTTATCGCTTGAACCAACATTGCTTCGTTTGGGTTCAACCAATTCAATGGCACCAAATTTCAAAATGCCATCGGATTGGAAGCTAAATTATTCAGGGCATTGGAATACGAAAATGGGGCCGACTTTGGGTCTTGATGCCGTATTTGTTCGCTCTAATGTTGGTCTTGCCTTTAAGGATTTACGCGCACGCCCACTTACTGTGAATGGTGTGCAGCAATATACACCTGATGGTCGCATTCGATATGATGGACTTGTACTTACTGGCACTGGTGCAACTTTGGATGCCATTAATCAGGCAATTTATGCAAAGCGTGTAGCTGCGGGTCTTGATGTTGGCAAAAATGCCGATGGCAGCCCAATGTATGATTTGGCAAATCCGGGTTCTGGCTTTGATATCCAAGCTTATAATCCTGATACAGATTCAACAAGCACAACAGTGGCGCTTTCAATTGCCCAAAAATTCCGTGATTTCAAGCTTTTGAAAGAGCATGATAGTTTGGACTTGTATGCTGCCTATACATATCAAACAACTAACCAGTTTGGCGGTATTCCAGAATTTGCAACAACTGATTGTTGCGGTGGTTCAAATTATGGGGATCAATTCTCTTTATTAGATCCAAACGCACCAACCAAAGGTCGTTCAACTTATGAAGTTCGTAATAGCTTTAAAATTAACGCGACTTATGAAACCGAAATTTTCAAAAATGCCAAAACTTCATTCACTTTATTCGGTGACATGCATAATGGCAGAACTTTAAATTTCTATATGGGTGATGCAGGTTCTGCAACGCGTGGGCAGGTGTTCGGTGTTGTATCAAATAACCAATTGGCCTTTATCCCACAAACTACAACTGCATCAGGAACTGATCCATTATTGTTTGTAACCAATGGCGTTACTACTAAATTTGCATCGGCAACCGAACTTGCACGTTTCCAAGCCATAGTGAATAAATTTGGTTTACAACCTGGTATTGTTACTAAGGGCATGAAACGCAACCCTGATGTTAAACGCTTTGACCTTCATATTTCGCAAGAATTGCCAACACCATGGTTTGACGGTCATAAAGTTTCGGCAACTTTGGATATTTTCAATTTTGGAAATTTACTTAATCGCAAATGGGGCGTTGTTGGTGAATATGGTTCAGACGGTCGCCAAGGCGCACCAATGTTCAAAGTCGCATGCGCAGATGCAGCAGGTAATGCGGTTGCAGCAGATAGCCCAATTTGTGCTTCATACAGAATTTCAAACGTTTCGACTACGTTTAACAATCTAACGGTGAATCAGTCGGCAACTTTATATTCTGTTATGATTGGTTTGAAATATTCTTTCTAATCTAAGCCATTAAAATTGAATCAATTACCCCCATTATTGTCCAATAATGGGGGTAATTTTTTATATTATGGTTAATTTGAACAAGATTCACGCAAACAAGTGTAGCAACCATGCAACTATCATTCTTATTTCGCAATTGCACACAGTTTTTTGCCATCAATAGTATTGAGTGTCATGCTTTTGTCACATAAAGGACGCATTAGGCCGTTAAAAATTGTTAACCTTTGAAACTTGGTTGCAGTTTTATCTAACACTAGCCCTAGTTTTGTTTTTGGGTATGGGGATTTTTTATGAAATTTAGCAAACATTTAGTTCTTGCTGGCGTGTCATGCTTGTCGCTTGTTTTCGCCACTGAAGCATTTGCACAATCAACAGCAACAGAGGCAGTTGAAAAAGTAATCGTTAAAGGTAGCCGCAAAGTTGGTAACACAGTTAAAGAAACTGGTACAAAAACTAAAATGGTTATCGACCAAAAAGCAATCTCACAGGCTGCACCTGGTCAAACCATTATCGAAACTTTGAACACTGTTCCTGGTTTCAACTTTACAAACAATGACGCTTATGGCTCATCTGGTGGTAACCTTCGTATCCGCGGTCTTGATGGCCCAAGAATTTCTTTGACTGTTGACGGCGTTCAATTGAATGACGCAGGTAATTATGCAATCTATACCAACCAACAAGTTGAACCAGAATTAATCTGCCAAGCTTCTGTAAGCACTGGCGCAACTGACGTTGACTCTATGTCTGCTTCTGCAACTGGTGGTACTGTTAATTACAATACTTGTAAGCCAGAAGACAAAATGTCTGCTGTTGTTAAACTTGCTTTGGGTAGCAGCAAATATTCAAATGGTTTCGTTCGTTTAGACAGCGGCAAATTTGGCCCTTGGGGTACAAAAGCTTTCGTTGCAATCACAAAACAACAATATGACACTTGGACACGTGAAGTTTTCGTTCCTGGCGAATTGAAAAAAGATCAATATAACTTCCGCATCTATCAAGATCTTCCAAATGACAGCTTTGTATCTTTGTCTGGTCACTATAATGAAAACCGCAACATTTTCATGTTCAACCAAACTAAAGCACAAATTGCTTCACGCGGTTATGATTACAATTCAGCTGGCGTAAACAACGTTAACCCATCTAACACTGGTAACTTACGCGGTTCTTCTAAATTCAATATCAATGACAAATTGTCAGTAACATTTGACCCAACTTACCAATATGTTTTGGCAAATGGTGGCGGTGTTGGTTTTATCGACGAAGTTACTGGTCGCGTTTACGGCACAACTACACTTTCTAATGGTACTGTTGTTCCTGGCACAAGTTCAACACTTTTCACTAAACTTGCTAATAAAGATTATAATGGCGATGGTGTAATTTCAGCTATCCAAACTGGTGTTCAATCTGCAACAAATGTTGCTATTTTTAACCCAAGCAATACTAACACAAACCGTATTTCTTTGACTACTTCTGCAATTTATAAATTGACAGATAAGCAAACAATTCGTGTTGGTGCATCTTTTGACCGCGGTCGTACAAAACAAACAGGTGAAGGCATTGTAATCAAAGGTGATTTGAACACAACTTTGACCCCTAATTATTTTGGCGGTCAAGATGATACTGGCTTGCGCCTCACTGGATCTGATGGTTCATATTATAATAAACGCAACCGTTTCTCGAACGCAAATGTTGATGTTTATTCATTGGAATATCGTGGCAAATTCTTTGATGATGCTTTGACCTTGTCACTTGGTCTACGTTCACAAAAAATGACACGTCATTTGGATCAAAGATGCTATTCTCCAAACAATGGTGGCTTTAACTATCTTTGCACAACAGAAGCACCAAATTCTACCACTGCGACAGCGGATTCAGATATCAATGTTGTGACATTTGCTTCTTCTGGAACAACTAAATGGATTGCACCTTACAAAAGAACATATTCATTTAGCAAAACTTCGCCAAATATTGGTTTGACATATCGCTTCTTGCAAAATCACCAAGTTTTCGCATCTTATTCAGAAGCTTTATCTTCACCAAAAACTGACAATTATTATGCAGTTTTCATCAATCCAGTAACTAATAAAATGGTTGCTGCGGCGCCTGATTCTGAAACTACAACCAATATGGAATTGGGCTATCGTTTCATTGGTCAAAAAGTGTTTGCAACTGCAACATTCTTTAAAGGCGATGACAAAAACCGTATTCTAAGTGCTTTCGATCCTGATCTTGGTATCACTTTGGATAGAAACGTTGGCGAAGTGAAACGTGATGGCTTTGAAGGCTATATTTCATACAGCCCAACAAACAACCTTAACTTGAATGCTGGTATCACTTTCACCAACACTGAAATGCAAGAAAACTTGGTTGTTACTCGTACTGTTGTTGGTACAGTTGTTACACCTGTTACTATCGCAACTAAAGGCAAAGAATTAGCTGAAACTCCACGTAAAATGGTAACTTGGGGTGCTACTTATGATTTTGCTGATGAATTGCATTTCTCAGTAAGCGGTAAATATGTTGGCAATCGTTTCTCAACTGACATGAATGACGATGTTGCACCACAATATACTACTTGGAATGCTTCTATGCGTTGGGATTTCTTGCCAACAAATAAAGATACATATTTGCAGTTCAACGTAATCAACTTGTTTGACACGCAATATTTCACAAGCATTTCTTCAACAAATAATGCGCTTCCAACAACTGCTTCAAACGGAACTACACGTTCTGGTTCTGCACCAGCGTTTAACGTTGCAGCACCACGTACTTTTGTTGTGGCTTTGCGCACTAAATTCTAATTATCAAAGATAATTAATATCAAAGGCGAAAGGGAAACCTTTCGCCTTTTTTATTGCCTATTTTGGTTTTAATTTTTTATCTATTTGCTAATATGAAATTGAGGGAGTTTTATTAATGTTGACGCAGGATTATGCAGACGATCTTTATGAAAAATATGCTGCATGGCTTAAGCAAAATGGCGCGTCTAAACATGAAATAATGGTCGGTGCACAGGGAAAACTTCCTGAAATTAAGACCGGTGAAGTTGATATGGCAGGTTCAGATTGGCCACAACTTGACCCCAATAGGCTTTATATTGGTGGCTATCTTGAAAATAGGATAATTGGTGCAACCGATGCGCTAATTGCACCAGAAGAAATGCGCACTCTTCATATCGGCCTTGACTTATTCAAACCTGCTGGCGCGGCAGTTTTTGCGCCTTTAAAAGGTAAAATTCATAGTTTTAAAAATAATAATGGGCCACGTGATTATGGGCCATGCATAATATTGCAACATGATTTTCCAGAAATTACATTTTACACATTATATGGGCACTTATCGGTCAAAGATTTAAACGGCCTAGAAATTGGACAAATAATAGCGGCAGGTCAGGAATTTGCCCATTTGGGTGTTGAAACTGAAAATGGCGGTTGGCCTGCGCATTTACACTTTCAAATTATTCTTGATATGTTAGGCAAAGAAGGTGACTTTCATGGTCTATGTCGTCCAATTGAAATAGAATCATGGAAAAAACTATGCCCAAACCCAATGGAGTTTTTGGGCATAGAAAGTTTTTGGGAATAGGGGTTCACAATGGAATTTGATGATTTTGGTATTAAACGCCGCCGTTTTTTATCGTCTATGGCAATGGGTGCGGCGGCTGCATCTTTAGCAAGCCCATGGAAGGGTAGTGCATTTGCCGCAACGCCAAAATTCATTAATGACCCGTTTTCAATGGGTGTTGCATCAGGTGACCCAACGCCAGAAGGTTTTGTACTTTGGACGCGCCTTGCACCAAATCCATTTGATACCGAACCTTTCACTCAAGATTTAATCGAGGTTTTGGTTGAAGTTGCCGAAGATGAGAAATTTACAAAAATTGTTCGCAGGCAAACTGAAATTGCGCGCCCTGACAATGCGCATTCGGTTCATGCAGAAATTTATGGTCTTCCTGCGGGGCGCACATATTTTTACCGCTTCCGTTGCGGTGGTGTTGCAAGCCCAATAGGTCGAACAATAACCGCGCCATTATTTGCCCAAAAACTTGATAAGATGAAATTTGCATGGCATTCTTGCGCCCATTATGAGCATGGTTATTACACCGCATATCGTGATATAGCCGAACAAAACCCTGATGTTATTCTTGCGCTTGGTGATTATATATATGAAGTATCATGGGGTCCACAAATGCGCCGCATGCCTGTTAATGAAGCTACAAGTGTTGATGAATATCGCCTTATTCATGCCGTTACAAAACTTGACAAAGACTTACAGGCTGCGCATGCCGTTGCGCCATGGTTATTCATTTGGGATGACCATGAAGTTGCAAATGATTATCAAGGTGATTGGGGATCAACCCTTCCAGGGCTTGATGAAAAGACCTTTATCGCCCGTAGGCTTGCATCATATAAAGCCTATTTTGAGCATTTGCCACTTCGTGCGCGTTCGCGGTTTGATGCTGTAAATCGTATGCGAATTTATGGGCAATCAACATTTGGCGATTTGCTAGAATTTACTTTGCTTGATACACGCCAATTTAGAACACGCGCTGCATGCCCTTCAAATCCTGAAAAATATACTGGTGAGATAATTAATAAAGCAAGTTGTGCAGACTTAAGCGATAAAACCCGTTCAATCCTTGGCGCACAACAAGAGCGTTTTGTTAATGACAATTTTATGCGCGGCAATACGCGTTGGAGTGTGTTGGTGCAGCCAACATTCTTTGGCGATTTGGCGCAAAAAAATGATAAGGGCGAAGCCGTAGTATTCAATGAAGGTTGGTCAGGCTTTAACCCTGCACGCCAAAAAATTATCGACACAATTGCACGTCGACAAAAGCAATCATCATGCGTTGTTATTGGTGGCGATATGCACGCCTTCTTTGCTGCTGATGTTAAAAAAGATTATGATAAACCAGATTCAGAAACTGTCGCTGTTGAATTTGTTTCAGGTTCAATCACTTCAAAATCATATTCGTATGAAAGATTCATGAAAATGATGCCTGATAATCCGCATATCAAATTCTTTGATGACAGAACCAATGGCTATGGCATTGTTGAAGTTACTGACAAAAAAATGGACGTCAGGCTTCGTCATACCAAATCAACATGGGTAAAAGATGCAGGCTTTAGTGATATTAAAAGATATGTTATCGAACGTGGCGTAAACAAACTAAACCTTGCATAAATGAAAGTTAATATAAAGATATTTATATATAGCTTGCTTTAATTTTTTTTGTTCATATCCTCTTTGATATATATCTTGGGGGTTATGATGCAATTCAAATTTTATATTACATTATTTTCAGCTTTGATTTTATCTGGCTGTTCGATTAGTAATAGTGTTTCAAGCTCAGATATTAATATTGATGGTGTTGCACCTGCGCCGCTTGATTTGCAGATTAATAATTTCATAGGTTTTATTGAAACAATTCCCGCCAAATCTGACCAAGTAGAGATTATTGTTGCGCCAGGTTCAAAAATGGAAACCTCAATTTCAAATCAGGGTGGCTCAAAAATAATCGAGGGGGCACTCAAAAAAGTGCGACGAACTTCATGTTATAGTAATAACGGAATAAAGCGAATAAAGCTTGACGGTAAAGAATATAATGAAAATGAGCTGCCGCATATTCAAATTGCAATGCCATCATCTAAATCAATCGGAATATGGAAAAGCTCTATTTATGGCTCGCTTGGCGATGTTAAAAATGCTAAAATTGAACTTGTTGGTTGCGGACAATTATCTATTGGCGATATTTTGGCTGATGCCAATATTATTATTGATGGCAGTCATGACTTAGTTACAAAACGAACAATGGGGAATTTATCAATATTGATTAACGGTTCTGGCGATGTAACAATAAATGAAAATTTAAAGCCCGCTAAACTAGTTACAAATGGTTCTGGCGATATTTTGTTTAAAACGCAAAGTGCACAAATTGATTATAATGTTAATGGCTCTGGTGATTTAGATGTAGAATCTGGCGGTGGCATTTTCATTGCAAATATTGTTGGTTCTGGCGATGTTGATCATCAAGGTTTTGTTGTAAACCCCAAAATTAATATTATTGGCTCAGGTGATGTAAATGTCCATGAGGTTAAGGGTAATGCCAATGTCTCTAAAATTGGTAGCGGCAGCTTTAATGTGAAATAGTCATTTAGATTTTGCATATTTTCGTATAATAGGCATTTCAACGAAAGGGTTGAAATGACATTAGGAATAAGAATTCCAGCTGAATGGGAAGATCAAAGCGCAATTTGGACTTGCTGGCCATCCGCGCTTGATTTGTGGCAAGAAGATATTGATGGCGCACGCGCCGAAATTGGTGCGATGATTAATGCTTTAATCACCCCGCATAATGGGCGCAAAAACACTATCAAGCTTTTGGTGGCAACAGACGAAGCCTATCATAATGCAACCCAAACCCTTTGTGAAGAAGTTGAAATTTTCAAAATCCCCTTTGGTGATATTTGGCTAAGAGATACTGGTCCGATTTTTGCCAAAGATGAAAATGGCGAAATCGCACTTTGCTTTGGTTTCAATGGTTGGGGCGGCAAATATGTTCTTGAACATGATGACAAGGTTAATTTGGCCCTTGTTGATGCAGCAAAGGCGCGCAACAAACAGATAGAATTTATCCTAGAAGGTGGTTCAATTGATGGTAATGGTGCGGGGGTTTTCCTTACAACTAAACAATGCCTTTTGAATAAAAACCGTAATCCAGAGCTTTCGCAATCAGATATTGAAACCATAATGGTCAATGATTTGGGCGCAAAGCAAATCCTTTGGCTTGAAGATGGTCTTTTAAATGACCATACAGATGGGCATATTGATAATATCGCCCGTTTTATTGGTGAAAATAAAATAATTTGCCAATCACCTTTTGGCGATGATGACCCAAATAAAGACGTGCTTGATAAAATCTATAATGATTTATGCGCTATGAAAGATTTAGATGGGAAACATTACGAAATCGTCCGCGCCCCAAGTCCTGGCTTAATTACAAATGAAGATGGCGATATTATTCCGGCATCACATATGAATTTCATTATTGGTAATGGAACAATCGTAATGCCGCACTATGGAAGCAAGAGCACAGATGAAGCATTGCGCGTATTGGCACAACATTTCCCCAATCATAAAATTATTGGCATAAACGCAATGTCGGTTTTAACTGGCGGCGGTTCATTCCATTGCATCACGCAACAACAACCAAAATAGGTTTAGATAAATGGCAAATAAGCGAATTGTAAAAGTTGGCGCAATCCAAACCTCTTACACAAATGATATGGCGCATAATATTGATAAAACCATTGGCTTTATCCGTGAAGCGGCACAAAAAGGCGCCCAAATAATCCTACCAAGTGAGTTGTTTCAAAATATTTATTTTTGTACTACGCAAGATGAAACTTGGTTCTCACATGCCTATCCTGCCAATACACATCCATGTGTTTTGGCTTTGCAGCCAATCGCTAAAGAGCTTTCGGTAGTGATTCCCGTCTCAATTTATGAAAAAGATGGCCCAAAATATTATAATAGTGTGGTTATTATTGATGCAGATGGTCAAATTTTAGGCACATATAGAAAAAGCCACATCCCAGATGGCCCAGGTTATATGGAAAAATATTATTTCAGACCGGGCGATACAGGATTTAAAGTATGGGACACAAAATATGCCAAAATTGGCGTGGGAATATGTTGGGATCAATGGTATCCTGAATGCGCACGCGCAATGGTTTTAAAAGGGGCGGAGCTTCTTTTTTACCCAACTGCAATCGGCAGTGAGCCGCATGACGGCTCTTTGGATACGAAAGATCCGTGGCAACGTGCTATGGCTGGGCATGCTGTATCAAATATTATTCCTGTAATTGCCGCAAATAGAATAGGAATTGAAGAAGGCTTAGGTGCGCCGCAAAATTTTTATGGTTCAAGCTTTATCGCAGACCATAGGGGCGATAAAATTGCGCAAATGGGCCGCGATGATGAAGGTGTGATTATTGGAGAATTTGATCTGGATTTCTTGCAAACCCACCGTGCTGCATGGGGATTCTTCCGTGATAGAAGGCCAGATTTATATTCCAAAGACTAATCATATCATTTTGTTATCAATGGGTAATTGTTAAAATTATTGATAAATTTATTTGGCAAAATTTTATGCTGTTATAGCTTGTATGCCGCCTATTGACTCATTGGTATTTTCAAAGTTTACTAATTATTAACACTTGAATTTTTGTTTCTAAATATTAGTTTTAAAGCTTATATTTTATTTGCAATAATTTTGGGCGACAGAATGTCGGCGAAACTTTTTTGCTGTTTTCTTTATTTTTTGTTATCAAATTGTCATATTTTGTTCGCGGGTGCACAATTTTTTGCCCTAATTCTGACAATATGCAATTGTAATGACAAAAAGTGTCAAAATGTGTCAAAATTTACTTTTTGGGGCTTTTCAATTACGACTTAGGTCGCTAGGTGTTAAGTCCGCGCTTAATCATTAATGAAAATTTAATGGTTGGTTTTAACTTTTGGAGGATTAAGAACCTATGTTCGCGCTCTTACAAGCAAGCGGTGATACCGCAAATACCGTAGCTAACGCAACTGTTGACGCTACAAACACTGTTTCAAATGCTGTTGCTGCTGCACCGGCTGCTATTTCTGCCACTGAGGCTGCTGCTGCAAATGAAGCAGCAAAGCAAGCTTCTGAACAAGGAAGTATGTCACTTTGGGAAATGGTTAATGATGCAACTATCGTTTCTAAAGTTGTATTATTCATTCTAGTTGCATGTGCTGTTTATGCACTTTCACTATTGTTCGAAAAAATCTTGGTTATGCGTTCAAACAAAGCCAAAATTTCAAACTTTATTACAACTATGAATAAAGCTAAAACACCTGATGAAGCATCTCAAGCTGTTGCAAAACAACCAGATTCAATTGCAAAACGTATGTTTGCTGCTGGCTATGCAGAGGTTCTAAAAACTCGTGAACTTGGCCTTTATAACATGAAAACTGGTGACCATACATTGGGTCGTATTCAAACTGCTATGGATATTGAGCAAAATAAAGGTATCAATGACCTTGGCTCAAACATGACTTTCTTGGCTTCAATCGGCGCAAACGCACCATTCATCGGTCTATTTGGTACGGTTTTCGGTATCATGAACTCGTTCATCGGTATTGCTAACTCACAAACCACATCATTGGCAGTTGTTGCCCCTGGTATTGCGGAAGCACTTCTTGCTACTGCTGCTGGTCTATTGGCAGCTATTCCTGCGGTGTTGATTTATAACTTCACTTCTAAGGCAATTTCTACTGTTGGTGGCGATTTGGATGACATGAAAGCAACTTTCTTGGCAAACCTATCGCGTGATATGGACACAAAAGGCTAATTCCTAAACCTTAATTTACAAGGAGGCCTTTATGGGTGCAAAAGTATCAACAGGCGGACATACAAAGCGTGGTCAATTTGAGACCAATGCCGAGCCAAACATTATCCCATTCGTGGACGTAATGCTTGTTCTACTTATTATCTTCATGGTTGCGGCACCAATCGCAACAGTGGATATTAGTGTAGATTTGCCGCCTTCTAAAGTTATGCCTTCCAAGCGACCACCAAAACAAACTTATGTTTCAATTCAAAATGTTGGCGGTGCACCAAAATATTTCGTAGGAAATGATGAGGTTACAGACACAAATGAATTAGGCGAAAAAGTTTTGAAAGAAGTTCCTAAAAATAACCATAAAGCTGTAAAGCTTGAGGATATTATTGAAGAGCGGATTTATATTCGTGCAGATGCTGACACTGCTTATCGCAATGTTGTTTTTGCAATGAACCGCCTTCAAGACCAAGGTTTCTTTAAAGTCGCTTTGGTTGGTGAAGATAAACGACGCTGACCTTAGGAGAGAAAGTTATGAAAAGTCATTTGGATATCCAAATCGACATGAAGGGAGGCGATGCTTATGGGTGCTAAAGTCTCTACTGGTGGCTCTGCTAAAAGAGGGTCATATGATACCAATGCTGATATGAACATTATTCCGTTCATTGATATTCTATTGGTTCTATTGATTATCTTCATGGTTGCGGCACCAATTCCAACAACAGACGTGAAAGTGGATTTACCTCCACCAGTACCGCCGCCGAATATGCCTGATAAGCCTAAAAAACCTACAATCGTTAACATTCTTGACGATAAGCAGGGTGGCTATCAGATTTTCGTTGATAGTGAGTTGGCTGACCCTTCACAACTTGAACAGGTTGTTTTGGCGCATATTTCGCAAAACGTACCTGGTACACCAAACCGTTTGCTCGAATCTATTAGGGTTCGTGCAGATCAAACACTTCCTTATGGCACAGTTATGGGAACCATGGCGTTACTACAAGAGAAGAATTTCCAAAAAATCTCGTTGGTTGCGGAAGATGCAATCCCAGCAGATCAAGTTCAATAGGGAGGTTTAGATATGGGAAAATATCGTGGCCTCTTCATATTGCTTTCTGCAGTAATTTGGGCATTTGCACTTTGGGGTATATCCAAGATTAAACCTGCGAAGTTTATTGAAGAAATTCTTGATTCTGTAACGGTACAAGCGGATAAGGATAAGCCTAAGCCGCCGCCGCCGCCGCCGCCGCCGCCGCCTGAAAAATTGCCGCCACCGCCACCATTGGTAGAGCGTCAAACTAAGGTGATTGCGAACGTTGCGCCGCAGCCGCAAGAGGAGCCAAGGAATGTAGCAGAGAAGGCAGTAAATACTACGCCTACTAATGACTACCATCCTGATCCGCCGCCACCGCCGCCACCGCCAGGACCACCGCCACCGCCTCCGCCTCCGCCGCCAAAGTGCGCAGAAACGGATCCAAGGCCTTTGGCTAAATTCGATCCAGGTGATGCATATCCTGCTGAAGCTGAGGAAAAAGAAATCGAAGGTTCGGCAACTGTTGTAGTGCAAGTGGATGCTTCTGGTCGTGTAACTGAGGCTTCAGTTACTTCGGCAAGTAACCCTGTTTTCAGATCTTCATCTGTGACACGTGAGGCACGTTCAGTGCGTTTCACACCTGCGCAGAACAAAGATTGTGAAAAGGTTGGTGGAAGTTATTCATTCAACGTTGTGTTCAGGTTGGACTAAACTCGATTGATATTAAATTAAGGGCCGCTCAATTGAGCGGCCCTTTTTTTTGTCTGCCATAATTATACCCAAAAATTAACATAATTTGCCTTAATACTAACATAAATAAAGCTAAATCCGTGATTAGCTTTCCCTTGGGGAAAGTAGTAATAATTATCAGGTAACATGTATTAGATTAGACTTATTATTCCCTGCCAATATTTTATTGATTAAAACTCATATTCTTGAGTTTAAAAAGGGAGAGAAAAATGTCAAAATTTCGTAGCATTTTTATTCTAGCCTCCGCATTAATTTGGGGAATTGCGCTTTATGGGATAACAAAAATTAGGTCTGACTATGAATTTAGGCAAATAGCTGAGCCATTTGTAATAAATGGTACAATAGACCCACCACCACCTCCTCCGCCGCCCCCGCCGCCACCTGATGATGCGCAACCACATCAACGAATAAAAGAACATACGACCTTTCAAATCCCAACAAGAACGACAATTGTTGAAACACAAGAAAGGCCACAGATTGAAACGGCTTCGGCAATAGGGACGGTTAAACTTCAAATGTCTGAACTAACAGGAACAATTTCAGAAGGCCCACAAGAAAGAATACCCGCACCACCAGCTCAAAAAAAATGCAAGGCTTCTGGGCCGGTTAAATTAAGTCAATATGATATTTCCGATGCCTATCCATCAGAGGCATTGGAAAAAGAACTTGAAGGTTCGGCAAGCATTAATGTTTCAATTGATGATTCGGGAAATGTTTCGGCTGCCTCTGTAGTTGCAGCCACAAATCAAGCATTCCGCTCAACTTCGGTTGCTAGAGAGGCAAAATCACTAAGGTTTAAGCCTGCGATAGATGATGATTGCAACCCAATTTCAAGCTCATATATTATCAATGTTGTCTTCAAATTATAAATGACATTAAAAAAGCGGGGTAAAAACCCCGCTTTATTTTATTTATCAAACATATCGGCCCAACGCGGACGTTTGCGGTTTTTCCATGCGCCGCGATGATAAGCATCGGACATGATTAATGGAACCACTGTTGTCGCTTCGGCATAAACCATTTGTTCAAGGGCAACAGAAACCTTACCCCAAGAGCAAGCCTCTTTTAATGTTGACGATGAACATGCACCATCACGAACATCGGCAACCGTGATTTGAACCGCATAAGCATGCATTTCAGCATCTTCACCAAGGATTTCGGCACAGACAACAGTATCTTGCGCGAAATTCTTAGGAACGCCGCCACCGACCATGAATAGGCCAGTGCGACCCGCCGCAATTTTAATATCAGTCAATTCACGGAAATCCGCGATTGCATCAATAATCAAATAAGGCTTGCCTGCTTTTGCTTGCTCTTTTTGGTGTTTAACAAGGCCGAAACCAGCCGATGAATCAACAAAAGCTGGGCAGAAGATAGGAACGCCTTCTTCATAACAAGCCTGTATTAAAGAACCTTCTTTTTTCGCATTACCTTCAGAAAGCCATTTACCCATTTCTTTGATAAATTCGCGTGAAGAATAAGCGCGCGTTTCAAGGCTATTGGCGATTTCGAAAATCGTACCATCACATGCCTGAAGTTCTTCTTCATCAATATAAGTGTCATAGATGCGGTCGATGTATAGAGAGCGCAAAGTTTCATCATCTGGCACTTCTAATGCTTGATAATGACTAAATCCCAAAGCCTCAAAGAAATCCATATCGATGATTGATGCACCAGTTGCCACAATCGCATCAACCATGCCGTTTTTAACCATGTCACGATAAACATGCATACAGCCGCCCGCAGATGTAGAACCCGCAAGTGTAAGCCAAACGCTGCATTCTTTATCTTCTAATGCGGTATTGAAGATTTTTGCCGCGCGTGCAGTATCACGCGATGTGAAAGACATTTTGCCCATTGCATCAATGATTGGGCGCGCGTCAAACGTAGTAATATCCACATGCTCGACCTTTGTTGCCAAAAGTTCGGCTTTACGATTATCAGTCATTTTAAATTTTCTCTTCTATTTTTTGAAAAATTGGTTTTTCGAAATATCTTTTGTTTCGGTAAACATTGAAACATGTGCATCATCGCACGTAATTACTTCAATATTTTGACCAAAGCCATTGAAATTCGTTGTCATAGCGACACCATACGCGCCAAGCATCTTAAACTCAATATAATCGCCTTCTTTTATATCAATTGGAAGGAAATATTCATTATTAAGTTCATCAATCCCATCACATGTAGGGCCAAAAATGCGAAACGCTTTATGTTCTTTTGAACTATTGCCATTGATACGCAAATGTTCGGTTTCAAACGGCCAATTTACATGGGTTGCATCAAATAAATTGCCATAAGCGCCATCATTAAGATAAATGAAATCATCTTTAACAAGTTCAACGCGTGCGATAATGCTTGTAGCTTCGGCAACCATTGCACGGCCCGGTTCACACCAAAGGGCGCAATTTTCAGTAACTGGCATGGTTTCAAATTTTTGCGCAATTACTTGCATATATTGGCTCATTGGGGCAGGGGACATATCGCGGTAATTAACCGGGAAACCGCCACCAACATCAATAATATCAATTACAACACCTGCTTGAATGATTGTTGATTTAGCAACATCCATCGCTTTAACATAAGCCTGCGGATCCATGCATTGTGAACCAACATGGAAACAAATGCCCAAATCTTCGCGTGTAACAGAACGTGCGGCACGCAATAATTCAACCGCTTTTTCGCCTTTAATGCCAAATTTGCCATCTAATGAAATTGAAGATGCAGAGTTTGAAACCGATAGGCGGATCATAAGGGTCAAATCTTGGGCATAATTTGTTGCTTCAAGTATTTTTTGCAATTCTTCCATTGAATCAAGCGAAAAAATACGAACACCAAATTCAAAATAAGCGCGCGTAATCGCATTGCGATTTTTAACAGGATGCATGAATGCCAATGTCGCCGAAGGGAAACGATTGAAAATAGTCTCAACTTCAACAATTGATGCAACATCAAAATGGCGCACGCCAGCTTCCCACATGGCATCTAAAACCCAAGGGCTTGGGTTTGCTTTTACTGCGTATAATACGTCACCTGCGAAATTGCGAACAAACCAATTCGCCGCGCGCTTAACAGCATGTGGGCGATTAGCGGCAATTGGCAAATCAGGAGCCAATTGCGAAACAATATCAATAGATGATTTGAAGTTTTCCATAGCGGAACCCCCCTAAACCTAACAATGCACGGATTAAGTATCAACGACTTGCGCCCGCACGATCAAACTAAAAGCCCCCAATAAATTGAAGACGACGAATTTGCGGCGTTAGTCGGACATGCTAGGGTGTTTTATGCCCCAAAATGTTGTCAGGTCCACCTTGGTTTTGGACACCAAAGTGTTAGTGGACTGGAGGTGCTGTTTCCAGGTCCGCCGAAGTATGCGCATTTATAGATTAAATTAGTAAATGCAATATTTTTTTCAGGCAAAAAGGCTTTTTTATCTGTGATTTTTTCACTAATCGCTTATTTTATAAGCTATTGGCGCAAATGTAATTTTTTATATGGGGTTTGGCTTTGGCAAAGCTTGAAAATATTTTGATAATTGGCGCAGGCCAAGCGGCATCGCAAGCGGCAAATTCTTTGCGCCAATTGGGCTTTCAAGGAAGGATTCGTATATTCGGCAATGAAGGCCAACCGCCATATCAAAGACCCCCATTGTCCAAAGCCTATATGCTTGGTCAAATGCCTGCTGAAAGATTGTTTTTTAAAGCCGAAGAACAATGGGAAAAAGATAATATTGATTTGAAAATTGATGAAGAAATCATTTCAATTGATGCGGTCAACAAATCTATAAAATCAAAAACTGGTAATCAATATGAATATGATAAATTAATTATCGCAACTGGTTCAAAGGTTCGCCATTTACCTGCTCAAGGCGCGCAATTATCGGGCGTTCATTATTTGAAAACTATCAAAGATTCGGATGATTTGGGTGCTGAACTTGATAATGCCAAAAACCTTGTAATCATTGGTGCGGGTTATATTGGCCTTGAAGTTGCCGCATGTGCGCAAAAAAAAGGTTTGAATGTTACAATTATCGAAGCTGCGCCACGTATTTTGGCGCGGGTTGCAAGCCCTGAATTATCACAATTCTATGAAAATGTGCATGAAAGTGCGGGGGTGAAAATCCTTACCCAATCGGGCGTTGCAAAAATTAATGGCGCACAAAAAGTTGAAAGTGTAACCCTTGGTGATGGCACAAATATTGATGCCGATGTGGTTTTAATTGGTATTGGCATTATTCCAAATGATGAAATTGCCAAATCTGCAGGGATTATTTGCAATAATGGCATTGATGTTGATGAAAATGCCAAAACTTCAAACCCTGATATTTATGCCTGTGGTGACTGTGCCAATCGTATGGTTGATTTATATGGCCAAAGAATGCGCCTTGAAAGTGTTCACAATGCGATTGAACAGGCCAAATTAGCGGCGGCAAATATAATGGGGCAGAATGCACCAAAACTTGATGTTCCTTGGTTTTGGTCGGATCAATATGATTTGAAATTGCAAATTGCGGGTTTGGCGATTGGCGCAACCAAAACCATTATTCGCGGTGACATGGCGGCACGTAAATTTGCGCTTTTCCATATTGATGATGAAAACCGAATTTTGGCAATTGATGCAATAAATTCACCGCCAGAGTTTTTAGTTGGCAAAAATCTTATTGCCGCGCGCGCGAAAATTGCGCCGCATATTTTGCAAGACACAAATATTTCAGTCAAAGAACTGGCAAACCATGCACAAAACTAATATAGAGATTTGCATCAAAGAGGCTTAAAATGGCAAAAATCACCTTCATTCAACATAATGGCAAATCACAAGATATAGAGGCAACAAATGGCGGCACAGTAATGGAAGCTGCGACCAAACATAATGTGCCAGGGATTGATGCTGATTGTGGCGGTGCATGCGCTTGTGCAACATGCCATGTTTATGTTGATGATGCATGGCTTTCAAAACTAAACCCAATGGGTTCAATGGAAGAAAGCATGTTGGATTTTGCCGATAATGTGCAACCAAATTCAAGATTGTCTTGCCAAATCGTAGTGACAGAAGATTTGGATGGTTTGGTTGTGACAGTTCCTGAAAGCCAGTTTTAATTCCTTCCCCTGAGGGAAGGTGGCTTTTTGTCAAAGGCAAAAAGACAAAAAGGGTGGCAGCGACATTATAGGGTAAATGCGGCGTTTGTAATTGCCGTTCAGTCACCTTCGGTGACAGCTTCCCTTAAGGGAAGCAATTATGTGCTTTTATCAGTTACCCGTTTTGCCAATTCGATATTCATCGCCTCAAAATTCTTTGGATATTTTTCCAAAATGGTTTTGCGCATCATATTGGCAAGGAGGCCTGAAAATGCTTCACCATGTGTGAATAATGTGCCATTGCCAGCGGGGGCAAGGCGAAAATAATGAACGCCATCAAAAATTCCGGGGATAAAAAACCTACCCTTCCAAGCGAACATTTTATTTTCTTCTAAAATCATGATTTTAGGGTCAAAACGCATAATTCGCCCCGAACCATCAGGATTGCGCACATGAATATCAAGTTTCGCGCCTTTCTCTTGATTGCCCTTTATCTTTAAAACAAAAGGATTCCATTCAGGATATTTGTCAAAATCCATCAATGCAGCCCAAATTTTTTCAGGCGGCGCGGAGATAAAAAGTTCAGTTTCAATGCGTATCATAAATCATATTGTGACTTAGATTATTAAAGGGGTCAACCTTAATTGGGCACGTTGATTTAATTTTAGTGAGTTTTGAAACTTATATTGAAAGTATAGTTTGAAGGTATAAATTCGCATTCTTTTTTGGCGGGTGTGAATTTTATAGATTTTGCAACGTCCAATAATGAAGGATCATTGAATTCAGGGCTAGAAAATTTAGTTATTTTAGCGTCTGTAACATTGCCATTTTTATCAATATTTACAAAAATAGTTACAGAGCCATCAAGATTTCTTTTTTCTGCTTCTTTAGGATATAATTTAGCAGGTGAAACATTTTTAATAGGTCTTGCATTTTGATTTGGTACTTCGCAAGTTGAAGCATTTGCAAAGTTAGTAAAAGTAAAAGCATAAATAAATGCAATAGTTAAGCCAATTATTTTCATGATAAACCCCAAAAATATTGAACTAACTTATATTATAAATTTTGTTTTTACAATTCCAATTCTGGATTATCTTCACTTGGTTTGGCTTTTACAGGTAAGTGGCAAGTAATGGTAAGTGTTTCTGGATTTTTTGAGCCCATTGCAATCCAGCCGCCATGTAATTCAACGAATTTTTTAACTAATACCAAGCCTAAACCGCCATGGCGTGAACCTTCGGTAAAGGCCTCAAATTCCAATGGCGCGCTTAATGGGTCAAGATTATGGTTTGGTGCAGTAATATAAAGCCTTATTGTATCCGCAAAGCGCTTGGCGCCAATTTCAATATTATCACCCGCCTGAATATTGCGCATCGCATTGTGAAGTAGGTTAAACATAATTTGGCGAATTTTTTTGTCATCGGCGCGAATAATCCCGCCATCATTTTCACCAATATTAATATGAATTTGCGAATGCGATAATTTGCTTCCTGCGATTTCTTGAGATTGTTGAAGAACGTCAGTAATATCAACATCACCTAAATCAAGCGGTGCATGGCCAGCATCAATTGTTGCCAAGTCAAGTAGGTCGGAAATCATCTTTTTAAGTTGTTCGCCCGCCTCGGATACTACGCTTAAATATTCACTTTGTAATGGGCTTAATTCGCCGCCTATCCCTGTAAGCAATACATCGGTATAGCCAGTGATTGTTGTAAGCGGGGTACGCAATTGATAGGAAACTTTTTCTAAGAATTCAGTTTTTAATTTATCAGCTTCCCCAAGTGCCAATGCTTTTTCACGTAAAACACTTGCAATGCGGTTTTGTGCGGTAATGTCATGGAATGCAACCATTGTTGCCCCATCAGGAAGCGGGCGTGTAAGCCATGCAAGTGTGTTTTGATTGCGAAGATTGATTTGCCCCGAAGTTTCACGCCGCCCACTTGGTGTTGGGTCGCAAATACGGGCGAATAAATCATTCCAAAATTCTTCATCGGCATATAATTTATTGGCACGGCGCGAAAATTCCCCAAATTCAGGTCTTGGTTCGGCAAAGTCATTTTCCAAATCCCAAATTTGAACAAAGGCACGGTTAGCAAGTGTAAGACGTCCGTCGGATGCAAAAACCGCAACCCCTTCTTGAAGCCTATCCAGTGTGGCGCGTGATACTTCGATTTGGGTTTTAAATTGTGCTTGTAGGGATGTATTATCTGAAATATCTTCGAATAGGGTTAAAAGGCCGCCCGTTGGTTGCCTTTGGCGCATTACACGAAGGATGCGCCCATTTGGCAAAGTCCAAGTTTCATCGGGTATCGATGTTGTGGCTTGGTAAAATGCAATCTGCTCATTGCGCCATTCGCTATAGTTTCTTTGTAGCGGAAGCCATGATTTGGCGCGTAATTTATCCAAAACCTCTTCATTTGTAGGGCGTTCATCAAGCCATGAGGCATCAAGGCCCCAAAGTTTTGCAAACGCACTATTATAAGTTTGCAATTGCCTTTGTGCATCATAAACCGCCACTGCGTCATTAAGGTGATTTAGGGTTTCAACATGGGCTTTGGCTTCGCGTTTTAATATGTCTTGGGTGTTGATTTCTTCGGAAATATCAATTGCAATGCCAATTGTTCCGTCAAAAGCAGGGGCAGTAAGAATTCTAAGGTTCTTTCTTTGCCCATCGATTGAAACGGCGCGCGTATCAACAAGGCTTTGACCTTTTAATGCAGATATAGCCTCAATTTGCGCCTTTGCATCAAGACGCATATTATCTTCAATTGCTTGGTCAAGGCTTTGGGCTTCTACAGCTTTTAAAAATGCTTCATTTGCCCATGATAAATGCCCATCAGAATCAGTTTTCCAAATTGGTGTATAAATTCCATCCGTTGCCCTAAGCCCAAAATTGGCGGGGGCATTGCGTATTAATAGACATGCACTTGCGCTAAATGTGAAACCATTAATTTCAAGACCTTTTGATAGCCATGTGAAATTTTTCCCACTATTGCGAAGCTCTTTTATTTTATCAATTAATTGCTCATCATTTTTTGCAAGGTTTTCGATAATATTTTCTTTATCGGAATTTAGCTTTAACAAAATTTCGTTTTGCGCATTAATATCGCCAACTAGTTCGAAATTTCCGTTTAAATCATCGCTATCATCATCTTCATGCCACATAATGGCGATAAGGCCAGAATTATTGAAAATAATATCTTCGTACTTTTTTGGTGCTTCTGTATTATTTTTTTTGTCATTTTGATTGTCCACATCAAAAATATGACGCAGTAAAAAACCAAATGACGCGCCAAGTAATGTCGCAAAAGCGATTAAAATATAGTCAGCACTGATAATATAAAGGGAAATCATGTTTAAACTTATGAAGGTTTTGTAGATATTTCTCAAGCATGATTGTGGTTAATAAAACAAAAACCCCCCTGCTAAAAAAGCCCGAAACAAGTTTCGGGCTTTTTAAATCCAAACATTATGTCATTAAAAATCAAAAACCACGATTTTTGTTCCGGCATTCACTGAGTCGCAATATGTCACCGCGATGGGCCCCAAAAAGTTGGAGACTTTTTGGATAAGGCGAAGGGCCAAAATTTGCCCTCAGCAAATTTTCAAAAGAAAAGCCGCGAGGGTTGGGCTTTGAGACTAATACCTATAATGATCTGCTTTAAACGGACCACTTACAGGAACATCAATATATTTTGCTTGATCATCAGAAAGGACGGTCAAAGTTGCGCCAACTTTTTCAAGGTGAAGGCGGGCAACTTTTTCGTCCAATGCTTTTGGCAAAACATAAACTTTGTTTTCATAAGCAGACAAATTAGTATGCAATTCGATTTGTGCTAAAGTTTGATTGGTAAATGAAGCCGACATAACAAATGATGGGTGACCAGTTGCATTACCCAAATTCACAAGGCGGCCTTCAGAAAGAAGGATAATTCTTTTGCCATTTGGGAATTCTATTTCGTCAACTTGTGGCTTAACATTGTGCCATTTGTAATTACGAAGTGCGGCAACTTGAATTTCACTATCAAAATGGCCAATATTACAAACAATCGCACGGTCTTTCATCGCACGCATATGGTCGATATTAATAACGTCTTTATTACCAGTTGAAGTAACAAAAATATCAGCGCGCGGCGCAGCTTGTTCCATTGTTACAACTTCATAACCTTCCATTGCGGCTTGAAGTGCGCAAATTGGATCAATTTCAGAAATCATAACGCGGCAACCTGCATTACGCAAAGACGCAGCCGAACCTTTGCCAACGTCACCAAAACCACAAACCATTGCGATTTTACCAGCCATCATAACATCAGTACCACGGCGAATACCGTCAACTAATGATTCTTTACAACCATAAAGATTGTCGAATTTAGATTTGGTCACTGAATCGTTTACGTTAATGCCAGGGAATGGCAATTCGCCGCGCTCTGCCATTTGATATAGGCGGTGAACGCCAGTAGTTGTTTCTTCAGAAACACCTTTAACTGAAGCTGCTAATGCCGAATAGAAACCAGGTTTTTCAGCAAGGTATTTTTTCATAATTGCAAATAAAGCTTCTTCTTCTTCATTTTGTGGGTTTGAAATCACACTTGCATCTTTTTCAGCTTTAGGGCCAAGGACACAAAGCAATGTTGCATCGCCGCCATCATCCAAAATAAGATTTGGATAGCCGCCATCATGCCATTCCATAGTTTTGTGAACATATTCCCAATATTCAAGCAAAGTTTCGCCTTTTTTGGCAAATACAGGAACGCCGCTTGCCGCAATTGCTGCTGCTGCTTGGTCTTGGGTTGAATAAATATTGCATGATGACCATTGAACATCAGCGCCCAAAGCAGTCAAAGTTTCAATCAAAACCGCAGTTTGAATTGTCATGTGAAGGCAGCCAGCAATGCGCGCGCCTTTTAAAACTTGTTTTGGGCCATATTCGGCGCGGGTTGCCATAAGACCTGGCATTTCGATTTCCGCAATATTAATCTCTTTGCGACCCCAATCAGCAAGGCTGATATCCGTTACTATATAATTAGACATTTTAAATCCTTCTTACACCATCAAGATGGCGTGTATGACATAAAGATATAAACAAATCTTTATATGATTGCAATTACTATGTTTCTTACATTGCACAATAATGCTAATAAATTTGTATGACAGAGCTTGCATTAAATCTAAAAGATGAAGAAAAAACCCAAAAATTAGGTGCATTATTATCAAATTTTGCACGCGCGGGTGATTGTTTTGCCTTGTTTGGTGACCTTGGTGCAGGAAAAACTACCTTCTCAAGGGGCTTTATTCAGAAGATTTTGCAAACAAATGAAGAAATTCCAAGCCCAACTTTTACAATTGTTCAAACCTATGAAATTGAAGATATAGAATTGTATCATTTTGACCTTTATCGTCTTGAAAATGAAGAAGAAATTTGGGAATTAGGGTGGGAAGAAATACAAAGCGGAATTTCGCTTATTGAATGGCCACAAAGGGCAAAAAACTATCTTCCGAAAAACCGTGTAGAAATAAATCTAAAATTCAATGCAGCAAGTCGAATTGCCAATATTTCTATATTTGGTAAGGGGGAATTTATAGATTATTGGCAAGGTAAATTCGGAATATTAACAAATGAATTCATTTGAAGCTGCAATAGAAAATATAATTGAACAAAGCGGCTTTAAAGGTTGCGAACGTATTAAATTAATGGATGATGCCTCCACCCGCTCTTATGAGCGTTTGGTAAAAGATGGTAAAACTGCGATTTTGATGAAGGCGCCGCCTGAAAATGAAATCCCGCCATGTCCGAAGGATGCAGATGTTGCAACCCGTTTTGAGCTTGGCTGGAATGCTTTATCGCGCCTTGCCGCATCACGTGTCGAGGCTTTTGTGGCAATTGCTGATTTCTTACAAAGCAAAGGTTTTTCAACCCCTGAAATTTATGCCGCTGATTGTGTTAATGGCGTGGCGGTTTTGGAAGATTTGGGCAATGATTTATATGCCGAAATCCTAAAGGGCGATGGTATTGCCAATGAAGAAAAGCTTTATACCGCTGCTGGCGAATTATTGGCATATTTGCATGAATTGGATATTCCAAAAATACTTCCTGCGCCTAATTCTGAATGGCCGATTTTAGATTTTGATGAATTAGCCCTAAGCGTTAATGCCGATTTATTTGTTGATTGGGTTCCAAAATATCTTGGCCTTGAAGATTATAGCCAAGAAGTTTTGGCATCATGGGCCGAGGTTCGTTCTGCGATAATTGCCAAAATCCTTAATCACCCGCGCGCTTTTACATTGCGTGATTATCATGCCGAAAACATGCTTTGGCTTGATGGGCGTGATAGTATAGCCAAAATTGGACTTCTTGATTTTCAAGATGCGGTTCTTGGTTTTAGGGCATGGGATTTTTCAATGCTTTTGCATGATGCGCGCCGTGATGTTTCAAAAACTGCACATGAGGCGGCAATCAAAGCCTATGTTGCAAAAACCAATATTAATGAAGCCGCGCTTCGCCATGAATTGGATTTAGAGGGGTCAATTAATATCCTTCGAATCATTGGTATTTTCTCGCGCCTTATTAAGCGTGATGGGAAAGATAAATATCGCCAATTTATGCCGCGTATGATTGGGCATTTGAATGCGGTTTTGGAAAACCCTGAACTTGCAAACCTTAAGAATTGGATTCAAAAACACGCCCCATTAAACGAGCTGCAAAATGTTTAAAACCGGAAAACCGCGCGCAATTGTTTTTGCGGCTGGCCTTGGGACGCGTATGCGCCCACTAACAAATGATCGCCCAAAGGCATTGGTAAAGGTCGCAGGCCGCACCCTTATTGATCACATGCTTGATAGATTAGCAGAGGCGGGCGTTTATAAAGTTGTGGTAAATACTTTCCACTTTGCCCAAAAATTAGTTGATCATCTTGAACCGCGCAAAGATGACCACCCAATAATCACATTCTCCCGCGAAGATGAATTAGAAGAACCATTGGAAACTGAAGGTGGCCTTATAAAAGCATTGCCAATGATGGGTGAGGGGATAATTCTTACCTGTAATGCCGATGCAATTTGGTTTGATGAAACCGCAATTTCGCGCGCCCTTGAAAGCTATGACCCTGAAAAAATGGATGGCCTATTGCTTTTGGCAAAAATGGAAGAGGCGGTTGGCTTTGATGGCAAGGGTGACTTTTTCATGGATGAAGAAGGTAGATTAACCCGCCGTGGCGACGCTGAAAGCGCGCCTTACGCTTATGCAGGTATTCACGTAACCCGAACTGAATTATTCAAAGATAAACCGCTTATCAAACGCTCTCTTGCTAAAACATGGTTCGAAGAATTTGCCCCCAAAGGAAGGCTTTACGGCATAATCCTTGAAGGCAAATGGCTCCATGTCGGCGACCCACAGGCAAGGGATGAGGCGGAAGAAATATATAATTATCACACAAAAATTTCAGTATAGCGCGCGATGAGCCCCAAAAAGTTGCAGACTTTTTGGAAAAGGCGAAGAGCCAAAATTTGCTACGGCAAATTTTCAAAGCGTATGCTTTTTATTCGTGACTTTTCATAAAATTGATATTAAAGACGCGTTAACAATATAAACCCGCCGCGAAAGCGGTAAGGGCGGCCCAAATCGGGTCGCTTTTTTTATTGCTTAAAATTTGGAAAAACTATTGCTTACTATTACGCCATTTGAACAAAATTTATTTGAACTTCTTGCCCCTGCTGCGGCTGATTTGGGTTATGAGATTGTGCGTATTCGTATGATGGGCCGCGAAACTGCGACTTTGCAAATTATGGCAGAACGTGAAGATGGTTCGATGACTTCAGGCGATTGTGAGAAATTGTCACGCGGCCTGTCGCCAATTTTGGATGCGCACGACCCAATATCTGCTGAATATCATCTTGAAATTTCGTCACCAGGGATTGATCGCCCATTAACACGCCTAAAAGACTTTACACGTTGGGCAGGTTATCGCGCAAAAATTGAACTTGATAGAATGGTAGAAGGTCAAAAACGCTTTTCAGGTACTTTGGTTGGTATTGAAGATGATAATATTGCCATCGATTTGGATAATGAAAGCGATACCGCACTTATACCTTTTGCGTGGCTACATAATGCCAAATTGGTTTTGACCGATGAATTAATTCGCGAATCCCTTGCGCGTCGTAGTCATGGTGATGAAGCTGACAAAATTGAAAATGCCATTGAAGCTGGCAAAATTGAAATCGAAAATATCGCCAATGGCGATGAAATAAGTGGAGAGTGAAATGGCAATAAGCGCCAATAGACTTGAATTATTGCAAATCGCACGTTCGGTTGCTGCTGAAAAAAATATTGATGAAAAAGTGGTTGTAAGCGCAATCGAAAGCGCAATTCAAAAAGCTGCTTTGTCACGTTATGGCGCGGCATTGGATATTTTGGTTCGTATTGACCAAAAATCAGGTGAATTAACAATCACGCGCCGCCAAACAGTGGTTGCAACACGTGATGAAGTTATCAATGAATTGCAACAAATCGCGCTTGAAGATGCTGTAAAAATTGATGCCAAAGTTGAGATTGGTCACGTTTTCACCGAGGCGCTTCCATTGTTCGATTTTGGCCGCGTTATGTCGCTTACTGGTAAGCAAGTTATCACGCAAAAAGTTCGTGAAGCAGAACGTGCAAAACAATTCGAAGAATATCAAGATCGCGTTGGCGAGATTGTAAATGGAACGGTTAAACGCGTTGAATATGGCAATATTTTTGTTGATTTAGGTCGCGGCGAAGGTGTTATTCGTAAAGACCAAACCTTACCACGTGAAAACCTTAATATGGGTGATAGAGTTCGCGCTTATATTTATGAAGTTAAGCATGAGCAAAAAGGACCACAAATTTTCCTATCGCGCGCACACCCTGGCTTTATGGCGAAATTATTTACCCAAGAAGTTCCAGAGATTTATGATGGCGTAATCGAAATCAAATCTGTGGCGCGCGACCCTGCATCACGTGCGAAAATTGCGGTATTCACATCTGATAATGGCATTGATCCAGTTGGTGCATGTGTTGGTATGCGTGGTTCACGTGTTCAAGCGGTTGTTGGCGAATTGGGCGGCGAAAAAATCGACATTATCCCTTGGTCACCAGACCCTGCAACTTTTATCGTAAATGCTTTGCAGCCTGCTGAAGTTGCGAAAGTAGTATTAGACGAAGATGAAAACCGCGTTGAAGTTGTTGTTCCTGAAGATCAATTATCTTTGGCAATTGGCCGCCGTGGTCAAAATGTTCGTCTTGCTTCACAATTAACTGGTTGGTCAATTGATATTCTTACAGAAGACCAAGAGCGTGAACGTCGTGAAAAAGAAACTGCAACATTGGTTGAATTATTCATCAATGCACTTGAAGTTGATGACATGATGGCGCGTCTATTGGTTTCTGAAGGCTTTGAGAAAATTGAAGACCTTGCAAACACTGACCTTGATGATTTGATGACAATTGAAGGTTTTGACGAAGAACTTGCAACCGAACTTCAAGCCCGTGCAAATGACCATTTAGAGCGTCAGGCACGTGAATTAGAAGAAAAAATCAAATCACTAAATATTGAATCTGACCTATTGAACCTTGAAGGTATGAGCCCGCAAATGGCGATTGCTTTGGCGCAAAATGGCGTTACTTCAATCGAAGATTTGGCAGGTCTTGTTTCTGATGACCTTCGTGGTTGGTTTGAAGTTAAAAATGGCGAAAAGGTTCGTGAACCTGGCTATCTTGACGCTTTCAACCTTTCGCAATCAGATGCTGACGCATTAATCATGGCCGCACGTGTTGGCATGGGTTGGGTTGAAGCCGCACCTTCGGAGGCGGTAACAACCGATGGACTTCAATGAGCCGCTAATCAACAAAAACAATAGGCGCTGCGCGGTTACAAGACTTGAAAAACCGCAAAGCGAAATGGTGCGTTTTGTTGCCGATATGTCGGGGAATATTTTTCCCGATGTTTCGGCGCGTGCGCCAGGTCGTGGCGTTTGGATAAGCGCGACAAGTGAAATACTTGAACAAGCTATCAAAACAAATGCTTTTGCGCGCTCTTTAAAGCGTGCAGCACACCCAAAACCTGAATTGATTGAACAAACCAAAGAGGCATTGTTTCAAAAATGCCTTGGCCTTTTGGCAATGGCGCGGCGCGCTGGTGAATTAATTTTGGGCTTTGACCAAGTATCTGAAGCAATTAAAAAAAGCGCGCCTGCTTTCATTATTGAGGCTTATGACGCCTCGAATGATGGGCGCGATAAAATCATTGGATTATCGAAAAAATGGGGCGATGTGCAAATAATCGGCTGTTTTTGTATTGATGATTTGGGAAAAACCCTATCTCGTGATAATATTGTCCATGCTTTTATGCCAAAGGGACAATTTGCACAAAATTGGGCTTTGGAAATTAATCGGCTTGCTGGATTTGTTCCTTTAAAGCCACAAGATTGGATTTTTTGATAGATTTTATGACAAACCGATAAGGGTTTGGCACAAAACCTATTGTGTATTTGGCGTTTTTGCGCCATTTGCAAGTTTGTAAATGTCCGTAAGAGCGATAACCAATAAAGTTGAAGACTTTATTGGAAAACTTGAGCGGCAAAAAATACTAAAGTGGCGTTCAAGCCTCGCTTGAACAATAGCCACTTTAACCAAATGGGTAAATATGACTGATAATAATGAAAACAACGGCGCAGGTGCGCGCAAACCTTTAAGCCTAAATCGTAATTTAGGGGCTGGCGGAACTGTACGCCAAAGCTTCTCGCATGGGCGCTCTAAAACTGTTGTCGTTGAAGTTAAGAAAAAACGTGGCCTTGAAGCGCCAAAACCTGTTGGTGAAACTGGTGCTAATAAACCTGCACCTGCATTTGTTCCATCATCTGCGGCAAAGCCAACAAATGCACCAAAGGCGCCAACGTCAAATACTCAATCTGACAATTCGCACAGCCTTTCAGACCAAGAACGTCAAGCGCGTCAAGCTGCACTTGCGCAAGCACGTGAAGCTGAATTGCAACGTCAAGAACGCGAACGCCGCGAAGCCGAAGCCCGCGCAGCCCGTGAAGAAATGGACAGAAAGCGCCGCGAAGAAGAAGAGCGTCTTGAGCGTATGGAACAAGAGCGCCTAAAACGCGAAGAAGAAGAGCGTGCCGCCGAACTTGCAAAATCTACTTATGTTGAAAGAGAAGTTGCACCCGCACCTGTTCAAAACACTCAACCTGCTATTGCGCCAGAAGAAATTGAAGAAGAAGTTGAAAACGAAGGTGGCGGCGATATTCTTTCATCTCTTGGTGGTCGTGTTAAAAAACAAAAACAAGCGCCGCTTAAAGTTGTTCCGGCATCGCGCGATAAAAATGCACAGCCGCGCCGATCTGGTCGTTTGACTATTACTTCTGCGCTTGATGATGATGGCGAACGCCAACGTTCATTGGCATCGGTTCGCCGCGCACGTGAAAAAGAGCGTGAACGCCGTTTAGGTCGTGGCTATCAAGAGCCTGCAAAACAATCACGCGAAGTCATCATTCCAGAAGTCATTACCGTTGCCGATTTGGCAAACCGTATGGCCGAACGTTTGACCGATGTTGTCAAATATTTGATGAAACAAGGCCAAATGATGAAGGGGACTGATGTACTTGATTTGGATGTTGCCGAATTAATCGTTGCTGATTTTGGTCACGTTGCAAAACGCGTTGCCGAATCTGACGTTGAAATTGGCCTTGAAGGTGTTGAAGATACTGACGAAAACCAAGTTGCACGCCCACCAGTTGTTACAATCATGGGTCACGTTGATCATGGTAAAACTTCATTGCTTGATGCAATACGTAAAGCGGATGTGGTATCTGGTGAAGCGGGCGGTATCACCCAACATATTGGTGCATATCAAGTTCGCTTGCCAACTGGTGAAAAAGTTACTTTCCTTGATACACCGGGTCACGCAGCCTTCTCGGCAATGCGTTCACGCGGTGCGCAGGCAACCGATATTGTGGTTCTTGTTGTTGCTGCCGATGATGGTGTAATGCCTCAAACCATCGAGGCGATAAACCATGCCAAAGCTGCGAATGTTCCTATAATTGTTGCCGTCAATAAAATCGACAAGCCAGAAGCAAACCCATCAAAAGTTCTTCAAGAATTATTGCAATATGATTTAGTTTGTGAAGAATTTGGTGGCGACGTACAGGCGGTTCCTGTTTCTGCGAAGGCAAAAACCAATCTTGATAAACTTCTTGAATCAATAATGCTTCAAGCCGAAATCATGGAATTGAAAGCCAATCCAAACCGTACCGCCGAAGGTATTGTGGTAGAGGCTAAACTTGATAAAGGCCGTGGCCCAGTTGCAACCATTCTTGTTCAACGCGGAACCATGAAAAAAGGCGATATTATTGTTGCCGGTACTCAATGGGGTCGTGTTCGTGCAATGATGGATGAACGTGGTCAAACCCTTGAAGAAGCAGGCCCTTCATTACCTGTCGAGGTTTTGGGGCTTGATGGTGCGCCTGAACCGGGCGATCAATTGGTTGTGGTTGATAATGAAGCGCGCGCGCGTGAAGTTACTGATTATCGTGTGCGTATGCGCCGTGAAAAATCACAGATTAAAACATCTTCGCGTTCTGGCCTTGAAAATATGCTTGCAAAAATCAAGGAACAGAAACTTAAAGAATTCCCATTCATCGTCAAAGCCGATGTTCAGGGTTCTGCCGAAGCAATTACCGCATCACTTGGCAAATTTGCCAATGATGAAGTGGCGGCAAAAGTTATTCACCAAGGTGTTGGCGGTATCACTGAATCCGATGTTTCATTGGCAAAATCAACGGGCGCAATCATTTTGGCCTTTAACGCACGTGCGGGTAAACCAGTTCGTGATTTGGCTGAATCTGAAGGCGTTGAAATTCGTTATTATTCAATCATCTATAATCTACTTGATGACGTAAAAGACATCTTGTCAGGTATGCTTGAGCCAGAACGTAAAGAAACCTTCATTGGTTATGCTGAAATCCTTCAAGTATTTAGCATTTCAAAAGTTGGCAAAATTGCGGGTTGTCGTGTTTCAGAAGGTACAATCAAACGCGGTTGCGGTGTTCGCTTGCTGCGTGACAATGTGGTTATTCACGAAGGTAAACTTTCAACCCTAAAACGCTTCAAAGACGAAGTTGCCGAAGTTTCGGGCGGTCAAGAATGCGGTATGGGCTTTGAAGATTATCAAGACTTACGCGAAGGCGATGAAATCGAATGCTTCGAAGTTGAGATTATTAAACGTAGTTTGTAACCAATTTTAAATCCTTCCCTTAAGGGAAGGTGGCACGCCATAGGCGTGACGGAAGGGTGGCAGCGACTTTAGTAGCTTGTAACAAAGTAAGTTAAAAACTGAAACATCCACCCTTCAGTCACCTTCGGTGACAGCTTCCCTCAAGGGAAGCAGTTAGGTGTAACAAAAATGAAAAAACGTAATTCACAAAAAGAAACCCTAGGTCCAAGTCAACGCCAACTTCGTGCGGGTGAAAATATTCGCCATATTTTGGTAGAGGTTTTGGCGCGTGGGGAAATTCATGACCCTGCATTAAAAGGTGTTTCACTTACTGTTGGTGAAGTTCGCATGTCACCCGATTTGAAACATGCCAATATTTTTGTAAGCGCATTGGGTCATAAGGATGCCAAGGTTTTTGCCGATGCCTTAAACCATGCCTCTAATTATATTCGCGGTCTTTTGGCGCGCGCAATTGATAGTAAATTTACGCCAAAATTGAAATTCATTGGTGATGAATCATATGATATTGCCCTTCATATTGATGAATTATTGGCAAATCCAAAAGTGTCGCGTGATTTGGAACATCCAAAATTCCGCCTCGACATAAATAATGATGACGAATAAAAATGGCAAAAAGAAAGAAAAAAGGCGTCGATATTCACGGCTGGCTTGTGCTTGATAAGGCCTTGGAACAAACTTCAACTGATGCGGTAAATAAAATAAAGCGCCTGTTTAATGCTAATAAATGCGGCCATGCAGGAACACTTGATCCATTGGCAAGCGGCATTTTGCCAATTGCACTGGGTGAGGCAACCCGAACAGTTGCATGGCTTATGGAAGCGCAAAAAACCTATGAATTTACTGTTCAATGGGGCACTTCAACCGATACACAAGATGCCGAAGGGCAGGTGGTTGCAACTTCTAATGTCCGCCCAAGTCGCGAACAAATTGAAGATAAACTTCAAACTTTTTTGGGCGAAATTGACCAAATCCCACCAAAATATTCCGCCATTAAAGTTGATGGCGAACGCGCCTATGATTTGGCGCGCGATGGCGAAGATTTTGAACTTAATGCCCGCAAAGTCAAAACTTTCGAATTAAAACTACTTAAAAGCGATGAAAATAGCGCAACAATTTTTGTACGCTCTGGCAAGGGGTTTTATGTGCGGGCTTTGGCGCGTGATTTGGCAAAATCATTGGGTGCAGAAGGTCATATAACATATTTGCGCCGCACATCAGTTGGCCCGTTCAAAGAAGAATCAGCGATAACACTAGAAACCTTGCAAAAAATGTGTATAGAGACCCCTGCATTATCGCAACTTCTACCTTTTGAGACCGCCCTGGACGACATCCCGGTATTGGCCATTAAAGAGGATGAGGTCGCATTCCTTAGGCAGGGACGGCGTATTTTAGTGCTTCCACACAAAATGGAAGAATTAAAAGCCCAAAGACGTCCAAGAATTATTTCGGGGCAGGATATGTCCCGCGCGGTTCTTGCGAAAATGGGTGATAAACCAATTGCCATAGGTGATGCACGCGGCGGTTATTTTCAACCATCCCGCGTTTTTCAAATTTAAACTCAAAGGATTATTGAGATGTCGATTACTAAAGAGCGCAAAGAAGCGCTTATTAAAGAACACGCAACTAAACCTGGCGATACTGGTTCACCAGAAGTTCAAATCGCAATTTTAACTGAGCGTATTGTTAACCTTACTGAGCACTTTAAAGAGCACAAAAAAGACAATCACTCACGTCGTGGTTTGTTGACTATGGTTGCATTGCGCCGCAGCTTGCTTGATTATGTTAAATCACGCAATGTAGAGCGCTATCAAGCAATTCTTGCGAAACACGGCCTTCGCCGCTAATCGCAAAAGACTTTCGACCCCGCCAATGGCGGGGTTGAGTTTTTGAAGAGTATTTCTTCCTCCCTTGCGAGCAAAGCGAGCGGGGGAGGTGGCTCGCGAAGCGAGACGGAGGGGGCAAAACTGTATGAAGCTCCCCCTCAGTCACCTTCGGTGACAGCTCCCCCGTTTCACAGGGGAGCAAAATTGATTTATTGATTTTAGGTTGAAATCAATGCACAAGTTTTCAGCTTCCGCATGGGGCGGAACTGGAATTGGCAAATTGCCAAAAATGGGGATTGTCCCCAATGTATGTTTGAATTTTCACGAGGGCGTGGAAATTTAATAAGGAAAAAGTATGTTTAATATCGAAACTGTGTCTATCAATTGGGGTGGACGCGAACTTAAATTAGAAACTGGCCGTATGGCTCGCCAAGCTGATGGCGCAGTATTAGCAACTTATGGCGACACCCAAGTTCTTGCAACTGCGGTTGGCGCAAAAACGGCAAAACCTGGGATTGATTTCTTCCCATTGACCGTAAATTACCAAGAAAAATTCTATGCTTCTGGTCGTATCCCTGGTGGTTATTTCAAACGTGAAGGCCGCCCAACTGAATTTGAAACACTTGTTTCACGTCTTATCGATCGTCCAATTCGCCCACTTTTTGTTAAAGGCTTCAAAAATGAAGTGCAAATCGTGGTAACAACATTATCACATGATGGCGAAAATTGCCCTGATGTTTTGGCAATGGTTGCGGCATCTGCGGCACTTGCATTATCTGGTATGCCATTCATGGGCCCTATTGGTGGTGCGCGTGTTGGCTATATTAATGGCGAATATGTTCTTAACCCAACTTTGGCACAAATCGAAGAATCAGACATGGATTTGGTCGTAGCCGGCACACAAGATGCCGTTATGATGGTTGAATCTGAAATTTATGAACTTTCTGAAGATGTGGTTTTAGGCGGCGTTTCATTCGCGCACAAATCAATTCAGCCAGTGATTGATGCAATCATCGACCTTGCTGAACGTGCAGCCAAAGACATGTGGGATTTTGAGCCTGAAAATAAAGACGCACAAAAAGCCCAAGTTAAAGCATTAATCGGCACAAAAATCGACGATGCATATAAAATCATGGACAAAGGCGCACGCCATGAAGCATTAGCAGCAGCAAAAGCCGAAGCAGAAGCTGCATTGGTTGCATCAGAAGAAAAACCAGATGGCATGGACATTGGTATTTTCAAAGACGTCTGCAAAGAGCTTGAAGGCGATATTGTTCGTACTGCAATCGTAAAAGAAGGCCGCCGTATTGACGGTCGCCCTGTTGATGTGGTTCGTAAAATTGTTCCACAAGTTGGCGTATTGCCACGCGCACACGGTTCAGCACTTTTCACACGCGGTGAAACACAGGCGCTTGTGGTTGCAACTCTTGGCACATCAGAAGATGAGCAAATGGTTGACGGCCTTATGGGCCTTGAGAAAGAGCAATTCATGCTTCATTACAATTTCCCTCCGTTTTCTGTTGGTGAAGTTGGTCGTATGGGTGGTGCGGGTCGCCGTGAAATTGGTCACGGAAAACTTGCATGGCGCGCTTTACAGGCGGTTCTTCCTTCTAAAGAGCAATTCCCTTATGTGATGCGTGTTGTTTCTGAAATTTTGGAATCAAATGGTTCATCTTCAATGGCAACTGTTTGCGGTGCGTCATTGGCCTTGATGGATGCAGGCGTTCCAACAAAAGCCCCAGTTGCAGGTGTTGCAATGGGTCTTATTTTGGAAAAAGACGGCTCTTTCGAAGTTTTGACCGATATTTTGGGCGATGAAGATCACCTTGGCGATATGGACTTTAAAGTTGCGGGTACTGTTGATGGTATCACCAGCTTGCAAATGGATATTAAAGTTGCAGGTATCACCGAAGAAATCATGAAAGTTGCATTAGAGCGTGCGCATAAAGCGCGTCACCATATTTTGGGTGAAATGGCGAATGCACTTACTGAAAATCGCGGTGCGGTTAATACTTATGCGCCAAAAATTCACAGCTTTAAAATCCCAACCGATAAAATCCGTGAAGTTATTGGTTCTGGCGGTAAAGTTATTCGTGAAATCGTTGAAAAAACTGGCGCTAAAGTTTCAATCGAAGATGATGGCACAGTTTCAGTTGCATCAAATGAACAAGAGAAAATTGACGCTGCGGTTAAATGGATTCGCGGCATCACTGATGAAGCCGAAGTTGGCCATATTTACGAAGGTAAAGTGGTTAAAGTTATGGACTTTGGCGCATTCGTAAACTTCTTTGGTTCAAAAGATGGCCTTGTTCATATTTCACAACTTGCACCGAAAAAAGTTGCGCAAGTTTCTGATGTTGTAAAAGAAGGCGACACTGTAAAAGTGAAACTTATGGGCTTTGATGATCGCGGCAAAATCCGTCTTTCAATGAAAGCGGTTGACCAAGAAACCGGCGAAGACCTAGAAGCCAAACAAGCCGCCGAAAAAGCAGCAGAGAACGCAGCAGAGAAAACAGAAGAATAATTGTAATCCCCGAATTTTTACAAAGTAAAAATATCGGGGATTACAATATATAAAAAGCCCCCGAGTTTCGGGGGCTTTTTTTAAACCAAAATGTCAAATAAATTTGAAAACCACGCTTTTCAAAATTATTTGCCAGCTTAAATCCAAGTCGCTGAGTGAGCCGAGAAGCGGCGAGGGTGGCGACTTGAACGCAGTTAAAACGGCATTTTAAACCCAGGTGGCAAATTAAGCCCACCCATTAAATCTTTTTCCATACCCTTACGATTTTCATCAAGTTTTTTGCGGGCATCTTCGAATGCAGCTTTGATTAAATCTTCCAAAATTTCCACATCATCGGCAACCATCAAAGATTTATCAATCGAAATATCGGTAAGTTTATTTTCGCCTTGTAATGATAATTTAACCAAGCCGCCACCAGATTGACCATCGGCAGTCAAAGTTTCCATTTTCTTTTGGGTTTCGGCAACTTTTAGCTGCATTGCCTGCATGGATTTCATCAATCCGCCAATATCTTTCATCATTTTAATAACCTCTATCTTTGGTTCTGTTTATAAATGGTTTTTATGCGGCGAAAATGGTATATTTTGAGAACCGAAGCGGAGCATACTTAAGTATGTGAGCATCGGAAGCGCAGAAATATGCCATTTGCAGTCTGTAAAAACCATTTATAAGCAGAACCTATGCAGTTTTTAATTCATCTTGTTCCCGTATTGCAACAATTTTTGCACCGGGGAAAGTTTTAAGTGCGGCTTTTACTTTGGCATCTTGTTTGATATGCGCCATTAATTCATCGCGCTCCGCTTTTTTGATTTCTTCAATGGTTTTGCCGCCATTTTCTTCAATGTAAACGCGCCATTGTTTACCCGTTAATTCACGCAAAGCCTGTGCAAGCCTTAAATGGAGCGATTTTGGGGCTTCATGGGTTGGTTCAAAGGCGAATAAACCCTCTTCAAGGCGAACAGGGCGCGCGCATCTTTCAAGTTGGGACACAAGACCACGCTCATTACCATCAACCTCTAGGGCGTGAAGCATTTCTTCGTAAGAAGCGAACTTATAGGCTTTTGGGCCATTTGACGGGGCACTTGGCGCATTGCCACCATTGCCCGCATTGAAATTTCCACCTGCAACAATACGCGCCAAATCCTCTGGGCTTGGCATATTACTTGCGCCGCAAAGGCGGATAAGGCACATTTCAAGTGCCTGCATAGGGTCGGGCGCACGTTTATTTTCTTCAATCCCTGTCAAAAGCATTTGCCATAAACGCCCGATTGCAAGTTTTGAAGTTTGCCCCGCAAGGGCGGCGATACGCGCAATGCCAATTTGGCCTTCAATTTCTTTATAATCATCGCCCATAACGAAATATTTTGATATTTCATGGGCAATTTCCATAAGGCTTTGGATAATATTTATCGGGCTTGCGCCAAAATCATATTGTTCACGCGCTTCAAGTATTGCCCCTTTTGGATCTGCGGCAATGACTTTTTCAAATAAAGCAAAAACGCGGTTCCTGTCCGATAATCCAAGCATGATGCGGATTTGTTCGGCGCTTACGATACCTGTTGTGGTTTCTTGAACAATTGCTTGGTCAAGAAGTGACAAAGCATCACGAACCGAACCCTCGGCGGCGCGGGCAATTTGCAAAAGCCCTTCATGCTCTACGGCAACATTTTCTTTGGTGCAAATATTATTCAAATGATTTGCCAAAACCTCGCGGTCAAGGCGGCGCAAATCAAATCTTTGGCAGCGTGAAAGAATAGTTACGGGAACTTTTTGGGTTTCGGTTGTGGCGAAGATAAATTTCGTATGTGGCGGCGGCTCTTCAAGGGTTTTCAACAGCGCATTGAATGCGGCGGTTGAAAGCATATGCACCTCGTCAATAATATAGACTTTATAGCGCGCCTGCGTTGGGCCATAGCGCACATTATCCAAAAGCTCGCGCATATTATCAACGCCTGAACGTGATGCAGCATCAAGTTCTAAAACGTCAGGGTGGCGACCTTGGGTTATTGCCTCGCAATGAATGCCTTCTTGGGATAAATCCATTGATGGGGCGTGTGCCGCAGGGCTTTCATAATTAAGGGCGCGGGCGATTAATCTTGCTGTTGTGGTTTTACCAATACCACGCACACCTGTAAGCATGAAAGCGTGGGCAATGCGGTTTTGTTTAAAGGCATTGGTAAGGGTTCTTACCATTGCTTCTTGGCCAATTAAATCATCGAAGTTTTGCGGGCGATATTTACGGGCAAGAACCAAATATGGTTTTTGACTTGCCGCTTGGCCTTCTTTTAGCCAATCGCGTTTTTCGCCATCATCTGTTGGGTCAAAATCTTTGGAAGGGGTAGGCGCGCCAAACATATCATCGGTTTGGTCATCAACAATGCCATCGACTTCGGTGTCGAACTCATCGTCATCATCGTCGAAATCAATGCTCATTCTTTTGTCCAAAAAAGGAAAGGGTGGAGACCGAACAGCGACCCGCAAAGAAAAACTCGTTACGGCTGCTTTCTTCCGAATCTGACCGGGTTGGCGAGACTTACGTCCACCGCCGATCTCCAACACCTATATCGCCTTTTTAGGTTGTCATTTCAAGGGGGTGGGGTGAAAAAGATTCAACAGCAAGCCCCTTTAAAGAATCGCCCATTTTTTCTAGTCTAAATATATGAGTGATAATGAAAAATCCCCAACGCCTGTAATGGCACAATATTTAAAAGCTAAAGAAGATTATCCCGATGCTTTGGTATTTTTTCGCATGGGTGATTTTTATGAATTATTCTTTGAAGATGCCAAAACTGCGGCGGCGGCACTTGATATTGCCTTAACCAAGCGCGGCCAGCACAAGGGGGATGAGATTCCAATGTGCGGTGTGCCTGCACATTCTGCTGAAGGCTATTTGGCAAAATTGGTGCGTTCGGGTTTTAAAGTTGCCATTTGCGATCAAATGGAAAGCCCAGAGGAGGCCAAGAAACGCGGCTATAAATCAATTGTTCGCCGTGAAGTTACACGTATTATAACCCCTGGAACTTTAACCGAAGAATCCCTGCTTGATGCGCGTTCAAATAATCGCCTTGGCGCGCTGGTTTTTGGTTTGACAGGTATGGATGCAGCGCTTGCATGGGCCGATGTTTCGACAGGTGAATTTGCGGTTACATCGGGTGATCCACAGCGCCTAATTGACGAAGCATCAGGGCTTAATATTGGTGAAGGCCTATTGCTTGATAGGGATGCCGAACGTGTTGAAGCCAAGTTATTTGGCGCAATTTCAGGATCAATAAGCCCGCGCCCAAGCCTTAAGGGTGATTTTAAATCTTGCGAAAGCCTTTTGCTTAAAGGGTTTAATGTTGCAACCTTGTCGGGTTTTGATGATTTTTCAAAACTTGAAATTTGCGCATTGGGCGTGATTTATGATTATGTGCAAAATACCCAAGCGGGTTCTTTGCCAAAATTAAACCGCCCAATTCGGGTTGAAATTGGGCAATTCATGGCAATCGACCCATCAACACGCATATCGCTTGAAATTGAAAAAAGTCAGAAAGGCACAAAGCAAGGAAGCTTGCTAAATGCCATTGACTTTACCAAAACCCCGCAAGGTGGTCGCCAATTAAATCAAGATTTGGCGCGCCCACTTTTCGATATTGCCAAAATTAATGATAGATATGATGCAATCTCGTTTCTAAATGAAAATGAGCGTGCGCTAAATCAAATATCCGAAAAATTAAAAGAAACCCCCGATTTGGCGCGCCCTTTATCGCGTATAGAACTTGGGCGCGGTGGGCCACGTGATTTGGGGGCAATTGCGCGCGGCCTTTATGCTGCTGGAGAAATTGCGCTTTTGATTGATAATAATGCGCCGCAAATTTTGGCAAATTGTGCAAGGCTTTGTAATTTACAAAATGTGCCGCAATTGGGCGAAATATGTGCAATTTTAAAAGCCGCCCTTGCCGATGATTTACCATTTATTGCCCGTGAAGGCGGTTTTATAAGACGTGGGTTTGATGCAAGTTTGGATGAATTTGTTACTTTACGCGATGAATCACGGCGCCTTATCGCCCAATTAACCGCCCAAGTTTCCGAACTTGCGGGGCAGCCATTAAAGATAAAATATAATAATATCCTTGGTTATTTTATCGAGGCGACCCCAAAACAAGCCCCGCCATTATTAGAAGCGCCATTAAATCAAACCTTCATTCATCGCCAAACTTTGGCAGGTATGGTAAGATTCACAACTAATGAATTAATCGAATTAAATTCCAAAACCGCGCGCGCCCATGAATTGGCGCTTTCGCGGGAATTGGAAATTTATGATGAATTATGCGCAAAAATTAGTGCACAAAATGAGAATATTCAGCGCGTGAATGATGCCATCGCGCGCATTGATGTAACTTCATCAATGGCGCAAATGGCAAGTGAATTTAATTGTGTGCGCCCAAAATTGCGCAATGATAAAAGTTTCACTGCCAAAGCTGCGCGTCATATTGTGGTTGAGGCTAGCCTTAAAAAATCGGGTGGGATTTTTACGGGTAATGATTGTGTTTTAGACGGTGAATGCCATAATGGCGCGCGAATTTCCCTTATAACTGGCCCAAATATGGCGGGTAAATCAACATTTTTGCGGCAAAATGCGGTATTGGCAATTTTGGCACAGGCGGGTGGTTTTGTTCCTGCGCAAAGTTTTGAATTTGGCCTTATTGATAGGGTGTTTTCACGGGTTGGCGCTTCGGATGATTTGGCATCGGGGCAATCAACCTTTATGGTTGAAATGGTCGAAACGGCGGCAATTTTAAACCGCGCATCGGATAAATCACTAGTAATATTGGATGAAATTGGACGCGGAACCGCAACATTCGATGGCCTTGCAATCGCATGGGCAGTGACCGAGCATTTGTATAATATCAATAAATCGCGCACGCTTTTTGCAACCCATTATCACGAATTAACCGCACTTTCGAATACATTTGAAGGGCTCTCAAACCTTTCTTTAGAAGCCAAGGATTGGAATGGGGAACTTATTTTCCTTCATAAAGTAATAGAAGGTGCCGCCGATAGGTCTTATGGCGTTCATGTTGCCAAGATTGCAGGACTGCCGCCAATTGCGGTAAATCGGGCACGCGAAATCTTGGACATTTTGGAAGATTCCAATGCCAAAAAAGATAATTTGATTGATGATTTGCCGCTTTTTAACGCAAGTTCAGGCCAAAACATAATCAAAATAAAATCCAAGGTTGAGGAAATAGTTGAAAAAATCGATCCGAACGATTTAACACCTAAACAAGCGCTTGAATTAATTTATGAATTAAAATCAATAAATTAACGCTATTTTACCTGCTAAGTTTATTAAAATCTCATTAAAATAAAGATAAATTTTTATCTTTAGATTTTATTTGATTTTATATTTTACAAGTTAAGGTAGCATAACTATGAAAATAATAGACACACTCTTTAAAAGCTACTTTCCTAAAGCAGAACGCGAGATGGACGATACAATCCGCATGGATATGGTATTGCATAATTTATCTGGCTTCTCGCATGGTATTTTTGTTGCGCGCTTACTTATGTGCATTGGTGTCTATTATTATATCGGTATCGTCCCATCAATAATTACTTTTATTGGTTTTGAGGCGGCACGTCAGGTAACAGACAATTTGCTTCAATGGGTAAAAGTAAAATTAGCAAAAAAAGAATTATCGTTTAATGTTGCCGAAAATATACTTATTCTCGACCCATTATTAAAAGTTATAGGCGTTGGGATAGTTTTTACTTTTTTAAACAAAAGCGTAAATCACAATGCGCATGATGCATCTTACCTTCTTCTTTTTGGTAATCTTGCGCTTCAAATCTATCAAAATTCAAATTCGATGAAATTGTCGCTTGCGGCTACAATATCATCAGTTTTTTTGATTTTTGCACACGTAATTATAGATGGCAAATCATATATAGATATAGCTTCTTTTATCGCCCCAGTTTTGTTTTCCATGTTAATGCTTGCCCTATCTTTGCTTTCATATCGTGATCGTAGGCGCGGTTTGGATATTCGCAAAGAAATGCTTGATAAAACTTCAAGATTGCAAGACTTACTTTATGAGCAAGAAAAAGAAAAAATCACTGGTCAAAATGTTGAACGCCTTGCAAAAGTTGGCCGTTTTTCATGGCTATTTAAAGGTGCAAAATATTGGTCTCCTGGCGCTTATTCAGCATTTGGCTTTGATGAAGCTAAGGCACCACCTTCAAATGAAGAATTTCTAGAACGTATATATGAAGCAGATCGTGATAATTATATAAAAAATCTAAAATTTGCACGCCAAAATGGAACATCCTTTGAATTTGGCTTTAAAATTAGAGGTCGTGATGGCGAGTTAAAACACGTATTTTCTCATGGTGCCCCAATATTAGATAATGATGGAAAAACTATTGGCTTTGATGGAATTGTTGTGGATCAAACCCATGCAGCAAAAGCATTAGATTCACTTGAAAGTGCAAAAGAATTATTAAACCTTGCACTAATAAATGGCCGTTCAGTAGTTCTGGAGCATGATTTAGAAAATGGTGCTATTCGTGGCTATGGCGCACTTGATATTTTTGATTTTGCCCAAGATGATGATCCAAACCGTTTAGAAGATAAAGTTATGCGTTGTCTTGGTCGCCGCGATACGCATATTGTGTTTGGTGCCATGGGTCGTGCCGAAGCCTCTGGTGAAATCCAATATGCTGAACATAGAATTGTTCATTCAGATGGCGAAGAATTAAATGTTCGCGTTGCAATGGGTATTGAAGGGTCACTCGAAAATGGAAAAGGGCGCTTAATAAGCATTACAACTGATATTACTGATGAAGTGCAGCGTCGCCACGAACTTGCCAATGCATTGCATGAAAGCCAAAGAGCAAGCCGAGTAAAATCAGAATTCTTGGCAAATATGAGCCATGAAATAAGAACCCCATTAAATGGCGTTATTGCGGTTGCTGGGATTTTGTCGAAAACTCAACTTGACAAAAGTCAAGCTGAAATGGTGAAATTAATCGAAAGTTCAGGCGAAACTTTAAGTCATATTATTAATGATGTTTTGGATCTTGCGCGGGTTGAATCAGGAAGGCTTGAAGTTGAAAAAATTGAATTTAATCTAAAAGATGCATTAAATTCAGTAACCGCATTATTTGGTGTTAAAGCCGATGAAAAAGGTTTGATTTTCAATATTGAATCTGATGAAAATTCAAATAAAATTTTCTTAGGCGATCCAACAAGATTACGTCAAATTATTGGTAATTTATTATCAAATGCGATTAAATTTACTTCAACTGGAACCGTCTCTCTTGTCGCAAAATCAGCCTTGATTGAGGGAAGTGAAAACGAATATAAATACGAATTTATAATTACTGATACTGGCGAAGGCATGTCAGAAGAAGTAGTTTACCGTTTGTTTGAACGTTTCGAACAAGCAGATGGTTCTATAACACGTAAACATGGCGGTTCTGGCTTGGGTCTATCAATTTCGCGTGCACTTGCCAAATTAATGGGTGGCGATATCGAAGTTCAATCAGAATTGGGTAAAGGCTCGTCATTTATTTTATCTTTGCCATTAAAATGCGCCAATGATTGTGAAGTTTGCAATCAGGATTTTTCAAAAGCTAAATTATTAAATACAGACGCAAAGCCAATTTATGTTGAAAATATTGAAAATGATACAAAGTCTGATGGCGTAATTGAAGTTTTTGAAGATGAAAATAGCGATGAATTACGTATTTTAGGCGTTGATGATAATGCAACAAATCGCCGTGTTCTTGATATGGTTTTAAGGCCAATGGGTGTAAATCTTACATTATGTGAAAACGGCCTAGAGGCATTAGAAACATATAAGGTTCAAAATTTTGATATTATCCTTATGGATTTACAAATGCCAATTATGGATGGCCTAACTGCTATTCAAAAGATTCGTGAACTTGAAGCTATTTCAGGCAAATATACCCCAATAATCGCCGTTTCTGCGAACGCCATGAGCCATCATGTAGAAGAAGCGATTAATGCAGGTGCGGATATGCATATTGCAAAACCATTTACACCTCAAGCTTTAATTGATGGCATTGAACGCGGTCTTTCACTAAATGAAAATTCAAGTGCATCAGATGCAGTTAATTATGCATAATATGTGGTGCATAATTGATGTGTAAAAAATAAAGTTTTTTTACATGCTATCAAATTGAATTAAAACAATATTTGCAATTTCATATTATAGTATCAATATGAAATTTAAAAACATTCCAATTGTAAAACATTTTCATGATATAGAAAATATATCGTTGGATGCACAATATCTTGCCATTGGGCGTACATTAGAGCTTTTTGGACGGTTTACTTCTGACTTTTTAATCGGGCGCATTATAACTGTATTTGCGGTTTATACGATGTCTGGCCCCGTTTTAGCTTTTACGGCTTTTTGTATTCTATTTGGTTTAAGCTATATTCAAAAATATGCTTTAATTGGCCTAAATGAGGCTATTACCGACAAAAGCCAAAGCCCGATGGAAATCGAAAATGAACTAGTTTTTCATTCGATATTGCGTTTTATGCTTACGGGTTCGGTTTATATTTGCTTTGTAATAAAGGGTGGAAACTTTTCGCACGCGGCAGGCGCATTTTATATTGCGGCGCATTGTTTGATTTTTATATCGCAAAGCTCATTAGTGCCACGCGCTATGTTTGCAGGTCTTATAACAATAATAAGTGCTTCATTTATTGGTTCTACTGTGGAATTTTTCTCCCACCATGATTTTTCACCTATGGGGATAGTTTTGTTTTTCGGATATGCAATTTTCCTAATTGCAGAAAGAATTATTCAACTTTCACAAAATGGTTTCTTATCCGAAGTTAAACTAGCCAATGAAGTGAAATCTTCATTATCGCATGTAGAGAAGTTTGAAATTGAAAAATTCCAACGCGAAAAATTAGAGCTTGCAGCAGGTGTTGGACTTTATAATTGGTATTATGAAGAGAATTTGCATAGCTGGTCAAAAGGAACTTTTCTTGCGCTTGGGCGCGATGAAAAGCGCGGTGTTCCAAATCGCGAAGAATTTATGCAATTATTAAAGCCAGAAGACCGTGATAATTATATTGAATGCACACGCCATGCGCGTAAAACAAAAACGCCATTCAGTATTGAATTTTCAATAATGGGGGATGATGGAAATTATCGTCATATTTTCTTGCATGGCGATAGCATTCTTGATGATAAAGGCGATGCTATTGGTTTAAGTGGCATTATTGTTGACCAAACCATTATGAAAACTTCATTAGAAAATGCTAATAAAGCACGCCAAGTTTTACAATTAGCATTGGAATCGGCAAAAGCAGTTGTTATCGAAAAAGATTATAAAAACGGAACAATTGAAACTTTTGGAAACATAAGCTCGCAATTATCTTTAGATAAATATCTTGAAAATGGCTATACTTCAGAAATGTTGCAGCAAATGATTATTGAGGGGCTTGGTGAAGAAAGCCAACAAATCATTGATGAATTAATCGATTATGCAGAAGAAACAGGCGAAATTCAATCTGCGCTTCATAAATATACTTTTGTTAATGGTGAAGTAATTGATGCCAAAACTAATGTTTATGTTGAAGGCAAACCATCTGAATTTAACGGTCGTGTAATTGCCGTTACAACAGATGTAAGCGAAGATATTAAACGCCAAAGGCAATTGATGACCGCTTTGGTTAAGGAAACTGGCGCTAAATCATTGCTTAATATGGCCCTTACTTCTGGCCGATCTATAATTCTTACAACTGACACTCGCGGTAATATTATTGAGATATTTGGCGATGCTTCATTATTTGGAATTGATGCCAGTGATGATTTTGAAACCCAATCAAGCAAAATCCGTAATGCAACGCCACGTGAAGAAGCGGTAAAACATATTGCCGCACGCAATGCCCTTAGTCAGACGCATAAAGCACAAATTTATGAGCATAAAATCATTCTTGAAGACGGCAAGCAATTATATTTACGCGTAGTTTTAACGCTTGCAAATGGCGGGTCAAAACGCGGTTCAAGATATGTTGCCATTGCCACGGATATTACAGAAGAAGTCGCGCGCCGCGATACTTTAACCAAAGCGCTTGACGAAGCTAAAAAAGCAAGCCGCGTTAAATCAGAATTCTTGGCAAATATGAGCCATGAAATAAGAACCCCATTAAATGGCGTTATTGCGGTTGCATCAGTATTATCAGGAACAAAACTTGATAAAGACCAATATGAAATGGTCAAATTAGTTGAATCTTCCGGTGAGACTTTAAAAAGTCTATTAAATGATATTTTGGATTTGGCACGTGTTGAATCTGGCCGCCTTGAAATTGAACAGACTAATTTTAATTTAAAAGACGCGTTGAATGCCTCTGGCGCTTTATTTAAAGTCAAAGCAGAGGAAAAGGGAATTGCGTTCAATACGATAATTGATGATTATGTTGATAAAACATATCTTGGTGACCCAACGCGGATCAAACAGGTTGTTTCAAATCTTTTATCAAATGCCATTAAATTCACAAAATCTGGTGGCGTTACAATGAAAGTAAAATGCAATAAACCTGATAAGAATAGAAATTCGAAAATCACAATTGATATTATTGATACTGGAATGGGCATTTCAGAAGAAAATGTTCAAACCCTTTTTGAACGTTTTGAACAAGTTGATGGTTCAATTACGCGTGAACATGGTGGTTCTGGCCTTGGTCTTGCAATATCAAAAAATCTATCAAAATTGATGGGCGGTGATATAGCGGTAAGTTCAAAATTAGGAAAAGGCACTAAATTCACATTTACTTTCAGTGTTAAATCAATTGAAACACCGCAAGAAGACACAATAAAAAATGCGGCGAATGATGTAATTCAAAATGATGAAATTATTCGGGTACTCGCTGCTGATGATAATGAAACAAACCGCAGAATATTAGAATTAATATTAAAGCCATTGGGTATAGAGCTTGTACTTTGTGAAAACGGTAAACAGGCCCTTGAGCAATTCAAACAACAGAAATTTGATGTGGTTCTAATGGATTTACAAATGCCAGTTATGGATGGTTTAAGTGCATTGGAAAAAATGTGTGCATATCAAAAAGCAAATAAATTAAGCCATACACCAATGATTGCGCTTTCTGCAAATGCAATGTCACATCATATTGATGAAGCAAAAAAAGCGGGCGCTGATATGCATATTGCCAAACCGTTTACTCCAGATGGCTTGATTAATGGCATTTCGCTTGCGATTGAAAAAAATAATGCCGCCGACAATATAATATCATCAGCGGCAATATGATTTTGATATAATAATTATTTACTTAGACTATCGGCCTTTTTTACAAGCTCGATAAATTCTTTATCCAATCCGCTTGTGACTGCGCCCTCTGAAGATTGGGCAAGGTTGATAATATCGCTATATTTATAATCACCAATCCATGGATCTTGGCGAAGTTTTTGACCAAATGATGCCACAGCAAGTGCAAATTTAGTTGAGTTTGGTGCACTTGTTAAATTATTAAATTCATCCTTAGGTGTAATTGCGCGCTCAATTAGTTTTGATTGGTTTTCACCTGGTAATTTATAGCGCAACCTTAAGAATGCGATTTCGCCATTTTTTGAAGGTGTCACTTGCGCATCATTTTGGTATCTAAGCGGGTCATTGACCATTTTTGCACCAATTGGCGTAATTTCATAAATCGCGGTAACTTGATGGCCAGCACCAATTTCACCGGCATCAACTTTATCATTATTAAAATCTTCGCGGTTCAAAGCGCGGGTTTCATAACCAACAAGGCGCCATTCAGCCACGCTTTTTGGGTTAAATTCAACTTGCGCTTTTACATCATTGGCAATGGGGAACATATTTGCACTAAAATCATCACGGAAGATTTTGCGTGCTTCACTTAAAGTATCAACATAGGCGGCAATACCATTTCCATTTTGTGCCAAGGCCTGCATGGTTTCATCATCATAATTATCACCACCAAAGCCAAAAACAGATAAATAAATTCCGCTTTCACGTTTTTTGGCAATAATAGATTTTAATCTTTCAGGGTCATAAATCCCAACATTAAAATCACCATCAGTCAGAAGGGCGATGCGATTAACGCCATCTTTTTGGAAATTTTGCTGTGCCAATTTATATGCAAGCTCAATCCCTTGCCCGCCCGCAGTAGAGCCGCCAGCTTGAAGGTTTTCCATTGCACAAACTATATCGCGGGTTTCATTGCCTTTGGTAGGGTTCAAAACCACGCCACTTGCGCCCGCATAAACTACCATTGAAACATGATCACGGCTATCTAATTGCGGCAACAAAGTACGGATTGCTTTTTTTGCAAGTGGTAATTTATTTTCGTCAGACATAGAACCTGAAACATCAAGTAACAAGACAAGATTTAATGGCGGTCTTTGGCTTTGGGTTTTGCTATAACCTTGAAGGCCAATATGAACAATTTTTTTGTCTTTATTCCATGGCGACGGCGCAACAGTCACATTGGTTGAAAATGGCGCGTTTTTATCGCTTGGATTTTGATATTGATATTTGAAATAATTCAAAAATTCTTCAACCCTAACTTCATCTTTACCAGGAATTTCGCCTTGATTTATCATGCGCCGTGAATTGGCATATGATGCACTATCAACTTCCATTGCAAATGTTGAGACAGGCTGATCTGCAACCGATTTAACGCTATTAATGGTTGATTTTGGATAGGCTTCTGTATTGGGTTCACCGGCGATTGCATAAGGATTTGGTGCTGAATTTGGAACAGGCTTTGCCATTTTAGTTCCAGTAATTGCAACAACTTGCGATGTATCTTGCGCAGCAATATTGCTTTCTTCAACTGGCGATGGTGCAATATTAGATATTGTTGCAGTCTTACGTTCTACAAGTAGCGGTGGCGCAGGCGGCGGCGGAGGAGGTACTGAGGCAGGTAAATGTGCAACAGATGGCGCACTTAATGTTTTGGTTCTTGAGCCGTAATTTCTTGCGTCTTCGCTATCATATTTTGGCGTCGGACATTTAAAATCCATTTCACTAATATCTTCGCCATAATATTTGCTTTTAATAACTTTTGCATTTTGCGCATTTACTGGCGCAAAGCTCATTAAAGAAACTGCGCCAATTTGTGCGCCAACAAATCCAATTGTCGCAAGTGTGTTTGCGATATTTGCAAAATACTTTTTTGCCATTTCATCCTCCAATAACTAACCCAATCATAAATTATCTTTATTTGGGGCGATTAAAGGGTGAGAATAAGGCGAAAAAAAGATTAATCGGCGATTTTAATATCGTAAGATTCAATAACCAAATTTGCCAATAGCTTTTTCGCCATTTCATCGGCGCGTGCTTTGGCTTTGGCTTCATCGGTTTCATTTAGTTCAAGCATAATTGTTTTGCCAATATGAACATCTTGTACTTCATCAAAACCAAGGCCGTGTAGGGCGTGTGTAATAGCGCGGCCTTGTGGGTCTAAAACGCCGTTTTTAAGTTTGATATCTACGCGAACTTTCATTTTAGCCTCTATATTATGCTTCTAGTGCAGAATTTGGATCTTTGAAAATGCCAAGGCGGGTGGCAACTTCGGTATATGCTTCTGAAAGGCCGCCCATATCTTGACGGAAGCGGTCTTTATCAAGTTTATTATTGCTTTTTGCATCCCAAAGGCGGCAAGAATCAGGGCTGATTTCATCAGCCAAAACCGTGCGAACCATTTCACCTTCAAACAAGCGCCCAAATTCCAATTTGAAATCTACAAGGCGAATACCAACTGCGGCAAAAATACCAGATAGATAATCATTGATACGCAATGCAAGCGCCATAATATCATCAAGCTCTTGGGTAGTTGCCCAATTAAATGCCGTAATATGTTCTTCGGCAACCATTGGATCGCCCAATTCATCATTTTTATAATAGAATTCCACGATAGAACGGGGAAGAACCTCACCTTCGGCAATGCCAAGCTTTTTAGAAATAGAACCCGCCGAAATGTTACGAACCACAACTTCAAGCGGGATGATTTCAACTTCACGAATTAATTGTTCGCGCATATTAAGGCGGCGAATAAAATGGGTTGGAACCCCAATTGAGTTCAAATGCCCCATAATGAATTCAGAAATGCGGTTATTTAAAACCCCTTTACCTTCGATGATTGCGTGTTTTTGAGCATTAAAGGCGGTAGCATCATCTTTGAAATATTGAATCAATGTACCAGGTTCAGGACCTTCATAAAGGATTTTGGCTTTACCTTCATATATTTTTTTGCGCCTAGACATTGTTTAATCCTCTATAAATTGTGCCAAAAATTTAATTGGCAATTACATATAACTAATCGGGCGATGACTAGCACATACTATCTATTACAATCAACTTTGGAATGCGCCTTTTGGCGTAATTTTACGGTTTGCGTTCATATATTTATTACACAAATCCGTCTAAATTATATTTAAGCGCAAAATAATGCATTTCCACAGACTAATACTTTCGAAAGCCTTGATTCAAACGCAAAGGAAATATATTTGGAAGTATAATTTAAACACTGAGAGTTGTATTTTAAAAATGACCCAATTTGATGATCGCGAAAAAGCAGAAGAACGTAAATTTGCAACCAAAGAAGAGGCTGAATTCAAAGCTAATGCCCGCCGCAATAAATTGGTTGGCCTTTGGGCAGCAGAACTTTTGGGTTTAGATGGTGATAAAGCAAACGCATATGCCACAAGCCTAGTTGTTGAAGACCTCAAAGAAGCTGGCGAACAAGATGTTATTAATAAATTGAAATCTGATTTTGCTGCTGCAAAAATTGAGGTTTCAGATCACCAAATCGAACGCGAAATGGCAAAATCACTTGAACAAGCCCGTAGCGAATTGGGTGCTTAAATGAAAAAAAGGCTTATGCAATCTTTTCTTCTTATTGGATTGCTAAGCCTTTCTTCTTGCGCGTCTATGTTTGACCGCGAACAAATCCAAAAAAATGCCATTAATGATTGTTTTAAACATGGTGGCACTTGGGATTATGAAAATAAATTTTGCAAAGGCGCAAAGCCTGACCAAACTTATTCAAGAAATGAGGATGAGTTTAAAAAGCAATATCCTTGGGCAAAATGGAAGAAAAAATGAAACGCACGATTTTTCTTATGATTATATCAAGTTTTGCCATTGGTGCTTGCGCGCTTGCACCCGTTGAAACAGACCCACAAAAACGCCAAGCGCGTTGGGATGCAATGCGCCAAGATTGCTATGCCAATGGCGGCGTATGGAATGATAATAATCATTCATGCCAAGGGCGCGATAGAAAATATTAAAATCAAAAACTAATCACGATATTCAAGTTTGACGATTTTATAATTTTTCGCTTTTAATGCGTCTAATAATTTTGGCAAAGTTTCGATATTAATTTTTTGATTATCATGCATCAAAACAATCCCCGAATTATTATTTTTTTCAAGCCCATTTAAAACATTATTGATAATAGTTTCGGATGTTGCATTTACTTCCCAATCATAGGCAATCACATCTACCGACATTATATTAAAGCCATTATCATTGGCATGCCCGATTAGATTATCGGTATTTTTAAGAAATGGAAACCTATAAAAAGGCGCAAATTTATTGCCAAAGGCATTTTTTGCAACTTGCCTTACATGCTCAAAATCTTCTATTTGTGCCGCATTATCAAGGCTTTGCATTGAAAGATGTGAATAAGAATGAAGCCCAATTGAATTGCCAGATTTTAAAACCTCACGCCCAATTTGCGCATTCTTTTCAATATTATTGCCAACCATAAAAAAAGTCGCATTGGTGCAATTATCTTTAAGGGTTGAAATTATTGATGGAGTAACATCTTCTGTGGGCCCGTCATCAAATGTTAAAACCACTTCATAAGGCTTCAAATCAAGTTTTTGAAAGCCAATCGAACCAAAATTTTGGCTTTTAAATTGTGCAAGATTAATATTTCGTGCAATGCCAATTTTGCCAGTGCATTGGCCGGAATTTTCTATTGATGGTGCGCTACTGCATCCCAAAAGTAAAAAAGGGAATATGGCGAAAATAGGTATTAAAAATTTCCCTTTATAAATTTTCGCCATTAATTTTACCCCATAAATTGCGGCAGCCAATTTTCCCATGTATCGCGCATTTTAGAAACTTTTAGGTTTAACGCACCCGCAATTTCCAAACTATCGCCTGCGCAAACGCCAATTTTACTTAATTTAAGGCCAGATTTAACGATTGTTTCATGCACAATTGCTTCATTTTCGGCATCGACAGCAATTAGATAACGTGCTTGATCTTCGGCGAAAAGGGCGGCGGTTTTTGGTAAATCATCGTCAATCATGCCAACAATACCAATATCAGATGCCATCGCAACTTTTGCCAAACCAAGGGCAAGGCCGCCATCGGATAAATCATGACACGCCTCAAGCAAATCATCAGAGATTAGTTTTGAAATGATTTGCGCTGTGCTTTTTTCAAGTTCCAAATCAACTTTTGGCGGCGCGCCATCTTCGCGCCCAACAAGTTCGCGTAATACCAAACTTGCGCCCATTGAATCAGTAGTTTCACCAATAAGGAAAATTACATCACCTTCTACAAGGCCGCCATAACCAATGGCTTTGCGATAATCTTGGATAAGTCCAACGCCGCCCACAACAGGTGTTGGCAAAATAGCATTACCCATTGTTTCATTATAAAGGGACACATTGCCCGAAACGACAGGATATTCAAGAATTTTACAGGCTTCAATCATGCCATTAATTGCGCCAACAATCTGCCCCATAGTTTCAGGTTTTTCAGGGTTTCCGAAATTTAAATTGTCGGTGATTGCAATTGGTTCTGCGCCCGTTGCAATAATATTACGATAGCTTTCGGCAACAACTTGTTTGCCGCCTTCAAACGGGTCATTAAGCACATAGCGCGGTGTGCAATCATTGGTAATTGCCAATGCTTTATTTGTGCCATGAATACGAACCAATCCTGCATCCGATGGTTTATCAGATGCCGCCAATGTGTCCGCCATAACATGCCTATCATATTGTTCCCAAATCCAGCGTTTTGACGCAACATCAGGGCATGAAAGCAATTTCAAAAGCGCTTCATTAACATCACCCAATTCACCAATTTCACGTGAAGTTACAATAGGCTGTTTTGGTGTCTCGACCCATGGGCGGTCATAGTTTGGCGCATCAGACGACAACGGGCCAACTGGAATATCGCAAACCACTTCGCCATCAAATTCAAGAACCATGCGGCCTGTATCGGTTGTGTAACCAATAACTGCATAATCCAAATCCCATTTTTCCATAATGGCTTTTGCAATATGCTCCTCACCCGGTTTTAGGATTGCGAGCATGCGTTCTTGGGATTCAGAAAGCATCATTTCATAAGGTGTCATGTGGGTTTCACGCACAGGCACATCATTCATTTTAAGAACAATTCCAAGGCCTTCTTTCCCTGCCATTTCAACTGATGAAGAGGTTAAACCCGCAGCGCCCATATCTTGAATCGCTTCGATACAATCGGTCTGCATAAGTTCAAGGGTTGCCTCAATCAGCAATTTTTCCATGAACGGGTCGCCAACTTGAACTGTTGGGCGTTTTTCTTCTGCACCCTCATCAAATTCAGCCGATGCCATTGTTGCGCCATGAATACCGTCGCGGCCTGTTTTTGAACCAAAATAAACGATAGGTGAGCCAACTTTTGCACCGCGTGAATAGAAAATCTTATCCTGTTCAGCCAAACCAACGCACATGGCATTTACAAGGATATTGCCGTTGTATGATTTATCAAAATTGGTTTCGCCGCAAATGGTAGGAACGCCAACGCAATTGCCATAACCGCCAATTCCCGCAACCACGCCACTTAAAAGGCGCTTTGTATGTTGGTTTTCAGGTTCGCCAAATCGGATTGCATTGGTCAATGCAATAGGTCGCGCGCCCATTGTGAAAACGTCGCGCATAATGCCGCCAACACCCGTTGCCGCACCTTGATAAGGTTCGATAAATGATGGGTGATTATGGCTTTCCATTTTGAAAATTGCCGCTTGCCCATCACCAATATCAATAACGCCCGCATTTTCCCCAGGCCCTTGAATAACGCGCGGCCCAGTAACAGGGAAGCGACCCAGATGACGGCGTGAAGATTTATAAGAGCAATGTTCCGACCACATAACGCTAAAGATACCAAGTTCAAGCAAGTTTGGCGCGCGACCAAGGCGGTCAAGAATTACTTGATATTCGTCTGGCTTAATGCCGTGTTGGGCGATTACTTCTTGTGTAAGTTGTGCGGTTTCAGACATTAATTCAGCCTATTAATTATAATAGTTTCAGCAAGTGTTTTGCCAGAATATGATTGGTTTGCAGTGTTTATAGCAATTAACTTACCATCTTTTTCAAGGCGGGCAGAAAATGAAGGCATGGATAATTTATCAAAATCAGCTTTGTTAAAACTAAATCGCCCAGTAATAATTGACCGAGGTCCATAATTTTTGTCGGTTATATCCGTAAAAGTTGCAATTGGCTGCATTGGGGCATCCATTAGGCCGCCATCATAAAGAGTTACAATTAGCTTTTCATTTTCGCCGAATTTAGATTCGTCTTCAAATTTAACAAGGAAAAGAATTTCGGATGTGTTTTGATTGTCAGGTTTTATTTTAAATGTATCAGCATAAGTTTTTGGTGCTTCGACCGCGCAAGCGCATAAAAAACCAATAAATAATATTGAAATTATATTTCTCATCCCAATAAACTCCGGAAAATCAAAGCACCGTCATCAGAGCCAAGCTCTTTTGCGAAAGCGCGGTCAGGATGGGGCATTAATCCAAGGACATTGCCTTTTTCATTTATAATGCCCGCAATATCTTCGAGTGAGCCGTTTGGCGTATCAACATATTTGAATGCAATCAAATTTTCGCCGTGTAATTTATTCAATGTTTCTTGATCGGCAAAATAATTGCCTTCACCATTTCCAACGGTCATAATTGGGTTTGGTTTGCCTTTAAAAGCTTTGGTAAAAATTGTATCTTGGTTTGTAACCACCAATTCAACGTCTTTGCAGATGTATTTTAGTGAATTATTTCTAAGCAATGTGCCGGGTAAAAGACCCGCTTCACACAAAACTTGGAAGCCGTTGCAAATGCCCAAAATCGGCGTACCCTTTGTGGCATGGCGCATAATTTCGGCATTTATCGGGCTTTGAACCGCCATCGCGCCACAGCGTAGATAATCGCCATAGCTAAAACCACCCGGAAGGATAATTAAATCCAAATCATCAGATAATTGGGTTTCTTTATGCCACACCATATCAACTTTGGCATTGATAGAGGTTTCGGCGGCGACTTTACAATCGCGGTCACAATTTGAACCGGGGTAAACAATAACTGCGGCGCGCAATGCAATCTCCTGCAGGGTTAAATTTGTTATGGCCTTTAAATGTTTAAAGCTAAAAAGGCAATGCGCATAACCGCCAAAATCAGGTGATTATTGTAACTTCTGGCCATCTTTCTTTAATGCTTAATGATTTTGCCAATCTGTTCTCAGTTTGCCCGCGATTTGGGTTAGGGCGCATCACCATATTAAACACATCATCAAGCCCAAAAGGCGCGGCAATTGAAATTGTATCATCATTTTCAAGGCGAATTGCCACCGCATGGGCATAACACAAATAACGCTCTAGGCTTTCGTCGGTATTTTTAAGTGGTGGATAGGGTGCACCAAATTTTTGCTCAAACCATAAATGCACGCGGGCTTGATTTCTTACTTCAACCAAGGGGCGCAAATTTTCGGGTAATGCAGCATCAATTTTTTTTATCCACAAATCTTCGGCTTGATATGAATTGTCGGGGTCATAATAAGCAATATCATAATCTTTTATGCCGTAATCGGGGTCGCGGGAAGTAAGTTTATTAAAAACTGTTCCATATATCGCACCACTTACAAGGCGCCATTCAGGTAGCCTCGCATCGCGGCAGGCTTTAAGTATTGTCATAATTCTGTTGGAGTTTTTTATAATGTCAATAAGACGTGATTCGTAGGTTTCCATTGCAAATGGTAGCGCAAAGGCGTTTGGTAAATCAAGAATATATTCATTTATAATATTGCATAAATAATACTTTTAATTATGTATATTATGTGTATATTTATTTGAATCATAATTAAATTAATTCACAATAGGGGGTATATATGCGTTTAGTTAAAGTAATTATTGGTACTTGTTTAATTGCAGGCTTAACAGGATGTGCAACTGTTACACGCGGAACAACAACTGCATTTAATGTTGAAACTATGCCAATTGGTGCAAAAGTTACATTGTCTACAGGCCAAACATGTGAAGCAACACCTTGTACAATTACTATGCCGCGCAAAGATGGTTTTACGGTTACAATTACTAAACCAGGTTATAAAACTTGGACAGGTAATGTTGAAAGTAAAATGACAAAAGGTGGCGGCGCTGGGCTTGCTGGTAATATTCTTGCAGGTGGCGTAATCGGCATGGGTGTTGACGCTTCTAATGGGTCTTTAAAAGATTTGGTTCCAAACCCACTTAAAGTTACACTAACACCAGAAGGTGCTGCGGCTGTTGAAGAAAACAAGCCAGCTTCTTAATTTGCGTATAAGTTTTTAAATTAAATATGATGGCGCGGATTAATTCGCGCCATTTTTAATTTCCAAATTCCAATTATGATTAAGTGGCCCATGGCCTTTGCCGAAGCCTTTGGCGGTTTCTATAGCTTTGAAAACATATTCGCGGGCTTTGGCGATTGCAGTTTCTAATTCCAAACCTTGTGCCAAATATGATGAAATCGCGCTTGCCAATGTGCAGCCTGTTCCATGCGTACTGGTGGAATTTATGCGTTTGGCTTCGAAGAAGGTTTCGCCTTTTTCGGTTGCCAATAAATCAGTGAAAGTTGCGCCATCAATATGGCCGCCCTTTACCAAAACTGCGCGCGCGCCCATTCGCAATATTTTCTCGGCGGCGCGCCTTTGCCCATCAAGTGTTTCAACTGCGCATTCAGCCAATTTTTCGGCCTCTGGCGCATTGGGTGTAAGAAGTGTGGAATGGGGAATCATTATTGAGCGAACCGCACTTATGGCTTTTTCTTGCAATAATGGATGCCCGCCTTTGGCAATCATTACGGGGTCAATTACACGCATTATATTTTTATAAAGTGCCAAGGTTTCGCCGACAGTTTCAACCACTTCAACCGAACCCAACATGCCAGTTTTAAAGCAATCAGCGCCAATATCATCCACCACACATGTGATTTGATCTTTTATGGTTTTAAGTGGGATAGGGTGAACATCAAAAACGCCCAATGTATTTTGCACAGTAATGGCTGTAATTGCGGTCATGGCATAGCCGCCAGTCATAGTAACGGCCTTTATATCCGCTTGAATACCTGCGCCGCCACCTGAGTCAGAACCAGCGATTATAAGAACTTTTCCCTCGTCCATTTTATTTTTCCAAAATTGCGCAACGCACTTTTAATGCTTGTTTGGTTTGGCGCACATCATGGACGCGTAAAATATCTGCGCCCCTATCGGCTGCCATTATTGCAAGTGCCAAAGAGCCGCCAATTCTATCCATTGCATTATTTGCGCGCTCATCAATTTTGCCAATCATGCTTTTGCGTGATGCACCAAATAAAAGCGGGCAGCCAAGGGCGTTAAATTCATCAAGTTTGGCGATAAGTTCGATATTATGTTCCAAAGTTTTGCCAAAACCAATTCCAACATCAAGTATGATTTTATTACGCTTTATTCCCGCATGAATTGCTTGCCCCATTTTTTGGGATAAAAAAGCCATTACATCGCCAATTACATCGCGGTAAAACGGGCTATCTTGCATGGTTTCGGGAATGCCTTGATAATGCATGATTACAACATTCATATCAAGATCTGCGGCAATTTGCATTGAATCGGGCGAATAAGTTAGCGCTGAAACATCATTCCAAATATTTGCACCTGCTTGTTTTGCAAGCTGTGCAATTTGCGGTTTGCGCGTGTCAATCGAAATTAGAATATCCGATTTTTCGCGCAAGGCTTTAATAAGGGGAATTGTTCGCGCAATTTCGGTTTCAATATCAACTTCTGTTGCACCGGGGCGTGTGCTTTCACCACCAATGTCAATTATATCTGCGCCATCTTCGATTAATTGCAATGCGTGCTTAAGGGCAATATCCTCACTAACAAAACGACCCCCGTCAGAAAAACTGTCGGGGGTTGTGTTGACTATGCCCATAATTAAAGGGTTTGTATTCACACTCATAATTACGCAGGCATCGGATCTGGCATTGGGCCATTTTTAGAAATTGTTGGGATTGATGGTGTTGGCGTATTATCATCTTTGGTTTCTTCGCGGATGACTTTTTCACCCCTCATAATGCCAAGGATTTCATCACCAGTAAGGGTTTCGAATTCCAATAATGCTTTGGCAACATTTTCCCATTCTGTTTTATTTTCAGAAAGAATACGGCGTGCCGTTGCTTCACCATCTTCAATAAGTTTGCGAACTTCTTCATCAATCAATTGCGCAGTTTCAGGTGAAATATTCACCGATTGGGCAACCGAATGACCAAGGAAAACCTCTTGCTCATTACTTTGGTAACGAACACGACCAAGTTTTTCTGACATACCCCATTCCATAACCATAGAGCGGGCAAGGCGGGTTGCCATTTGAATATCGCCCGTTGCACCATTAGTCACTTTTTCAGGGCCAGAATGTAAAAGCTCGGCTTCGCGTCCACCAAAAAGAATTGCAAGGCGTGAAATACACCATTCGCGCGTTGTCGAATATCTATCACCCTCTGGTAAAGACATAACCATACCAAGCGCACGACCACGCGGAACAATTGTGGCTTTATGAATTGGGTCAGAACCCGGAACAGAAACCGAAACAACCGCATGCCCTGCTTCATGATATGCAGTATTTTCCTTTTCTTCAGCGCTCATAGCCATAGTTTTGCGTTCAACGCCCATCATAACTTTGTCTTTAGCGTCTTCAAATTCTTTCATAGTTACAAGGCGCATTCCACGGCGTGCCGCCAATAGAGCCGCCTCATTAACAAGGTTCATTAAATCAGCGCCCGAAAAACCCGGTGTGCCGCGTGCAATAGTTTTTGCATCAACATCAGATGCCAATGGCGTCTTTTTCATATGCACAAGCAAGATTTTTTCACGGCCATTAATATCAGGAAGGCCAACCACAACTTGACGGTCAAAACGACCAGGACGCAATAATGCAGGGTCAAGAACATCAGGGCGGTTGGTTGCCGCGATGATAATAATGCCTTCATTGGCTTCAAAGCCATCCATTTCAACAAGTAATTGGTTTAATGTTTGCTCACGCTCATCATTGCCACCGCCAAGACCTGCGCCGCGATGACGGCCTACTGCGTCAATCTCATCGATGAAGATGATACATGGGGCATTCTTTTTTGCTTGTTCAAACATGTCGCGTACACGGCTTGCGCCCACGCCCACAAACATTTCAACGAAGTCAGAACCTGAAATTGTGAAAAATGGAACATTGGCTTCGCCTGCAACTGCGCGCGCAGTAAGAGTTTTACCTGTTCCTGGGGGGCCGACTAATAATGCACCTTTTGGAATTTTACCGCCAAGGCGTTGGAATTTTTGTGGGTCTTTTAGGAAATCAACGATTTCTTGTAATTCTTCGCGCGCCTCATCAATGCCCGCAACATCTTCAAAAGTTACGCGTCCTTTGCTTTCGCTAAGAAGTTTGGCTTTTGATTTGCCAAAACCCATCGCACCGCCACCTTTGCCGCCAGACATTTGACGCATAAGCAAAAACCAAACCCCAAGGAATAAAAGGAATGGCAATACCGAAGAAATGATTTGCATCAAAATGCTTGGGCGACCAGCACCTTTTTCAACTGAAAATTGAACGCCGCTATTTAAAAGAACTTCAGTAACATTTTCCTTGCTCGGGATAACCGAAGTATAGGGTGAACCATCTTTCTTCTCGCCGCGAACCATATCGTCAACCAAGGTGGCGTTTTTGATATTTCCCGCCTTCGCCTCAGCAACAAGGGAAGAATATGCCAATGCAGTCGGAACAGGGCTAGGGGCAGGGCGTTTCGACATAGTAAAAACAACAATTAGTGAAAGGGCTAAAAACCCCCAAATCATAAGGTCGCGTAATTTCATTTCCAACTCATTTGCACAATAATTTGTGCTTAAATAATAGATAGGTCAATTAAACAAGAAAAAAAGGTGTTTGATTGTGTTTTTTTGGACTGATTACATCCAAATTGAGCCTATTAGGCGATATTATCACCAAATTGGTTAAATCGAACCAAAAAAGCTGTATTTAATTGTTGATTATCCTGCTTTAAAATTATGTTTTTTTGATGTTTGCGCACTTTGGCAATTTCAAGGATAATGTTTTGTTTTTTCTTTTTAATCAAAATATTGGCAAGAGTTTGGGGTTTATAATTATCTTGCTTTAAATTTATGATTAGATTTTCAATTTTTTTTGCCTCAATCGGGTGGTTCTTATGTGCCATGATTTCTAAAATCCGCCCTAAAATATGTACTTGAATTTGAAATGGTAATTGATAAAATCTTTCATAATCAATTACAAAATCGCCATTTTTAGGAGATGCATTATTTTTAATAAATTCAAAGCCGATTTTATCAAAATTTGCCCGAATGGATTTGGCATGATCTGCAATTTTTAAAATTGCATTTTGGTCAATTTTTGAGTTTGCAATAAATTTTCGAATAAATACACGGCTATATTTTTGATTTTCATTGGCTGGGTCATCAAAATATTCGATATTATTGGCTTTCAAAAAATCACGCAATTCATGGCGTTTTGCGTGCATTAATGGCCTTAGGAAAAGCGATGTTTGCGTAAATTCTTTGCTAAGCTTGATTTCATCGATCCCACCAATTCCATAAATATTACTATTTCTTGCCATTCGGAAAATTACGGTTTCAATCTGATCATCATAATTATGACCAAGTAAAATTCCACATGCATCAATATCATGGGCATATTGGGTTAGAAGGTCAAAACGTGCCTTTCGTGCATTTTCTTGGATTGGGGGTGTGATTTTTTCAATTGGTTTTAAAATTGTTGAAAAAACGCCAATTTCATCAAGTCTTTGCTTTGCTAAATGCGCAACATCTTTTGAATTATCAGCAATTCCATGGTCGATAATGCAGGCCTCAAAGATAATGTCATTATTGCATTTAGAATAATCAAAACATAATTTTGCCAATGCCAAACTATCGCCACCGCCTGAAACCGCAATTAGGAATTTATTGCCAAAAGCCTTTTGATAATTATCAAGCTTTGAATTAAAATCATGCGTGATATATTCAAAATCCGGCATTTAAAGCGTATCCCAAAAGTGTGCGCGATTTTTGGATAACAAACGCGCCAAACAGAATAATTATGGGCAATTACCTTTTGCAAACTCATCCTGTGCGCGCGCTTTTAATGCAGGGCTTGGGTTTTTTGCAAGTGATGTATAGGCTTTAAGGGCTTTACATCTTTGGTCAGGAACATCCATTTCACGATAAGTAGAGGCAAGACGTATCAAAATATCAGGAACGCGCGGCCCTTCTTTATTGAGTTTTAGATAATCAATATAGGTTTTGGTTGCATCAAGCCATTCATCTTGCACGAAATATGTTTCGCCTAATAACCATCTTGCTTCTGCGGCTTCTGGCGCATCTTTGTGGTTTTCAAGTAAAGATTTTAAATTATTTGATGCGCTATCAAGGTCACTATTTTGTATCGCAAGACGTGCATTAGCAAGATAAGCAGGAGCCGCCAAAATAGGCTTTTTAATTGGCGCAATTGGCGCAGCAATCGGCGCACTAATTGGCGCAGGCGGTGGAACAACAACTGCCGCAACTTTTTCAGGGGCAATTTTTTTCGTATTAGAAAGCGAGCTTGTAATTGGTGCCGCAGGCTTTCTCGAACCACTTATGATTGGTGCACTTACCGCAGGCGGTGTGACGACTGGTGCAGGAGTGGCTGCAAGTGTAACTTCAGTTTTTGGAGGTTCGACCTTTTGTGCATCTTTAATCGGTGCTTCATCTTTTACCGCTGCATCAGTGTCAGTTTTTTCGGCGGCAATTATTTTTGCGTTATTTTCGTCGATAATTTTTGCAAGGCGTTGGTTTTCGTTTTTTTGCGATGCCAAATCAGCCTCTAGACGTTCTATCCTATCGGTTAGGGTGCGTATTTGCCCTTCTAATTCATCAAGGCGCGTTAAAGCACGTGATGCAGGTGTTTCCGCTGCCGCAGTCGTAATATTGGCAGTTTGCGCACTAACATTTGTGCCAAAACCCATGAATAATAAGGGTGTTATAAGGATGTTTAGTTGCAAAAACTTACGCAAATTCATTGTACAAACCCCTTCATTGGATTTTGGTATGTGCGTTGCGATTTACCGCCCAGCCATCAGTTGAAGGGCGCGCATCAAGTGGTCGCTCTTTACCATAAGATACGGTTGAAATTTGCGATGAATTAACGCCAAGGCTTACAAGATAGTCACGCGCACTATTGGCACGTCTTGCACCAAGGGCAATATTATATTCGCGTGTTCCGCGTTCATCACAATTTCCCGCAATAAGAACTTTGGAATTTGGGCGCGCCATAATGAAATTGGCCTGTTTTGCAAGTATTTCGCGCGCTTTTGCGGTTAGAATATATGAATCAGTTTCAAAATAAACCCTGTCGCCAATATCAATTATACTAAGTCTTGAGCGTGATGCAGTTTCTTCAAAACCTTTATTTGAACCTGCGGCATAATCCATACTTGTGCTTGCGGATGCATCAACATTTGCATTTGTAATTGGGGCAGGTGGCGGTGCAGGCATTTCAATTGGCTGTGCTTCATTGGAGGCAACAATCGGTGCGGATACATTTTTGTCACCCTTGGTGGCACATGCGCCAAGTGCTAAAAATGGTAAAACCCCCATAATAGTAATGAGTTTAGCTTTTTTCATTTTGCTTTCCTATTCTAACATTGGTGACCATGTTGGGTCAGAACTATAAGAATTATTTGTCAATTTTCTAAGGTTTGAACCATCAATATCAATAGTCCATAAAGCAGGTTGGCTTCCGGGGCTATCTTCTTTTTCAAAAATAATTGCACGTCCATTTGGCGAAAAACTTGGCCCCTCAACTAAATAGGCGGAGGTTAGGATTTTTTCCCCGCTGCCATCGCTTTTCATAATTCCAATTTGGAATTGCCCATTAATTTGTTTTGTAAAGGCAACTAAATCGCCAGTATTTGCCCAAACTGGGGTTGAATATTGCCCCTGTCCAAAACTTATACGTTTTGCATTTGAGCCATCAGAATTCATTTTATAAATTTGTGGGCTGCCTGATCTATCTGAAGTGAAAACAATTTGTTTTTGATCGGCCGAAAAAGCAGGGGAGGTATCGATTGATGCATCCGAAGTTAATTTCTGCAAACCACCATTTTTAAGGTTTTTTGCCCAAATATCGATATTACCATTACTTTCAGATGAAAAGACAATTGATTGACCATCAGGTGAAAAGCGCGGCGCAAAAACCATATTGCCAACACCTGTTATTGCTTCTTTACGCCCTGTTTCAATATCAAAAACCCAAAGGCGAATACCATTATCGGTAAGGGCTGAATATACAATTTGTTGCCCAGTTGCATTAAAGCGTGGGTTTAAAATCATTTCGCTACCATCGGTAAGATAGCTTGGGTTTGCGCCATCTTGATCCATGAGGGCAAGGCGTTTTACACGGTTGGTTTTAGGGCCGCTTTCGGAAACATAGACCACACGACTATCAAACATTCCTGTATTGCCTGTAAGGCGTTTATAGATTGCATCGGCAATTTTATGGGCAATTCGGCGCCAATTTTCATCTGTTGAAGAAAATTCAAGACCCAGAGTTTGGCTTTCGCCATAAATATCCCAAAGCCTGAATTCAACTTTTAAAATATTCTTGCTCTGTGCTCCTTCACCAATTACCAAAGCTTCGGTATTGATTGCGCGCCAATCGGCAAATTTTGGCGTAAGATTTACATTATAATTTTTTGAAATAAAGCTTTTTGGATCTTGGACATTAAACAAGCCACTTCGGTCTAAATCACTTCTTACAACACTTGCAATATCGGCGCCCTTTGGACCGCCAAAATCGGCAATCGCAATTGGCATAAGTTTCTTTTGCCCTTCGGTCACATTAACCACCAATTGTGCATTGGCTTCGGTAAAGCAAAAAATAAGCCCTAATATAGAAAGTATAAGGAATTTTAATGTCTTCATATTTTGCGGCTCTTAAAAAATATTTTTGTTAAAGCAGAAACTGGGCGATTTTGAGGCGTAATTCTTAAATATTTATGTCTTACAAACATTTAATGACGTAATTTTTGTGGGTCAAAGCGAAAAGTGAAATTTTGCCATTCTGCATATCTATCGGGCGGCAAAACATAGGGTGCACATTGTTTTGTTGCACGAATTGCATTGTCTATCGCAACTAATAATGATGCACTCGCGCCGGATTTAGAATTTGGATATTTTAATTTTGGTGGCCTTAGTAATGTACCATTTTCATTAAGTTCAATTTGTAATTCAACCAAAAGACTTTGTGGATCTGATAAATCGGCAGGTTCAACCCAGCATCTTTTAACTTGGTCACGCAATACATTTTCAAGGCTTGATTGCAGTTTTTTACCCGCGCCTTGCCCTTGCCCTTTTGAGGTTTGACCAGAAGCAGTCATGCGCGGTGCATTTTTAACGCCAGAATTTACACCCGATGATGATTTTTGCGCCGCAGGTATATCAAAGCGATAATCAATATTATCATTTGGAATTGGCAATTTACTTATTTGCTTTTGCGGCGGCGTAATTGCTTTTTTTATAGGCTGTTGAATTTGTGCTTGCGTTTGTGGCGGTTTTTGAATTGGCGTTTGCTTTGGTTGCGGCGTAATTGGCACAGGTTTTGACTGCGGCTTTGAAATTAATGCCTTTAAAGCCTCCAAAGGTTTTGGCGCTGTATTCTCAATTGGTTTTGGTGATGGCTGCAATATTGGTTCTGGCGGCGGTGGGGGCGGTGTTGTTTCTGCGGTTTGTGATTGCGGTGTTGTTTGGTTTTCTTCTTGCGATAATTGGTTTTGCTGATCTGCCATTTGTGCAGAATTGCCAATATCTTCGGCATGTTCGGCAATTATATCGACCGAAATTGAAGGGTCGGGATTTATTATTTTATTGGTTTTCCAAGTGAAAATAACGGCCATAAATAATATTCCATGAAGGCCGAGTGAAATTATCCAAGAATTTAATTCTTTCAATCTCATTTTGTAATTGGATCAGTGACCAAACCTAAATTGCGATAACCGGCTGCATTAACACGCGCCATAACTTGCATGACTTTTCCATACGCTGCCTCACCATCGGCGCGAATGAAAATTCTTCTTTCAAATGAATTACCTGCTATGGCCTGAATTTGTGGCAATAAATTATCAAATTGGGTTTCGCTTTTTTGAAGGAAAATGCGCCCATCATTTAAAACTGTTATGCTTATTGGTTCTTGATCATTGGGTAATGATTTTGCTTCTGTCTTAGGTAAGTCAACGGGAACACCAACGGTTAATAATGGTGCGGCAACCATGAAAATTATCAAGAGCACCAATGTAACGTCAACAAATGGCGTAACGTTGATTTCGCCCATAAGGCGACGTCTGCGCTTACCATGCCGTGTTCTTAGGCCGCCCGCCATTATTGTGCACCATCATAAAATTTGCGTGAAGCGCGTGCAATTACATCATCAACCAAAGCCTCTATGCGGGTTGAATATCTGTCAATTGAGCCTGTAAGCCAATTGTAAAATATTACCGCAGGAATAGCGGCAACAAGGCCCATTGCGGTTGCAAACAAAGCCTCGGCAATGCCAGGGGCAACGACGGCAAGGTTTGTGTCATGGGATGCGGCGATTGAGCGAAATGAATTCATAATGCCCCAAACCGTTCCAAAAAGACCAACAAATGTTGCCGATGAACCAATTGTTGCCAAAACCCCAAGCCCACGCTCTGCTTTTGAAAGTTCGCGCGTGGTTTGCGCACTCATGACGCGCTCCATACGCTCAATGGCAAGGGTTGCGGCGCCTTCATTCATTGCGCCAGTGCGGCGTGCCGCGCGCGCTTCATTAAGGCCAATTGCAATAATGCGCGCAGTTGAATCACCCTTTTTACTTAATTCTTCGATGATTTCATTAGATCGCCCATCAGCAAGCGCATTTTCAACAAGGCGCGCCCCATTTTCAAGGCGTTTAACCGCAAATGCCTTATCAACCATCACCGCCCACGACCAAACCGAAGTAAGCGCAAGGCCAATCATGACAGTTTTTACGATTATATCGGCACGCATAAAAAGTGCGACGAATGAGAATTGATCCATTTTAAAACCTTTGAATTGCGTCAGATATTTACTTAGGAACACCCTAATAACTAATTAGGGCGTGTTTGTGGCAATTATGGTTAAAAAAATGTTTCCAAACCCTTAAAACTCTGTAATTCAATTTGAATTAAATGGGTTTTGTTTGATATTAACCCTCTAAATCTATATCAAGAATTGCCATTTCGAAAATATAAGAAGTTTCGCCTTCATCTTCGTCAATATAAACAAGGCCAAGGAAATCGTCGCCTTTATATACTTCGACTGAATCATCATTACCTTTGCGGGCTTTAAGTTTTAATTCGTTGCCGCCAAAAGTTTTGTTTAAATGCGCTTCTACTTTTTTCCAATCAGGATTGCTCATAATAATCTCCATTACGGCCTTGTATATGGCTTTTTGCTAAAGTGAAAGCACAATTTACGCCTGTTTAATGCATAAAAAACGGCGAAACTTTGTGTTTCGCCGTTTTGAAATCTATCTTTTAAAATTACTAAGCCAGTCTTCCGTGGCAATGCTTGAATTTTTTACCAGACCCGCACGGACAATCACCATTGCGTGGGGTTTCAAGCCATGCGCGTGGCATTGGGCCTTCTGGTGAATGAACCAAATCATCTTGCGTATCGCCCATTTCATCCAAACCAGTTTCAGGATTTGGATGGCTTGCAAATAATTGTGGGTTAGATTTAAAACCATCACCGATATTTGCACCCATATCTTGTGGGTTAAATTGCACTATTTCGGGTTGTGGTTCTGGTTGGTTCATAACCTGAATATTTTGAAGGATTTTTGTAACGTCATTGCGCATTTCATCACGCATAGTTTGGAATAATGTAAAGCCTTCGGTTTTATATTCAATCAATGGGTCACGTTGTCCATAGCCACGAAGGTGGATAACTGAACGTAAATGATCAACCGTTACCAAATGCTCACGCCATTTATGGTCAATTGTGCGAAGTAGGATTTCTTTTTCAACTTCGCGCGCCTTTGCGTCGCCAATTAATGAAACTTTTTGATTCCATAAATCATCGGCAGCTTTGGTGATTTGTTCGCGAATGTCTTTGTCATCAATACCTTCGGCGGCAATCATGTCATGGATTGGTAAATCAAGTGCCAAAACTTCTTTTACGGCATCATGAAGGCCATCTGCATCCCATTGCTCAGGAAGAAGTTTTGCCGGCATGAAACGATCGCAAATCTCATCAATCGTATCAAGGCGCATATTATCAATAGTTTCAGAAACATCTTCATCACGCATAAATTCTTTGCGTTCTTCAAAGATTTGCTTACGTTGATCATTGATAACATCATCATATTTCAATAGGTTTTTGCGGATTTCGAAATTGCGTGCTTCAACGCGTTTTTGCGCAATTTCCATCGCTTTATTCATCATGCGCTCTTCGATTGGCTCATCTTCGTCAAGCTTCATCGCGCTCATGATGTTTTTGAATCTATCGCCGCCAAAAATACGCAATAAGTCATCTTCGGCAGAAAGATAGAAGCGCGACCGACCAGGGTCACCTTGACGACCTGTACGACCACGAAGCTGATTATCGATACGGCGGCTTTCATGGCGCTCTGTACCCAAAACATATAGACCACCTAATTCAAGGGCTTTTTGTTTTGCCGCTTCAATTTCAGGAAGGATTTCACCCTTTAATTTTTCAATTTCATCATGGGTCATTGGGCGACCCCATGCAGCCTCGCGCTCACGCTGTTTTTTGTGAAGGCGCATTTCCAAATTACCGCCAAGCTGAATATCGGTACCGCGACCTGCCATGTTAGTAGCAATTGTCACCGCACCCGGAACGCCCGCATCCGCGATAATTTCCGCCTCTGTTTCATGATAGCGGGCATTAAGAACATTGTGTGGAATGCCTTGGGATTTAAGAAGTTCAGAAATCTCTTCTGATTTTTCAATTGATGCAGTACCAACCAATATTGGCTGCCCCAATGTGTGGGTTGCCACAACATCTTTAACAATCGCACGGTGTTTTGCCGCTTCGGTTTGATAGACAAGGTCATTATCATCAATACGCTGAACCGGGCGATTGGTTGGGATTTCAATAACTTGAAGATTATAAATGCCTTCAAATTCCGCCGCTTCGGTTTGTGCCGTACCGGTCATGCCAGCAAGTTTTTCATATAGACGGAAATAATTTTGGAATGTGATTGATGCCAAAGTTTGGTTTTCAGGTTCGATATTAACGTGCTCTTTGGCTTCGATGGCTTGGTGTAAGCCTTCTGAAAGCCTGCGACCTGTCATCATACGGCCTGTGAATTCGTCAATAAGAACAACTTCATCATTGTTGACGATATAATCTTTATCGCGTTGATAAAGAACATGGGCGCGCAATGCCTGATTGGCATGGTGAACAATTGAAGTATTGGCAATCTCGTAAAGTGAGCCTTCTAATAGACCCGCTTGTTGCAATAATTCTTCGATATGTTCAGAACCGCGTTCAGTAAAGACAGCCGATTTTTGCTTTTCATCATGCTCATAATCTTCTTTATCGAGTGAATAAATAAGTTCATCAACTTTGCGATAAAGGTCAGATTTATCATCGGTTGGGCCAGAAATAATAAGCGGTGTACGCGCTTCATCGATAAGAATTGAGTCAACCTCATCGACGATTGCAAAATTATGACCGCGTTGGCTCATTTCATCGAGGGAATATTTTAGATTATCGCGTAAATAATCAAAACCTAATTCATTATTGGTCGCATAAGTAATGTCTTTTGCATATTCTTGGCGGCGAACATAATCTTCAAGCCCTGGAACAATAATACCAGTTTCCATTCCAAGGAAGCCATAAACTTGACCCATCCAAGTTGCGTCACGTTTTGCCAAATAATCATTCACGGTTACAACATGTGCGCCTTTTCCAGTAAGGGCATTAAGGTAAACAGGGGCAGTTGCCACCAAGGTTTTACCCTCACCAGTACGCATTTCAGCAATCGCACCAGAATTAAGAACCATGCCGCCCACAAGCTGCACATCATAATGACGTTGCCCCAAAGTTCTAAAGGCAGCCTCACGCACAACTGCGAATGCTTCGTCCAAAATATCGTCAAGTTTTGCGCCTTGCGCCAATTTTTCTTTGAAATATCCCGTTTTTGCCGCAAGTTCGGCATCAGATAATTTTTTAAGCCCTGCTTCTAAAGGGGTGATACGTTGTTCAACACGTTGTAAAAGTGATTTGACTTTACGGTCATTAGAAGTGCCAAAGATTTTTTTAATTGCATTTAACATATTTTGAACTTTACGAATAATTTATCAATGCGCTAATGCCCCGATTGCATGGAATTTGCAATCATTGGCGATAACGAAAAACTTATGATGTGCAATTAGGAATGAAAGCGGCTTTAGTCAACGATTTGGTAAGTCTGCTTACTGTTTTGCGCATAGTTTTTATGCAAAAAAGCGACATATTTTGATATAAATTAAAGATTGGCGCTAAAAATGTTTGAAATCTTGATATTTTTCGATAATTGGGTGGCATGAAACAACTTGCAATTTCGCCATTGGCGCCCGCTTCATTTCCTTTGCTTCCAAATATTGCTGGCATGAATGCTGCAACTTATTCACTTGGAATGTATAAATCAGATCGTGATGATTTGATTGTTGTTAGTTTTGAAGATGGCGCATCTGTTGGCGGCGCTTTGACAAAATCTAACACACGTTCTTGCGATGTTGATTGGTGCATTGGCGCATTAAAATCGGGTTTGGCAAAAGGACTTGTGGTTAATGCGGGTAATTCCAATGCGTTTACGGGCGCGGCGGGAATTGCAAAAAATGATGCAACTTTGGCAAAATTTTGTGAACTTTCTGGCGCAAAACCAGAAAATATATTTTTATCAGCAACTGGGGTGATTGGTGTTCCTGTTGCGGCGGATTTAATTTCTTCAAAACTTGATGCGATTTGGCCTAATTTATCAAAACCTAATTGGGAAAAACTTGCCAAAGCGATTGCAACAACTGATACTTTCATCAAAGGTTTTGGCAAAACAATTGAAATTGACGGTCAAAAAATAAATATCGCAGGCATCGCCAAAGGTTCGGGCATGATTGCGCCTAATATGGCAACAATGCTTGTCTATATTTTTACCGATGCCAAAATTTCATCAGCGCTTTTGCAAAAAATGGTTTCACAATATGTTGAAACCACATTTAACGCGATTACGGTAGATTCAGATACTTCAACATCTGATACTTTATTGGTTTTTGCGACCAATAAAGCGGGTAATGAAATTGTTGAAAATAGCGCGGCCTCAAGGGTTTTTGCCGATGCCTTAAACGAATGTATGCTTGATTTGGCGCTTCAAGTTGTCAAAGATGGTGAAGGGGCGCAAAAATTTATTGAGGTGAAAGTTGCGGGTGCAATTTCAGTGTCATCTGCGAAAATTATTGCAATGGCAATTGCCAATTCACCACTTGTAAAAACCGCAATTGCAGGTGGCGATGCAAATTGGGGCAGGGTGGCAATGGCGGTTGGTAAATGCCTTGAACCCATTAATGCCGATAAATTATCAATCAAATTCTGTGGTCAATGGGTTGCAAAAAATGGCGGCGCGGCAATTTATGATGAAGGCGAAATCAATAAATTAATGGCTGGCACGGATATTGAAATTTTTGTCGATGTTGGCATGGGGAAAAGTGAATTTACTGCCTATACTTGCGATTTAACGCATGGATATATTTCAATAAATGGCGATTATAGAAGCTAATGACCAAAAAACTCCTCCTTGTTGCTGCTGTTGCTATGATTGATGATCAAAATCGGGTTTTGATGGCTAAAAGACCGATTGATAAGGAATATGGTGGCTATTGGGAATTTCCAGGGGGCAAGGTTGAAAGCGGCGAAATGCCAGAGGTTGCATTAATCCGAGAGCTTAATGAAGAATTGGGAATAATCGCCAAGGCCGATGATTTAAAACCATTATGCTTTGCATCCCATAATTACGAAAAATTCCATCTTCTTATGCCTTTATGGGAATTAAAAAAATGGGTTGGCGAACCAAAGGCGCTTGAAGGTCAAGAATTAAAATTCTGCACAATTGATGAAATTTGCACCCTCAAAGTTCCACCCGCCGATATTTCATTAATTGAGTTTTTGAAAAATTACTAACATTTACTATATTTTAGATGGGGAAATAATTTGTGGTAAATGTTTCTGCTCCCCAATTATTGGGGAGCTGTCGCGAAGCGACTGAGGGGTAAAACCTTTCGGCAAATGACAATGCTTTTTGTTTTTGCCTAACGGCAAAGCGGTTTTTACAAAACCGCTTACCCTTCCGACGGCTTCGCCGCCACCTTCCCAATAATTGGGAAGGAGAAGTTGTGAAAATGTCAGCATTTTAAAGCTTGGAAAAATCTATTCTGACAGTCATTTTCGCTTTAATTTTCCCAATAAAGCCGCTAAGTCACGCGCATTAATCGGAGTGGCAAGATGCGGGTTTTAGTAATTGGTGGTGGTGGTCGTGAACATGCATTGGTTTGGCGGCTTTCAAAATCAAAAAAAGTTGAATATTTGCTTTGTGCCCCTGGTAATCCTGGCATTGCGCAAATTGCAAAATGCGCGCAAATTGCTGCTGACAATATTGATGGGCTTATCAAACTTGCCCAAGATGAGAAAATTGATTTAGTGGTTGTTGGCCCTGAAATCCCACTTTCAATGGGTTTGGCAGATAGGCTTCGCGCATTAAATATAGCAACCTTTGGCCCATCACAAGCGGCCGCACAACTTGAAAGCTCAAAAGCATTTTCGAAAGATTTTATGGCGCGCCATAATATTCCAACCGCAAAATATGGCGTTTTCACCGATCTTGAGGATGCAAGCGAATTTATTATGGGGCTTTCCCCGCCCTATGTTTTAAAGGCTTCTGGCCTTGCGGCGGGTAAGGGGGTTATTATTGCGCCCGATTTGCCGACTGCACTTACTGAGCTTGATGAAATGCTCTCGGGCAAGTTTGGCGATGCGTCAAATGAAGTTGTAATCGAAGAATTTATGCATGGCGAGGAAGCAAGTTTTTTTGTTCTTTGCAATGAAAATTGTGCAATCGCGCTTCCTGTTTGCCAAGATCATAAACGTGCTTTTGATGATGATTTGGGGCCAAATACGGGCGGTATGGGCGCTTATGCCCCAACTGGCTTGGTTGATGAAAATATCCATACGCGTGTTATGTGTGAAATTGTTATGCCAACAATTGAAGGCATGAAAAAAGAAAATAACCCGTATAATGGGGTTTTATATGTTGGCCTTATGATTGAAAATAATGTGCCGCGCGTTGTTGAATATAATTGCCGTTTTGGTGACCCCGAATGCCAAATTTTGATGCAATTCTTGGGTGATGATTTTGCCCAATGCTTGTTTGATATTGCCAATGGCGATAATGCAAAACTTTCAATAAATCCGCAAATAAAAAGCGCGGCAACTATTGTTATGGCGGCTAATGGCTATCCTGATTCATATGAAAAAAATGGCATTATCGAAGGCTTGGATAGTGCCATTGATGAAAATACAATAATCTTCCATGCTGGCACAAAATTGGATGAGAATAATATTTTGCGCGCCAATGGTGGGCGGGTTTTGAATGTAACTTCTTGCGGGCCTGATTTGCAAAAAACCCTTGATTATGCCTATGATGCGATTGGAAAAATCAATGCGCCATCTTTGTTTTATCGCAAAGATATTGGGCAAAAAGAATTAAAACGCGGGAAAAATTAGTTTTGACAATTAAATGCTATCAATCCAAAGCGCCCGATAAAATCCTTGAAGGCATTGATAATATCCAAAGTTTGGATAATCTTTGGATTGATATAATTGCCCCAAACCGCGAAGAAGAAAAAGCGGTCGAGACGCGTTTTGGCATTGATATTATCAACGAATATGAAATGCGCGCCCTTGAAGATTCTTCAAGATTTTATGAAGAAAATGGGCATTTATATATTGGGGTTTCTATTCCATCGCGCCTTACAAAAACCCCTGAAAATCAGATTGGGCATAAAAGATCATATCTTGGCTTTGTTTTGACGCCGCGCACTTTGATTAGTTTTCATGAAACGCCTTTACGTGCGCTTGAAGTTGGTAAAAACCGCGCGTCAACACGAATAATTGGCGCAAAAACAGCCACAGATGCGCTTTTACTAATTATTGAAGCTATTATAGAGCGTCAGTCTGAATTATTGGCGCGAATTGGAATTGAACTTGATGTAGTTTCACTTCCAGCGATTGCCGATAGGCGGATTTTAAAGGCCGAACCAAGGTTACGCAAACTTGGTGCATTGGGTGCAAACCTTGCACTTTCGCGTGATTGTCTCGTTGATTTAGGGCGGGCAATTAATTTTCTTTTGCAAAAAGCTACAGAGCATGGAATTGATGCAAAAAAACTAAAAAGCTTTTTGCTTGATATTTCGACATTACAAAGACAATGCGAAGCGCAATCAAATGATTTGACTTTCCTTTTAGATGCGACCTTGGGCCTTGTTGGTGCGCGGCAATCGCGGGCATTAAATTTTATGGCGGTTGTGACATTGCTTTTTGCCCCTGCGACTTTGATCTCATCAATTTTTGGTATGAATTTTGGACATTGGGATTTTCTTAATACGCCGCATGGTTTGCAATATGCATTAATTGCAATGGGCGGCTCGGCAATTTTGGTTTTGGCAATTGCAAAATATGCAAGATTGTTCTAGCTTTGTTCTATGAAGCAGATTCTTTGTGCAAATTATAATTCGCCAATTGGCGCTTTAAGTCTTTTATTTGATGAAAATGGCGTGATTTATTCATTGCATTTTGGTGAGAATAGATTTGATTTGCCAAAATCGCTTATCGATAAAGAAATTGAATTAATCCAAAGCCAATTAAGCCTTATAATCAAAAACGCATTGGATGAATATTTTAATGGTTCGAAAAATGCCTTTGATCATTTGCAATTGCTATATGAAGGAACGGATTTTCAAAAGGCGTCATGGGATGAATTACGAAAAATCCCCTATGGCGAAACTATTTCCTATCAAGAACAATGCAATCGGGCGGGTTCACCCAAAGCATTACGCGCAGTAGGCCAAGCCAATAATAAAAACCCAATTGCAATAATAATCCCCTGCCACCGCGTAATCGGCAAAAACGGCACAATGACAGGCTTTGGCGGCGGTATTGATATTAAAGTTAAATTATTAGAATTAGAACAAAAAACCAACTTTCATTTGTTCTAATAAAAAATTTGCTATGGCAAATTTTCAAAACAATAAAGTCATTAAAAAATAAAAACCACGCTTTTTATTTTTTAATGTCCGCTTAAAACCAAGTTTCTGAGTGACGAGCGAAGCGAGGAGGGTGGAAACTTGAACCCCTATCTCTCATACCCACCCCAATTTGGTACTTCTGCTTCTAATTGGGCGACTTGTGAAAAATCTTCCCAGCACATTGCAACCAAATTATGGGTATAATTATTTTTGCTTTTGCGTTTTTTGCCATTAATACGTGCGCCCAAATCTTCGCAAAAACGAATGCCAATATCATTCGCCTCGTGAACCCACACACCGCCAGTGAATAGGCCGCGGCTAATAAGCCAACGCGCATTAGCAAGCATTAAAGCTTTCCCAAGGCCATAACCTTGATGTTCGGGGTCAACATGAAGCAAGAATATTTCACCATCGCCCAAAGTTTTTGCCGAACGTGTCTTTGCCGCGCCAGCAATTGAAAAGCCAGTAATTGAACGATCTTCATTTTCAATAATGAAAATCGATTTATCAGAATCAGCGATTTGCTCAACAAATTCGTTGCGAAACTTCTTTACCGCTTTTTGAATATTAATTTCTTCAAGCGCTTCAGACGGGATGATGGATTGATAAGTATCAAGCATACAATTGCAATAGCAGACCGCAAGACCTTCTATATCATTGATATTTGCATTTCTTAAAACAAATTTCATGGCTCATTGTCCGCAATCTGTGAATAATATGCAAGTGCATTTTGCTTTTATCACGCATTTATTAATAATTTGGGGTGATTTGCGAAGGTTTCAACCTATTTTTCGTCTTTTTTTTGCAAAGAATTCTTTTAAAATCACCGAACACTCATTTTCGAGTATGCCATGCGTAATTTTTGGACGAAAATGACAGTTTTCACTTTCAAAAAAAAGCGCCCCATTTACAATTGCCCCGCCCTTTTTATCATAAGCGCCAAAAATCACATGTTCGATACGTGCAAATGAAATTGCGCCTGCGCACATTGTGCAGGGTTCAAGGGTTACATAAAGGCGTAAATTCGGTTTGGTACGATAATTTTCAAGTTTTTTCGCGGCATTGCGAATTGCAATTATTTCGGCATGTGCACTAGGGTCATGTTCGGCAATGGGGCGATTAAAACCTTCGGCAATTATTTCATCATTTTCATCAACAATTAAAGCGCCAATTGGCACTTCGCCAATTTCTTGCGCCTGTTTTGCAAGCTCGAGGGCGATTTGCATGTATTTTTCGTGATTTGGCTTATCGGTCATTTTCTAAATAAATTTCATTTGCGCCAACTATTCCTATAGATTATTGCGCTTTTGACAATATGCATGGAGATATAAATGGCAATCAAAAAACTGGGCACTAGATTCCTTTGTTGGTCGCGTTTCTTAACCGAAAACCGCTTCACACTATTCGGGAAACGCTCCGTACTGGCAATCGCGTTTTCAATTGGCGCTTTGAATTGCCAGAACGCCTTCGCTTGGAGTGATCCAGGGCATCAAATCATTGCCGCCCTTGCATATTCATACCTTACCCCAGAAGCGCAAGCAAAAGCCCAAGCAATCCTTGCACAAGATACAGATACTTTAACACAAACAGATTTTGTATCCCGCTCGGTATGGGCCGATAAATATCGCGAGGCAGGGCGCCCAGATGGTGCATCATATATTGGAACGCGCGAATGGCATTTTGTTGATATTCCACTTTCAACAAATGGCGATAAAGCAATGGTTGAATCTGAAGAAGAAAAAATCTGCCCAATTGTTGATTTAAAAGGTGGTGTCGCAAGCCTTGGCGCGCCTGCGCAAGATTGCATTGTTAATAAAATCAACCAATTCACTGCCGAACTTGCCGACCCAAAAACTAGCGTGCAAGAGCAAGTATTTGCGCTAAAATTTCTAATCCATTTTGTTGGTGATATTCATCAACCACTCCATACTTCGGATAATGACGATCATGGCGGCAATTGCGTTTGGGTTGCCCCAACAAGCCATGACCCAATGCGCCTTCATGGTTTTTGGGATTATCAGGCGGTTTATCTTTTAACCAAAGGCGCTGCACCTGCTGATTATGCAAAGATTTTGCATGATGAAATTACCGAACAACAAATCAAAGATTGGCAAACTGAAACACCAAAAGATTGGGCCGCCGATTCATTCGAGCTTTCAAAAAATGCCGCTTATAATTTAGGAACAACAACCCCACATTGCGACGCCGAAAACAAAACCACCACAATCAAACTAACCCCAGACTACGAAACCAACGCCTCAAATATTTCCAAAATCCAGATGGAGAAAGCGGGTGTAAGATTGGCAAAAATTTTGAATGAAATTTTGAGGTAAATTACGAATTCAAGGAAAACTGCTATATTTCTATTGTAACTTTAGCGAAAATTGGCGTAATTTGGCCAAATATATTTAGATAAACCAAAACTAAAATAGTAAGCTAATTAACAGGAATTTTTATAATTATAATTGTGGCGCTTCCCTTTGGGTTGAATGTGGATATTCCAAGTGAAGATGGAAGTAAGATTAGATTTCCTTTTTGAACTTTTTGGTCAATGTTGCGATATTTAATTGTTCCCTTGCCTTTTAGGCAAAAGATTATGGTTGGCGCATCAACTTCCCCAATTTTAAATATATGGCTTGCTTTAATGCGCCAAACTATAAAAAAGGGGCAATTGAAAATTTGTTCGCGTAATATTGGAAAAACAACTTCGATTTTTGGCTTTATGGGTGCAATTTTACCTTGTTCAAAATCAATACATTTAATTGCATTTTCAATTTGCAGTGGGCGCGGCTTATTTGTTTCTATATCAATACGTCCCCAGTCAAAAAGGCGAAAAGTAACATCGCTATTTTGTTGAATTTCTAGCATTGTAATATTGTTTTGCGCCGAATGAATTGTCCCAGAATTTAAAAATATTGCTTGATCGGGCTTTGCCTTAAAACTTGGGACAAATTTGTCGATATTTTTCTTATTTATATTTCGAAGATTGTTGTCATTTATATTTGGGTTTAGGCCGGCAAATATTTTGCTTTTTGCTTTTGCTTCTAAAATTACCCACCCTTCTGTTTTCGCATTTTCCCCATTGGGAATAAGCGCAATATTTTTTTCTGAAGGGTGAATTTGAAGTGACAAATTCTTTTTCACATCTAAAATTTTAATCAAAAGGGGAAATTGTTTAAATTCTTCACTAAATTTACCAAGGATTAGTTTAGGGAAGTTTTTGATTATTTCACCTAAAGATTTGCCTTTTAAACTTCCGTTTTGAACAATGCTTTGTGCGTCATTTCTATCGCTTAACAGCCATGCTTCGCCAATTTTTCCATCAGGCATTGGGCTTTTAACCCAATTACTAATTTTGCGCCCGCCCCATGTTTTGGTTTTAAAAATGGTATTAAAAAGCAAAGGGTAGGGCGAAACTTCGTTAATAACTAAGTCTGAAACATCTTCATAAATCACGGTTTTATTTATTTTATCCATAAAACAAAACATAGTCACATGCGTTGGTCTAAATAGTATCGGAAATCACCTAGGTACGTGACTAAGTAGTTTCCCCATGTTGTTTTTACATAGACAAGGGCGCGTAATGTTTTTGATGAAAATTCTAAAAAGGAGCGCGTTATGGATAAGAATATTATTTATGGAAAAGCCAAAGTTGTTCGTGGAGCAATAACGAAATCTGTTGGTAAAGTTATCGGTTCTGAAAAAATGCAGATTGATGGCGCAAAAGACCAATTTGTAGGCGCGGCACAAAGTGCAATGGGAAAAGTCAAAGATATCATTACCGATAAAGATAATAATCCAGACCGCAGTGAAGCCGATAAAAAAATCGAAAATAAGAAAAATGAAAAATTCTTCCAAACTCTATCAGAGATGAAAGAAGAAGATAGTTAAATCAAGTTTTGCAAGCAAGGCAATTAAATGAACAAAATAAAAAAAATCGCCTTTATTGGTAATTCGTTACCAAGGCGATGCGGCATCGCTACTTTCACAAATGATATTGAAAGCGCAATATCAGAAAATCTGAACCTTAATACATCAGTTTTTGCAATGACGGATAGCGGGCAATCATATGATTACCCTGAAAAAGTGATATTTGAAATTCATTCAGATATTAAAAGCGATTATCTAAAAGCTGCAAATTTTATTAATAATAATGGGTTTGAAATTGTATGCCTTCAACATGAATTTGGCATATTTGGTGGCGAGGCAGGTGAAAATATTTTATTACTTTTAGATAGCCTTAAAATACCAATTGTCACCACATTACATACAATAATTGAAAACCCACTACCAAAATATTCCGAGGTTTTCCAAAGAATAATCAAAGCCTCGGCTAAATTAATTGTCATGGCACAAAAGGGCAGCAATATTTTACAAGAAATTTATGGCGTTAAGGCTGATAAGATAGAAGTAATTGCACATGGCATCCCTGATTTAGAATTTATAGAACCCGAAATTGCCAAACATAATTTGGGACGTGATAATCAAACCATTATTTTAACTTTCGGCCTTTTATCTGCCAGCAAAGGCATTGATTTGGTTATTGATGCAATGCCGCAAATTTTAAAATCTTGCCCCAATGCAACCTATATAGTTTTGGGCGCTACGCATCCAAATTTAGTTCGCAATGAAGGCGAAAAATATAGGAATGAATTAATCAAAAAAGCCGCTGATTTAGGTGTTTCAGAAAATGTTATTTTCATTGATGAATTTGTAAATCTTAAAAAATTGGTAGAATATTTAAGTGCGTGCGATGTTTATATAACGCCTTATCTGAACGAAGCACAAATGACATCTGGAACTTTGGCTTATAGTTTTGGATTGGGAAATGTGGTTGTTTCGACACCATATTGGCACGCAAAAGAATTGCTTGATGGCGATCGCGGAATTCTTGTCCCCTTTAATGATTCACATGCGATTGGCCGCGAAGTTTCAAAAATCCTAAAAGATGAAAAAAGACGAAATAAAATAAGAAAAACCGCCTTTATCGCAGGGCGCGCAATGATTTGGCCATGCATTGCACAAGATTATATGAAAGTCTTTGAAAGGGCTGTTATTTATAATTCTGTTATAGATTTCAGGATTAATTACGAAAAATCCCCGCTTGAACTTCCAAGAATTAAAACTGACCATTTAAGCGAAATGTGTGATGATACAGGGATAATACAGCATGCAATATATCGTATCCCTGACCGCTCACACGGTTATTGCGTTGATGATAATGCGCGTGCTTTATTATTATCTTGCCAGCTTAACGAAGCTAACCTTCCAAATATTGTAAAAGCAGGCACTTTTTCCTCTTTTGTTCAACATGCATGGAATAAAGATACAGGCAGATTTCGTAATTTCATGAGCTTTAGCCGTAATTGGTTAGAAGATATGGGATCAGAAGATAGCCATGGTAGAACACTTTGGGCACTTGGTAATTGTGCCAAGAATGGCATTGATGATTCACAAAAAAATTGGGCCAAAAATTTATTCAATGAAGCCTATAAATCGGTTATTGATTTTACCTCGCCGCGCGCAATAGCATTTACTTTATTGGGGTTTGAAGCATATCCTATTGATAAGTTTTTTGCCAAAATGCTTGCCACGCGCCTTATGTTTCATCTTGAAAAAAATAGTAAAGAAGGTTGGTATTGGTTTGAAAAAGGTCTTTCGTATGAGAATGCACGCCTTTCGCAAGCGCTTATTTGTAGTGGCAAATTTCTAAACATGCCGCAATTTATCGAGGCAGGTTTGAAAACGCTAAAATTCATTATGGATGTTCAAAAAAGCAAAAATACAAATTTTAGACCCTATGCAACCGAAGGGTTTTTCGAGGCTGGAATTTCAAGCGCAAAATTTGATCAACAACCTGTCGAAGCACAAGCAAGCATCTCGGCTTGCCTAAGCGCCTATCAAATTACCAATGATGAATTTTGGTATGAAGAAGCAAAAAGGGCTTTTAGTTGGTTTTTAGGCAAAAATGATCTTGGGATTGCATTAATTGACCCTAAAAGCGGTGCTTGTTTTGATGGCCTTCATGTTGACCGCGTAAATGAAAATTGTGGCGCCGAATCCGTCCTCGCCTATCTATTAAGCTTGTGTGATATGAACATTTTCGCACAAATAATGCCAAAGGCATTAAAAAAGGAAAATATTGCCCCAATTAGAAATATTGAAACGCCAAGAGCTTTCACTTCGTCCTGACCCGTCGCGCGTAATTTTGCGCCCATTTAAACCTGCAATTGAACCGCGTGATTTAATGCCAACTGATAAAAAGCGGGCCAATCATATTGTTGATAGAATTATGGGTTTGGGTTCTGATGATGCAAATATACTTCTTGCCGATGTGCTTGAAAATTTTCAAAGCCGGCATAGTAATTTGCTTGCAAGGTTTGAAGCGCGCGCCGATGAAATGGAAGAAGCATTTCAAAGCCATGATGATTTTAACAACACGCAACGTCAATTAATTGGGGCATATTTTTTAAATGAATATGCCTATGAAGCGGCGGCATTATTTAACCCAAGCATTATTGCACACCCTGACCAAACAAGCGCACCAACAGGTGGGTTGCGATTTATTCTAAGCTTAAGGGCGGTGGGTGAAGGGCATGTTTCATCACTTGCTTTTCGAAATGGAACAATTGCGATAGATGGGCGCGTAAGCCTTGACCCAATTTCAAAGCTTGCAATTTTACCAATCATTAAGTGCCGTGCGCCATGTGAAAATGGTGATGAAATTGATTTATCTTTTGATGCATCAAGCGACATAAGTGAACGCGTAATATTTCCAGTTACACTTGCGCAAAGCAATGGTATTGAAGACGCACGTTTTGTTACATTTCAAGATGGCGAAACAATTACGTATTGCGCCACATTCACGGCCTATGACGGTCGAATGATACGTTCCGAATTAATGCAAACAAGTGATTTTGTAAGTTTCAAGCTAACGCCGCTTCTTGGTAGTGCGGCCATAAATAAGGGAATGGCGCTTTTCCCACGTAAGATTAATGGCAAATATGCAATGATTGCGCGGCGCGATAATGAAAACCTATATTTAGTTTATTCAGATAATTTATTTTATTGGGATGATGGTATCGAAATTGTTGCCCCACATTATGCGTGGGAATTTGTTCAAATTGGAAATTGTGGCGCGCCAATTGAGATAGATGAAGGGTGGCTACTTCTTACGCACGGAGTAGGGCCGGTTCGCAAATATTGCATTGGTGCGGTTTTACTTGATAAAAGCGACCCAAGTAAAGTTTTGGCACGCTCACAATCACCATTGGTTTATGCCACGCAATCAGAACGTGAAGGCTATGTTCCAAATGTTGTTTATACATGCGGGGCAATAAGGCATAATGAAATGCTAATTATGCCATTTGCTGTTGCCGATACATTTACAACATTTGCAACCATAATAATCGCGGATTTATTGGCAAGCCTTCATTATCTTTAGGTATTTTCCGAACCTTGTCGGCTGCTGGTTTGCGGCGCATTCATAATTTCCTAATCGCCAAAATTGCGAAATTTTTCGCAAGGCAGAAATTGGATAAAATGAAAAACGAACTTATAGATAAGCCAGAAATTGCCATAGCAGTTTTTAAAAACCACATTGACGCAGAGCAAGCAATTCGAAAATTGCATTTTGCTGGCCTTGATATGAATTCACTTAGTATTGTTGGCCAAGGTTATCACCCAACGGAAAAAGTTATTGGTTTTTACAATATGGGCGAACGTGTTGCCTTTTGGGGAAGTCGTGGCGCTTTTTGGGGTGGCTTATGGGGAATATTTGCTTCTGGCATGTTTGTAACTACGACATTAGCGGCGCCAATTATAGCATTGGGATTTTTTGCGGTTACAATTATTACCGCCCTTGAATCAGCGGCTGTTATTGGTGGACTAAGCGCAATTATTGCTGCGCTTTATAGTTTGGGTATCCCAAAAGATCGGGTGATTGTTTATGAAAATGCCCTTAAATCAGATAAATTCATTGTTATGGCTAATGGAAGTTCGCAAGACATAATTTTGGCAAAAGAACTTTTAAAAAATATGATTACAGAAATAGTTGCAAGCCATAAAATTAAACAACAATCACATGAGGATATTGAAAAATTGAATAATTCTCATTCGGTTGCTTAAAAAATATAAAAATAAATGCCAGTGATTTTCATCTCACTGGCATTTTTAAATAAGGCAATAAATTAGTTTGAAATTATAACCTTCAACGCATTTGTTTTTGCCGCATTCCCAAATGTTTCATAAGCTTTGAGAATTTCATCAAATTTAAAATGATGGGTTATAAGGTTTTTGGGTTCAATTTTTTTAGCCACAACAACATCAAGTAACATTGGCGTGCTTGAAGTATCAACAAGGCGCGTGGTGATTGAAATATTCTTGCTCCAAAGGGTTTCAAGGTGAAGGTCGACAGGCTTTCCATGAACCCCAATATTTGCAATTGTACCGCCTGGGGCAATAATATCTTGGCAAATTTGGAATGTTGCGCCAATTCCTACGGCCTCTATTGCGGTATCGACCCCAATATTATTCGTAATTTCCATAAGCTTTTGTGCTGTTTTGCCATCTGAACTATTAATTACATGGGTTGCACCAAATTTTTTCGCCATTTCAAGACGATTATCATCCAGATCAATCATAATGATTTTTGCGGGCGAATAAAATTGCGCACTCAAAAGCGCAGAAAGGCCAATTGGCCCAGACCCAACGATTGCAACATTGCTACCGGGGCTGATTTTCCCATTAAGGACGCCGCATTCAAAGCCAGTTGGCAATATATCACTTAGCATTACTAATGCTTCTTCATCTTCGCCTTTTGGAATTGGGTAAAGGCTTGTCTCTGCATATGGAATGCGAACATATTCGGCCTGCGTGCCATCAATTGTATTGCCAAGTATCCAGCCACCATTTATGCAATGCGAATACATTTGGCGCCTACAATAACCGCATTTGCCACAAGCGGTAATACAAGAAATCAAAACCCTGTCGCCGATTTTAAAATTCCCAACACTTGAACCAATTTCTTCAATAATTCCCACGCCTTCATGGCCAAGAATTGTTCCAGGGGCACATGTTGCAACATCGCCTTTTAGAATATGCAAATCAGTTCCGCATATTGTGGTCTTGGTGATTTTTACAATTGCATCGGTTGGGAATTGGATACTTGGTTTCACACGTTCTTGCACGGCTTTTTGACCGGGGCCTAAATATACTAAGGCTTTCATAGCTATAATCCTTGTTTTCCGAAATAAAAGCCAACCTGTATGGAAGGGGCAGGTTGGCGGAGTTATTTATTTTTTGGGATGAATTCTTGTGATTTTTGTGCCTTCAATACCAAGACCCGCCATCAAACCTTGCTGATTATAAATAAAAGCATAAGCGTCATCTTGCGCAGTAGAGGTTGAAAGGTTTGCTGCCATTCCTTGATTAACCAATACGATTGTTGGCCCAATACCAAATTCCCAACCATCAGTATTATGAATATAATCAACGGCCTTTTCATTCATCAAAAAGACAACATAACCATAAGATTGCGCGCCCGCTTGCAAGCCCCAAGAGCCAGTGAATGAATTAAAATATGCGGTTGGTTTTCCGTTTTCGGTTAATTCACCTTCACCAAATGCAGCGCCAAATACAAGGCCAGCTTTTGTAATCCTTGGGAAAATCAAAATTGCTTTGGCGGTTCGGGCAAGATCTCTTGCGGCTGAATTATCACGCAAAAGCATTTTTAATGATTGTTGCGATTGGCGGTTCAATTCATTTGCACTATCAGCAAAAGCAGGGGCAATTGTTGCAACATTGACCAGTGTGCCGCCGATTAATAGGCTTAGTATAAGCGCGGTTTTAAATATTTTCATGATTATGTTTCCATTCTTTTGGGGGCCCCCCACCGCATGTTTGAGTAAGCAGTGGGGGCTTCTGGGGGCAGAAGAAAATTAGTTTGCAGATATGACAGCGCTAATTTGGCCGCCATTTATATTGATAAGTAAATATTGCTGGTGGACATGAACCCATCTTCGCCCAATTGGGGGGCGGTTTAGGCCACGATTTGCCCAATCATCTATATAAAATTGATTATTGCGATATTTGCGCGGTAGATATTCGCCATAGCCCCAAACGCGATAATTATTATTATTTTCATTTATAAAAACTTGCGAAATTATCCCGCTTGCAATTGCAATAAGCAAAAATTGATTATCATCATTTCGAACCCAACGATAACCCCTAGGCGGCGTACTTAATTTGCGAGTTTGCCAATCATTCACATAATATTGTGGTTGGCGATATTGCCAAGGGGCACGTTTTCCGCGTGCAAATCGTGTATTTGAATTTGCCAAACGCCCCTGTTGATTTTTAACGCCATTATAAGCTGGCGGTATAATTGCCTTTTGATTTGCTTTATTACGATTTTCAGTTGCAGTGTTTGGCGGTATGGGCTTGTTGGAATTATATGAATTTTCCTGTGCGGAAACATTATTCGCAAACATGAAAATAGTAGCAAAGCTTATGCTTAGAATGTGTTTCATCATATTAGCTTTTCTAGCTTCGCGTATTTTTCGAAATGTTTTACTGGCGCAGCATTTTCATCATCCGTGAATGGGATTGGGCAATGCGCATCCAAGTGCAAGCTAAGCCTTCGCAGGGCAGCATCAGTTATTTTTAAAATGTTTGAAAATACTTCTGCGGTGGTGAAATCATGGATTTTGGTTGAGGCGGCAATTGCGCTTGAAACGGCTTGGCTATATGCCGCTAAAGAAGCTGAAACTGCAAAACCGTGTTCAATTTCTGGGCAGACACCAATTTCATAAGGTATCAAAACCGAATTGTTTGATGAAAATTGAATATTGCCAAAAACATGCCCGCCAAGTGCGCTAATTCTTTCGGCTATTAAGTCTTCAAACTCTAAAGCAGATTTGGAGTTTATGTCCAATAGGCGTTTTATATTTATCAAACCCGTGATTTGAACATTCCAAAATGCAGTTTTCAATTGGGCGTGTAGGTCAATTGCATTGGCAAGATTTTGGTTCAGAAGTTCAATGCTTTGAATGCGAACTTTATCTGTTAATGCTTGGTGGTTCTGTGACATATTTTTTGCTTTCAATTTTATTTGATGAAAGTGCGAACACCCCAAAACCCAATTGTTACTAATAAAATACTTGAAATTATTGGGCGTTTTTGAAATTCATGGATTATATTGCTGCTTGGTTTTGCAAATATTTTTTCAAAATTATTTTTTGCATCATCGCCCATTTCATGCACTGCATCATGCATGTCTGATTTTGCGCCTTGACCGCCTTGACCCATGTGCTTGAAAAGAGAATTCACATCATTACGCAATTCTTTAAAGTCATCTTGTAATGCGTTGAAATCTGCGTTTAAGTCATTTGATTTGCTCATTTTATTGGCTTTCATTCAATTTGCCGGGATTGATTTCACGGCAGTTTATAAAAGCATTTATAAGCTTATTGGATTTGTTCTTAAGACTCGGAAAATACCTAGAGTAAATAAGAATTAGATATGTTATAAAGATTTTGCCCTAAATTTGGGGTCGAAAGTAAATTATGCCTGCGCCAATAATGCCGGGCTCACTTGGTGTTGCTTCTTCAAATGAAACCAATTCAATTGAAACCAATAACAAGCGCGCCATTTTACCCGTTAATCCAAATGATTTGGGTTTTAGAATAGTTGCAATTGGTGCGTCTTCAGGCGGGCTAAAGGCAAGTATTGATTTATTTGACAATGTTAATTTGCCAACAAATATGGCATTTATACTAGTTCAACATTTAGAGCCAAGCCGTGAAAGTCTTCTGGTCGGCCTTATGCAAGAGCATACGAAACTTAAAGTGCTTTTGGCCGAAAATGAAATGCCAATTTCCCCAGAGTTTTTATATATAATCCCCGCAGGTGCTTATCTAACGATTAAAAATAATTGCTTTAAAATTACGCGCCCTGAAAGGGATAAAAAATCAAAAAATGTTCAAATTAGAATGCCATTTGATTTATTGCTTAAATCTTCGGCACAAGAATATGGCAGTCGAAATATTGCGATAATTCTTTCAGGTACGGGCAAAGACGGCAGTGTTGGCATAAATTCTATTAAAGAGGCAGGGGGCTATATAATTGCGCAAAACCCCGATGATGCAACAAGTGATGGAATGCCCAAAAGTGCCATTGCAACTAATTTAGTGGATGAAGTTTGCAATGCTTCGCAAATTGGTGAGCGTCTAAAATCTTTGCCGCATGTGAATAATGAAATAAAGAAAACTCAGGCTACTGCGGATATGCCTTTGGGGAAAGATGATTTTCTAAATCAAATAATAAATCTTATTAAAATTCATAATGCGCATGATTTCACACAATATAAATTAGGAACCCTACAGCGCCGCATAGAACGGCGAATGACAATGATTGGTGTGTTTAATGCAAATATGGAAGAATATTTAGACATACTTAAAAATAATAGCGAAGAGCGTGAAAAACTTTGTGATGATTTATTGATAAATGTAACTTCATTTTTTCGTGATGAAGAAGTTTTCGAAGATTTAAGTGCGAATATTATAAGCAAAATAGTGAATGATTGCCCTTTAAATTCTACAATAAGGGTTTGGGTTGCAGGCTGTTCAACTGGTGAAGAAGCTTATTCACTTGCAATCTTGTTTCGTGAGGTAATGGAAAATCAAAAGAAACAAGTGAATCTGCAAATCTTCGCTTCTGATCTTGATACACAAGCGATCGCAATTGCGCGTGATGGTCAATTTAATTCAACAATAAAAACCCAAATTTCACCCGAACGATTAAAACGACACTTCCGAAAGGAAGGCCAAGGTTATCGAATAAACCCTAACCTACGTTCAAAAATTATATTCACTGTTCATAACGTTCTTACTGATCCACCATTTTCTAATATTGATTTTGTGTCATGCCGAAATTTGCTAATTTACCTTACGCCAATTGCGCAAGCTAAGATAATTGCAAGATTTCATTTTTCGCTTAAGGACAATGGCCTATTATTATTAGGTAAAGCAGAAACTGCCGGACATGCTATTGGTCGTTTTGAGGTTATTTCAAAAAACTATCGTTTATATCGTCGAATTGGAAAGCATGAGTGGAATGAAAATTCTCAAAATAGTGGCTTAAGCACAAGTTTGAAAAAGCTTGCGAATGAAAATAATGGCTTTGGTGCCAAAAATCACTTGGATGATTTGAAGCAAGAATTAGAAGATACAAAAGTTCAACTTTTAGGCGCGATGAATAATCTTGAGCTTTCGGAAGAAGTTCAAAAAACCATTAATGAGGAAGCGCTTTCCGTAAGTGAAGAATTTCAATCCGCAAATGAAGAATTGATTACTTCTAAAGAAGAATTACAAGCACTAAACGAAGAATTGAGCGCGCTTAATTCACAATTGCAAGAAGCTTTGGATGTTCAGCGGATTTTATCTAACGATCTTCAAAATGTTTTATATAGTACAGATATAGCAACGCTTTTTCTTGATAAAAACCTTAATATACGGTTTTTTACACCTGCAACACGGGCAATTTTTAATATAATTGCAAGTGATATAGGGCGTCCACTTTCCGATTTGAATTCATCAGCTAGTGATCCAAGCCTGCCTAAAGATTTGAATGCTGTCTTAAATGGTGATGCAAAACACGAACGTGAAGTAAGGACTAATGATGGCAAATGGTATCTTCGACGTGTCTTGCCTTATTTGAATGATAAGACTTCAATCGAGGGCGTGGTTATAACTTTTGGTGATATAACCGAACGTAAACATACATCGAAAGCCTTAGATGAAGCAAGACTAGAAGCCGAGCGCGCCAATCTTGCCAAGTCGCGCTTCTTAGCTGTTGCAAGCCACGATCTTCGTCAGCCACTACAATCCTTGGCCTTGTTGCAGGGGCTTTTGGCAAATTTGGTAAATTCCCAAGAGGGAAATCAAATAATAACTCGCCTCAATGAAACACTTGATGCGATCACTTCAATGTTAAACTCATTACTAGATTTAAACCAAATTGAATCAGGCCTTGTTCAAGTTACAAGAACTAATTTTTGTATCGGCGATTTGCTGCAAAGACTTTATAATGAGTTTAGTTTTCATGCGCGCGCCCAAAATCTTGAGTTAAGATATGTAAAGTGTGACAAGATTATTTTTTCTGATATGCGCCTTTTGGAGCAAATGATAAGAAATCTTATTTCCAATGCTTTCAAATATACGCCAAATGGAAAGGTTCTAATTGGGTGCCGTCAAACTGGTGAAAATTTAAGAATAGAAATTTTGGATACTGGCATTGGTATTGATGTCGATAATCTTGAAACGATTTTTGAAGCATATAATCAAGTGGCAAACCCTACAAAGGCGAGTAATCGTGGCCTTGGCCTTGGGCTGTCTATTGTGCAGCGCTTAAGCCAATTATTGCACCTGAAAATTGACGTAAAATCAAAATTATATCGCGGTTCGGTTTTCAGTGTTGAAGTGCCATTAGCAAAGCAAAATGCTAAAGATGAAAAAAAAGGTGCAGCATTAGTACCTGTTTCAGAAGTGGGCACAAAAAGCCAAAATAATAATTCAATGATAATGGTAATAGAGGATGACAGCGACGTAAGGGAGCTTTTATTACAACTTCTTGAAGCGCAAGGCTTTGATGCCGTAGCATTTAAAAATGGAATTGATTCATATGAATGGGTTACGAAAACAAAAATAATTCCAAACTTGATTTTGGCTGATTACAATTTATCAAATTATTTAAATGGTGTAAGCTCTGGGGAGCGAATAAGAAAATTTTGCAAATCCCAAATTCCAATTATAATTCTTACAGGTGATACATCTAAGGAAACAATTCACGATGTTAATATCCATAATTGTTTGCAACTTAATAAGCCCGTTAAACATAGTGATTTAATAAATTTGATTGCCCAACAATTGGGCGTTCCAATAAAATCAAGATTCTTACAAAATACGCCTATTCCCAAAATAATGCCAAAAACTAATCCAAATTGGATTTATATTGTTGATGATGACAATAATCTTCGCCATGCAATGCGTCAGACATTTGAAAATCAATCTTATAATGTGGCCGATTTTGAAAATGCCGAAAGTTTTTTGAATTCTGATTTTGCAAATATGGCAAATTGTATTTTGATAGATGCTTATCTGCCAAATATAAACGGTTTGGAAGTTCTTGAAAATTTGAAAAATGCAAAGATTAATATTCCAACGATTATGATAACTGGCAATGCTGATATTGCAATGTCAGTTAAAGCAATGAAGGCCGGTGCTATAGATTTTCTTGAAAAGCCAATAAAATCGGATGATTTGCTTCAATTTGTTGAGCTTGCAATAGAAAGAAGTAAGGATAAAAATAAATTATCAGAATGGCAAAAAAATGCTGCTTCTATAATTAAAGGGCTAACGCCGCGCCAATTGGAAGTAATGAATAGCGTTATGGCGGGTAAAGCCAGTAAGGTTATCGCTTATGAACTTGGAATAAGTCAAAGAACAGTTGAAAATCACCGCGCATTAATAATGCGAAAAACTAATGCAAAATCCATACCCGCACTTGCGCGCCTTGTCCTTGCGGCAAACCAAAATCCAATAATAGAATAGACCCCGCGCGGAGGGGCGCGGGGTCTATCTGCCTCGAAGAAAGGGTTTAATTGCCTGGTTGTTTCAATAAAGTAATTTCAACACGGCGATTTAATTGGCGACCTGATGGTGTAGAATTTGTCGCAACTGGTTTTTCATAGCCAGAGCCAAAAGTTTCAATCCGATCTGAATTCACATTCGAATTTGTTAGGATGGCTTTGACCGAATTGGCGCGCGCCAATGAAAGGCCCATATTATATTGCGACCCACCAACATTATCTGTGTAGCCTTCAATCCTTACGCGTGTATTCGGGCTAAGGCTTAGGTAATTAATAAGCGGTTGAAGGCGATTGACCCCACCTTGTAAAAGTTCTGAACGACCAGTTTCAAAACTTACATCTTGCAAAACCATTGTCGAACCAAGTTCGGTGGTTTTCATGTCATAATTTCGTAATTGCTCTTGCGCATCCGCCAATTGCTGGTCACGCGTTGTCAATGTGTTATTCATTGCATTAATCTGTGAATTTTTGTCGGCAATTATATTATTGCTTTTTGCCAGTAGAGCTTGGCTTTGCATTGAAGTGTTTGACGCCTCTACTTTGGCCTGCGCGCCACGGGTTTCCGCTAAATCAAGATAGGTTTGCGCCATGAATAATTGGTGGTTTGATTTTTCAGTTTCGCCATTATCCCAAAGTGTTTGCGCCAAAGCTAAAGCAGATTTGGCATTTGCCAAATCACCCTGTCCACGTTCTGCGGTTTTTTTATCGTTATAATCCGCAGAAAGACGCATTTGTGCATCTTGAATGCTTTGATTTGGTGCCATAGTTGCGCAAGCAGATAGTGCCAATATCGCCGCCCCTAAAAAGAATGGCTTTGTAAAATTCGTTTTCATATCTATTTCCTTTAATTGGCAGTTATTTGTGCATTTGATTTTGAAATGGCTTCATTGCTTGTTTTAAGTGCGGCAAGCTTTGCTTTCTCGCCTGTCAGTTCGGCAAGTAATGCCGCTTCATCGGCCAACATTTCTGCACTATCATAATTGCCTTTGCTCAAAGCTGATTTTGCCGTTTCAACACGATCGCGTGACATATTATAGCTTTGATCGCCTTGATTTCCTGCAAGGCCAGCTTGGCGTGTTGCCATTTCAATTTTAGCTTCTGCACGGGCAATGGCTTCATTTGCCTCGCTTTGCCCTGCAAAGGCATTGCTAGAAAATAGGAAAAAACTAGTGGCAAAGAATGCCACAAATAGGTTTTTTCTTATCGGCTTAAAATTAATTGTATTTAAAATTGCTTTACACATTTTGCACCCATTATTTCGATTGCAAACGGCAATCCCAAATTAAAGGTCAGCATTGATTAGCTGCCTTACTCAATGGTTTAAAATCAGAAGAGCATAAAGAACAGATTCGGAATCTACCTAGATTTAAAGTAACATCCAAAAAATATTTTTTTGTTTTAAAACTAATAAGGGGTTTTTGGTATAATATTGCAACCTATCACTTATTAACAATTTGCTGCCTATGGCTTTATTGAACAACAAATAAATGGCGGACAGAGAGAAAGTATAATACGTATAAATATCCGTCAATATCCATAAATATTTATAATAAAATCAATAATTTAATTGAATTTTTCATAAAAATCCATTAAAATATATAAACTCACTTTTACATCCAAAATGGGTATAAAAATGGGTAAAAAATAATAATATTTTGGAGAAAAGATGGGAAAATTAAACGTAAAAAAAATTGAAAATGACAAGACAACAAAAATATTAATTGATGGCAATGGGCTTAGGTTGAAAAGAAAAGGGAAATCAAGGCATTGGGTACTTAGAGTGCAAATTGAAAATAAAATAAGCGAAATTGGACTTGGCGGATACCCATTAGTTGGACTAGCCGATGCAAGGGATAAGGCCTTTGAAATTAGGCGAAAAATTAAATCAGGTATTTTAGACTATCAGCAAAAAAATAAAAAATACACAAGTATTAGTTTTGAAGAAGCATCAATTAAAAAATTCAATGAAGTTAAAACGACATTTAAGAATAAAAAGCATAGTGACGGTTGGATTAATTCTCTTAAAATTCACGTATTCCCATCAATTGGAAAAATGAATATTAAAGATGTTCAAGCAAATCATATTATCGATGTCTTAGAAAAAATTTGGGTGAAAAAGCACGACACTGCGGCAAAAATAAAGCAAAGAATAGGGCAAATTATTCAATGGTCGACGGCGAAACATTTTCGTGAAAATTCAATTGATATGAAGATTATTGATCAGGCACTTTCAAATTATAAAGTTAGGCCAGTACATCAGAAGGCATTAGATTATAAGGAAATTCCAGACTTTATAAAAAAGCTAAATTCAAACTCATCGCCAACGAATTTGGCGCTAAAGTTTGCAATATTAACAGCGTCTAGAACAATTGAAGTGCGTAGTGCCAGCTGGGAACAAATAGATATTAAAAATAAAATTTGGAATAAACCACCTTCAATAATGAAGAATAATAAAGGCCATCATGTTCCGCTTACTGACGAGATGATTGAAGTGCTGAATAAGGCAAAAGATCTGCAGGTTAATACCAATAGCCACCTAATATTCCAAGGTAATTCAAAAATTAAATATTTTGATGTCGCAACTCAAAAAGAAGTTGTTATAGATGGCGCAATAAACGAAAATGCAATGAGAAATGAAATCATTAAAATAGTTGGCAAAGGAAATGCCACTACTCATGGCTTTCGTTCTTCATTTGCAGATTGGGCATTAGAATTGTACGAGGCAGACAAGAAACTCGTTTCAAGGTGCTTGTCACACAGTGATGAAAATAAGTTAGAATCTGCGTACATGCGAACAGATTTGTTAGAGCGCCGTAAAGATATTATGTTGAAATGGAATGAATATTGTTCAAAAAAAGTCAAATAAAAAACTTGACTTTTTTATCTAATTGTGTTAAGATTTACAAGAATATAAATACTTATAAAAAATATATTCAATTGTTATCAACTGGCATCCAGTGAGTTTAAGTATATTATGTATGGTTGCCCTAGTTTTAGGGAAAACTATTGTGGATTTAAATAAAGAAAAGCAACTGTTTACTATTTCAGAAACAGCCAAGATTTGCAGCATGTCTGTTCCGACTATCTATAAATTGTCTAAACTCGGAAAGTTGCAAATTGTGAAAATAGGTACTTGTTCGCGAATTAGACGATCTGAAATTGAAAGAATGATTAATAGTTCGCCAACATTACATTAGGTTTAAAAATATAAACTTTGATAAGAAAAAAGCGAAGAGAGTAATAGTGAAGCCATCTATGCATCACTGTTACTTTTCGCATTTGTTTATTTTAAAAATGGTTTCAAAGATATTCTAAATTTTTCCGATTTCCTAACTCGTTCGTTGATCATTAGAAAATTTTCAAATACCAATTTAATAATAGTTCAAAACAACAATAAAAATAAAGAAATGAACAAATGTCAAATATAGAAAACTTTATAAGCGCATCATCAAACTATCTAATTAAAGGTGCAACTTCAGAATACGTAATTTCGTTGGCGAAAAATATAGCTAATCCAATTGCGCTTACCCTAACTTTTAAACAATCAAAATTAACGCCAAACAAAACGTTAGAAAAATTAAATAGGGAAATAGCCTCAAAAGAAGTGAGAAAACTATATAATAGACTAAATAAAAAATACTTTAAAAATAAGTACCATCGAAAGCGAAAAGGCCAATCAGAAAGTAGGTTTCGTCTAGAATATATTTCCTGCGTTGAATTAGATAATAACGAAAGAATTCACTACCATATTATAATAGGCAGGCCGAATTTCATCACATTTAAAGAGTTTGAGATTGACATTAAATCAAATTGGAGAAGCCTAGATTGGGCAGATTATCAAGTAGACGTTAGCGATGGATATACTGAAGCTTGGGCTCAGTATATTACAAAAAATTGCAACAGTAACAATTTAAAAGGTGAATTTGATCCTTTGAATACAAATATAAATTCGCATTCAGCTAAATCACATATGAATGATAAAATAGATAAGCATAAGAAAAAAACTTTAAGCAAAATTAGTCAAGCTGGGCTTATTGAGCAAAAAAAGAAATTTAAGAATTCGTCAATTTCATTTGTAAAAACTGAAATTCATTAAATCAAAGAAATACTAAATATATTTAGTACCATCAACCTGTTATTTAGCTTAAGGGAGCAAGCGTCCTATTTGCAACAAGGCAGTCTCATATTTTAGTTAGGAAATTACGTTTATTATTTCCCTTGATGATTACTATTAGCCAAAATTGGCATAATTAAAAAATACTTATTTCAACAATTATGAAATATAAAACCAAAAATAAAAACATTAAAATATAATCAATTTATCTAATTATCTTTTTATATATTGCAATTAGCGAGTAAATTAAGCAATTAAGTTATTAATTGTTTTTAATAACTTAATTATTCATAACGTACATGCATTCCATATAAGAAATTATATTCAAAATAACTTATTGTTAATTTTCGAAACATTGCATTTTAAATTTTTGACTGGGTTTATTATTTATAATTGCTATATCGCAAAAATAAAAATTATTTTAGATTAACATCTGTAATTTTGATAATTTTATAAGAGCAATTCTAATATCAATTACTAGTTTATACTCTACTTTTTAATCTACTTTTTAATCTACTTAAAATATTTTTAAAATAATTTCTTGCTAAACATTAATTAAATATTTATTTGATAATTTTCACAAGTTATTTGATTAAAGTTTACCATGTATATTTCAAACATTAAAATAAACAGTTTTAGAATATTTAAGGATTTGAGTTTAGAATTTAAATCTGGATTAAATGTTATTGTAGGTGAAAATGATTCAGGTAAAACTTGTCTTGTAGATGCGATAAGATACACATTAGGTACTAATTCCAGCGAGCGAATATTTTTAACTGATGCGGATTTTCACAATGAAGAAAAAGAACTTTCAATCGAATTAAAATTCAAAAATGTTGAAAAATACGCCCATATTTTTGTTGAGCATCTAACATACGAAAAAAATCCTTCAGATGAATCTAGTTTAGTTCCAGTTTTATATGTTAATTTAGTTGCTAAACTTACTGGTAGGGAGAAAAGAGGATACCCATACATTTCAACTGAAATCCGTTCAGGTAAAGCCGCAATAGGTGGAATTCTAGAAAGTGAGATTAGGGAATTCCTTGCGGTCACATACTTGAAACCTTTACGTGATGCTGAAACCGAATTATCGGCTGGCAGAGGTTCAAGGCTGTCGCAAATCCTAAACTCCGCAAAAGAGATAAACAAAGAAATTGATTCAATTCTAAGTCCAATTGCTGAAGCGAATGCTAAACTGGCACAAGATGGTACGGCAATTTCAAATGTATCTAATAACATCGATAAGAATTATCTCCAAAATCTAATCCTTGAAAAAGATAAGCCCAAACTCAAAGCCAAGATTGATTTAATTGCCTTAACAGACATTGTAGGAAAAACTAATCAGGAAAAGAAGAGGCATTTAAGAGCCATTTTGGAAAGCCTGAAACTATCATTAACACAAGAAAGATTTGGGCACGGCCTCGGCTACAATAACATATTGTTTATGGCAGCTGAATTGCTTTTGATGGAACAAGATTTAGAAGAAGAATTTCCACTTTTATTAATTGAAGAACCTGAAGCCCATCTTCATCCGCAACTTCAAATGAAATTATTGGATTATATAAACTCTAAGACAGATGATACTGAGGGTGATAATATTCAGTGCTTTATTACTACCCATAGCCCAAATTTAGCTTCAAAAGTTGATGCTAGAAAATTGATTTTAATGGTTCAAGGACAGGCCTATTCATTGAATTCGAAAAATACTAAACTTTCGAACGAAGACTATATTTTTCTAAATAAGTTCCTTGATGTCACTAAAGCAAATTTATTTTTTGCTCGTGGAGTTCTTATAGTTGAAGGTGATGCTGAAAATATTCTGCTTCCGACAATCGCAAAAATTTTGGGGCGCCCACTAAATGACTATGGTGTTTCTATTGTAAATGTCGGAAGCAAAGCTTGGCGAAGATATGCCAACATATTCCTAAGGAATAGTGGCGGTTCAATTGAAAATTTACCAGTTGCATGCGTTGGCGACAAAGACGAAATTCCGCCTCAAATGAAAGAAGTTCATGGGGAAGATTACAAGAAGCAAAATAGTAGCGGGCAGGCCGCTATAGAGGAGGGCGTAGTAAAAACTTTTGTATCTGACAAATGGACGCTTGAATATGATTTACTTTACGGAAATGGTACCGATGCTAATTTAGCATTAGATATGCTTCACGTGGTTTTTGGGGATTATGATTTTGGAAACGAACCGCAGCTAGACGATAATGCCAAAACAGCAAATCAATCCCAAAAAAGTAATTCCGAAAATTTATATGAAGCCATTAAAGCAAGTTTCACGACGTCAAGTAACGTCGACTATGTAAAAGTAGCGTGTCAATTAATGTATATGTTTGAAGAGAATACTAAGAAGGACGGTTTCAAAGAGCTAACTCGAGTCTCAAAAACTGATATGGCAATGCAATTGGCTATTATTTTAGAGCATAAATACAAAGACAAACCAAATGAGCTAAAAAAGCGACTTCCAAAATATTTGGTCAACGCAATCGAACACGTAACTGAATCTCTAAGCGTATTGGATTAAGCGATGCGGTTAAGTGATATTGATATTACAGATGATGATATTGATAAGCTTTGCACTAGCGAAGACTGGGTTTTTGATTCTGATAGACGCGATATTCTAAAAAACTTAGATTCAATTGATGTTCAGGCTTGTCCTGGAAGCGGTAAAACCACATTAATTGGCGCAAAGCTATTTCTTTTAGCAAAAAAATGGAATTCTCTCCATTCAGGTATTTGCGTGTTATCACATACCAATGTAGCCAAAGATGAAATTATAAATCGTCTCAAAAATTCCAAATCGCCAGACAGTGAAAAGCTATTAAGATATCCACATTTTATTGGAACAATACAGGAGTTTGTCGATAAGTTTCTAGCTTTGCCATACCTCCGCAATCTCACGAATAACGTTTCCCTAATCAGTGATGAAGAACTTGAAAATCAATTGAGCGCACAATACTGGGGCAAGGCAAGATTTACAGATGGAAAAGACAAGCAATTGATATCCCTTTTCCACAGAAATAAATTATCTTTCAAAAATTTTAAAATTGTTTTCAACGAAAAGGAAAACAGTTTTAGTATAAGCGAACGGTTTTTTGAGGAATTGCACAAAAATGTTGTTCCCGACAATTCTAGGGATACCAACTACTTATCAAGGAGATTCAATCTTATTAAATTTGGTTTCGTAACATATTCCGAAATGTATGCATTCGCAAATTACGTATTGAGTCAAACTAACAATTTATCTTGCTATCTTCAAAAACGCTTCCCGATGCTTTTGATTGATGAAATGCAAGATACTCAAAAATTCCAAGATGATTTGCTCCAAACAATTTTCCAAAACGATCCAAAAAAGAGCAACATTCAACGCTTTGGCGACCCTGACCAAGCCATATATGACAGTTTTGGCGATGGAGAACCAAACAGCACTTACAATAATAAGCCAAAAGCCGAAATGTTTAGAGTTATCGACAGAAGCCACAGATTTAACAATGACATTGCAAATCTAATAAAGGGCTTTAGCTTTAATGAGGTTGAACTTGAATCCGAGGATGAAAAAGTAAAATCGGAAACATTCTTTAATAATGGGATTGAGAAGCAAAAGCATACTATTTTTCTTTTTGACGAAGGGAAAGAAGAAGATGCAATAAGTGCCTTTGCAGAGCTTTTGAAGAGCCAATTCAATCTTAGCTATTTGAACTCTGGCAATTTCAAGGCAAAGGCATTGGGTGGTGTAGGTCAAGTTAGAAAAAATGCTGATGAGCAGAAAAAAAAGAAGAGCATTATAAATTATAATAAAAACTATAGCCTTGATAAAGCACCCAAAAAATTCAAACCTGCTAATTTTATAGAAGGTATTTTGTTTGCTCGGTCTAGCACAATAAATAACTCTTCAACAGAAGCAGGAAATAGTATAATTAGTGATGCAGTTTTGAAATTACTTAAGTTAGCAAATGTCACCTGCGAGGGTCAAAAATTTCATACGATTAGATCATTAAAGGAATTTCTAAATGAAAAGGGAAAATACTCGGATTTCAGGAAATTGGTTTTTGATTGTTTAAACAATAAAATTGCGCCTAATAAGTATAAAAACACAATTGAAAGATTTTTGGCACTATTTGATTTAACGACTGAAAGTGACTCCGTTGATTTTAAAAAATTTCTTGAATTTGGAGATGTTCAAGATGGAAATAAAGCGATTGCTCTGCACAATAACATTATGGACATTGATGGTGTTAAAATTGAATTTTCGACTATTCATGGCGCTAAAGGAGAAACTCACGACGCAACATTGGTTGTGACGACTTTTAATTATATTGATGACTTAACTTGCATGATTGAGTACCTTTTGAAGTCAAAGCCAACCCTCAGCGTACCAAATACTAAACTTTCAGAAGGTAGGACGGCGAAGCCAAACAAGAAGTTCATGCGCCAACTATACGTGGCAATGAGCAGACCAAAGCATTTACTATGTCTGGCAATGCCAATTTGTTCTGTCAGCCCTATCCAAAAAAAACAACTCATAGAAATGGGATGGAACGTCGAAGTAGCTGGCGGTTAAAGATTTTAATTATTTCTACATATAAACTAGTATAGCCTAAATTATTCAATTCTAATTTCTCATCAAATTGAAATTTCAAACATATCGAAAACGTTCGTTTATGAGATAAGAAATTATATTTATCTGAAAAGTAAATATTTGGAACGAATAATATCTTATTACTATATCTTGAAATATGTATCTTAATATGCTAACGACTAGTTGAGTTTTAAGATACGAAAGGGATTTAATGAATATTGGCTATGCGCGTGTTTCTACAAATGAACAAAATACAGATTTACAAATAGATGCTTTAAAGTCGTCAGGTTGCGATAAGGTTTTTGAAGAAAGAGCATCTGGTGCGCAAAGAGATAGGCCAGAACTTAAAGCTGCACTGGAATATGCACGTGAAGGTGATTGTATAGTCGTTTGGAAATTAGACAGACTAGCGCGTTCGTTAAAGCAGCTAATAGAAACTGTTGAAGATTTAGAAAAACGTGGAATTGGATTTAAATCTATTACAGAATCCATCGACACTTCAACTTCAGGCGGTCGATTGATTTTTCACATATTTGCTTCACTTGCTGAATTTGAACGAAGTATTATTCGCGAAAGAACACGCGCAGGACTAGATGCGGCTAAAGCGCGTGGTAAAACTGGTGGACGCCCATCAAAATTATCTGAAACAGATATACAAGTCGCAAAGACGCTTTTAAAAAACCATGACATCACTGTAGCAGAAGTTGCAAAGAAAATGGGGGTTAGCTTTGCAACTTTATATAGACACATTCCAAAAGCGCGAGAAAGTACGTAAAACAATAAATTGACAATCAGCGCTAAATTGTAAATATTTATTGTTATATTTCAATAGTTTATTGCGCCAAAATTCGTCTTTTTTCACGATTATACTGTTTCTTGCTAATTGCGCCAATCTGTCTAAATCTTTGCAAATATTCCAAAGTTAATAAAGTTGCTTTTGGCAAGTTTTGTAGTTCGTTAGGAATGTTAGGTATTTGCTGAGGAACAATATCGACAGGTTGTTGCAATGTTAAATATTGCTGACGTGGGTTTTGATTGAAGTGGCGCACTTGTGATAAATAGTCCAAATCAGATTGTGCAAAAGTATGTCCACTTGTTCTGCGACCTGTGCCTGTTGGATTATTTACAAATGGGTCTATTAAAGTTTTTTCTTTGGGCCATATTGACCATACAAAAATGAGAATCCAGAGTACACCAGTCCATCCACCAAATAAGTTGCAAACAAATATAATCCATTTGTAATGGTGGTTTCTGAAAAATGAAATGAATGTCGGCAAAAGATAAATCGTCAACGCCAATAAGATTAGAATTAGATAGGACGCTATTATAGTGTCTTCAGATGAAGTGATTAATAACATAATTATTTTACCTTTTTGAATACCATTGTGTCACATTGAAAATCCCAATCGCTAGTTCCTGTTTCTTGAACTTTTAATTGGGCATTTTTCATTGCAAAAAGAGAAATGATTGGAAGGCACAGAGCTTCACCCTTTAACCAAACTAAAAACGAACGTTTAAGTGCTAGGCCATAACTTAGCTTTTCACCTTTATTGGTATAAACCCGAAGACCGAAAATTGACTTTCCAATTGTCGTCCCAAATAGTGTTAGGAAAATCGGTTCAACAATTACATTTAGTAATAGTAACAAAAGTATGATTGAAGTTTCTGTGAAACTTGCGCCTTTATTTGCAAATCCAAGTATTAAGTTCGCAAAATCATCTGAGGCATAAGCCAATGACATTTCTGTGACCCAAATGAACAAGCTATGATCAATAGTTCGTGCAGCAAATCTTTTCCATGTATGCTGGTTCGGGATTAGTTTTATTTTTCCACTTGCTAATATTTCGATGGTCTGATTATCAATTGGACTTATTTCATCATCATTTGAAATTACAAATTGGGCTTCATTTATTTTGACTACAGGTTCACAATTAAAGCATTTATTAGATGCTTCATCTATTTCATTTCCGCATATTTGACAAAACATAATTAGCCTTTCTGTTTATGCTTTAGGTTTGCAAAATAATATTTCTATTAAACCTACATAAAGCAAAAAAACTAAATATGGAATAATTGCGTATGGAAAAAATGCATACGCAAAAATTACATATATTTATTCGCCTTGATTTGGGAATCAGGCGGTGCAATGTCAAAGACGATTTTTACTGGCAATCATAAGAAGTTGATTGATGTGCTTATCGAAGCACGAAAAAAGGCGGGTTTAAAACAATCAGAACTGGGCGAAAGGCTTGGAAAAGACCAAACATTTGTTTCATTAGTTGAACGCTACCAAAGAAGGATAGACGTTGTGGAATTTTATGAGTATGCATTGGCACTGGGAGAAAAACCAGAACGCTTATTTTCGAAATTTATTGCATTAGTAGTGAGCTAGGTTAGTTAGGCGTAAATATCGAGCTTTGTTTTTATAAATTAATTATAGTTCTCAATTTCAGAGTAAAATTTATTAGCTAAATCATTTAACTTTCTCGCGAAAATATACTTAGGTTCGAAATAAATTAATTTTTATTTCTTCATTTAAACTAAATATTGTTTTCGTTACTTTCCACGAAGAAATAAAATTACGAGCCTTTAGCCATTTTACAAACTCGGAATTTGCGTCATTGTTATCAATACGCGGTGTGTTCCAGCCAGCTTTAATTTGGTTAAATGGTGTTGGTAAGTTCGAAATTAATTCGCGGATTTCATTGTCAGATAATTTGGATTGAAATTTGTTTAGTAGATATATCTTACTATGGATCTCATCTGAATTATTGACCAGCGCGCTAATACTAGTTGGAGTTAGGTCTTTGATATCAGCTGAATTTGAATTGACCAATATGTCACCGATAATAGAGGCCCTGTCAGGTAAACTATCGATTGTTGACAAGTCCATATCATTTATAATTTTCAGCTTATTTTCATCACTAAGTTCTGACCTTAATAGCTGATCCCTTAAATCATCATCGATTTCAATTGTATTAGCAATTTCTAGATATTCTTCAATATTTCTAACTATAAAGAGCGCTTGAAGTTCTTCGCTTACTTTCAATGCTTCCATATTGGTTTTGGAAAATTTGACCGCTTTCTCTTCGATGATTATCCTTACTTTTTCTTCATCGATATCATTCGGGAACTTTAAAGATTTATATGGTACCATTCTAATGTATGAGCGATAAATGTCATTTGGCAAATCATTGTTATTTAGGATAAATTCAGCTATAAGGAGAGCTTCGTTTCCAGCTGGAATCCGAGAATGCGAAAGTACTTTTATAACGCTTTCATCTTTTAGATATTCAGTCAACAAATGAGCATCAAATACATCACTTGATAAGAATTTCAAACAATTATTCCAAGTTGGTTCAACCTTTTTCAATCGAAATATCATACCAAAAAGATTAGTTGGAACTTTATCTAAAGTTGGCAATCTAGCTATTTGATTACTTAGAAATTGTTCAAGATTATCTAAATTGATATCTTTTTGGTTGACGACTTTAAATATTGTGTCCACACCTTCAAAAGAATTTTCGCTAAGACGCAATAATACGTTTTCTAGATAAATTCCAAAGTTTTTCTCTAAGTTTTCAATTAAAATAGAGTTATTGGAAGCGAGCACAGAAGTATAGTGCTTATTTTCTAAATTTGGCTTGGTAGGTGAGCTAATCATGGTTCGGAAGATAAAATCTATATTTTTTATATTAATGAAATAAAGTCCTTCTTCAAATAGCATTTTTGTTATTGCAGGGTAATCTTCTAGTGTGGTTAGATCTACGATCTCACATTGAATTGACTTAAGTTGTGAAGTTTCAATGTGTATGCCTAGTGCCAATATATTTGATAAGTTATCTGAAATGTACTGAGCAAAGCCTAAGTATTTGGGCTTGAACGTTCTTAAGTATTTTTCTGGAACGTACGCAAGAATATGGCAGACATGGGTTACATTGTTTGGACTAGAAATTGCCTGATTAACAAATTCATCCCATTTTTCAATTAAGGTTGTCAAAAATTTGCTAACATATTTTCCAGTAGTATAATACTTTAAAAAAAATGCTTCACTTTCCTTAAAATTTAGAGAAATAAATTTTACAAACTTTGCGATTTCTTTTTGATATTCTAAAGGGGTGCTGAATAATTCATCGGCAAGTATTTTATTAAGACAGTAGTTTTGATCAAAGTCTGTCTCACGCATTTCCGCAATGACTTCCTTTGGATTATCAATCTGAAAGTCAGGTTCTGGGTTTATAAAGCTTCGGATTTTTATTAAAAACTTGTTGTCATTGTGTGATAAACGACCTTTGTGGAATAAAGAAGTATATTGGTAATGTGTGTCATCAAGATAGCCTTCGAAAACCAAAAACCTTAAAATTTCCATATTGTCGCCAAATTTTTTAAATAATTCGTCAGTCTCTCTAGAATTCGCACGGATAATTTCATTAGACTTGGAAAGTCTGAGCCTATTACACTGGTTTCTGAGTTCTTGAATTTTTGCTAAAATTTGCACTTTGTAATCATTAGCTTTATTTATAACTGCATTTTTTCGTTGTTGATATGTATTATTTGAATTTACCTCCTTTTGTAGATTTGAAATATCGAGATTGTGAGAATTATTATTTGGGTTTTTTAAGTATATCGTTTTTGCTTCAATAATAGTTTCGAAGTCTGGATGAGAAGTAAGTTCGTTAATAGTAAAATAGCTACTTCTGTCATAACTTAAGTAATAATAATTTAGGGGAATTTTATTTATCAAAGTCATAGCATAAATTTTACGAAGCTGGTCTAAATCATCTGGTAGCTGCTGTTCCGCTAGATCAATTTGTACCTCAAGACTTGCTATTTGTTTATTGTATTCCTGCTCTGTTAGTGAAATATAAGTGTCGTGTTTATTAAAAATCTCAGCTAATATACCTTTCCCTTCATGCAAATCCTCAAAATCGCTGGGCATTATGTTTTTGTAAATTAGTACTGATAATAGCTTGTTAGCATCCAAATTATTTTCGTTGTCACTTTCCAGATTCTTAACGTAAATAGCATATTCATTAAAGATATTTTGAATAAGTCTTAAGTCATTTAAATATCTAGATACTTCTCGTAAGAACTGTCGATTAAGTCTTTCATTCAGTGATAATCGCGCGCCGTTCTCTAGTATTTTGTCAATTGAATTCGAAGAGTTAATAATTGGAATAACTGGAATAATAAATTCAAAGAACTTAGTTCTCTCTGTGTTCTTGAACATATCGTCTCGAAGGGCATATAAAAACCGTATAGTTCTTTTAACGCCTTGGTTTGCATTTATTAAGCTATTAATCTCACGCAAAGTTACAAAAATTTCGGTGTTGTTGAACCGATCTAAATCTTCAATTATAACTAGATCGTATGGTGTCGATTGGAAGAAATAGATTATCTCATCAAGATGGCGATTAAGAATAGATTCTTCCTTAGCGGTTTCTGGTGTAAGTTCAACGCTGTTAAGCGATAAGCTTTTTAAGGAAAGTCCTAGGCTCTTAACATAAATATACCTAATTGCCTGCCAAAATAAAATAAACCCTAATATAATGCATGATAGATTTAATGAGTTTGAAAAGTTAAAAGGTAGGAAAAACTTGCCGTTTAAAATGATAGATTTATTTTCGATAAGATACCAAAGATCAAGTAAGCCTATCATTATAATTAGTGAGTTGAATTGTGACTTTATTTTATTTGGCGATTGTATTCTTTTAAATCTTGAAAGAGGCAGTTTGTTTGCATCCGCGCCATAAAGTAATTGTTGTAATATACTACGTTCGATTTCGTGCTTATTTGACTTATCAGTTTCTGGGGCGTCGTTTGAATTGAAGGCGGCAAGCGAGATCTGTAACGCGTGCTTTTTTTGAGACTTAAGAAAAGTCTTTATAATGCTACTTTTGCCAGACCCATATGGCCCAGTAATGGCAATGTTTTTTATATTTTTACTAGTCGTGGCATGCTTAAGGGCACTAGAATATATGCCTTTTTCATCTGCATTATCAGTTGGTGCTAGATCAACGAATTCAGAATTATTTGATGCAGTATTAACGTTAAAATTAAACTTTTCCAGTATATTTAATATTTGATGTTTAAAAAAAGTCTTAATTGTTATGACTATGTCTGAGTTTTTTCGTCCATAAGTCGAATTTATTTCGCCGCTTTTATTAGTTGAAGCATATTCATTTACTTCATAGTTTGTAAATTCTTTTTGTAATTTATTGGTTTTTAATTGATCAACAATTTTACGAATAATTGAAGTATATTTGTTCTTTGTCAAAGAATTTTTCAAATTTGCCAACCTTATCCAATTTTAAAATTATTATTTGTTTTGGTGTATTATAAAGTCAGTCTAAAATATGACAACTTATAATTTTAATTTTATTGTTTATTTTTAATATTTGAAAATTAGATTTGTGACTTGTTGATTGTTAATTATTACGACTTTAAAATTGTCATATCCAATTTTATATTTTCTGCAGTATAACTATTTTGAATACAAGTATCTTTAATTAGATCAAACTAGTTTTTTATGGCAATAGGTCAAGCGATAAGTTTATGCAAAATACGGTCGCAAAGAAATTATTATTATGAAAAATTGACTCGACTATTGCATAAACAAGTTATAAAAGAGAACAAAACATGAACATTTATGTTAAGTATGAGAACGATATGCATGACATTTCTAATTTAAAAAGCCAAATACTTAATATTGAAGGTCGTTATAATAGACTTAGCGATGGAATTTGCTTTATAAAAACTGGCGAGAAATTGTTTGATGATGCTTTACGCGGTGGCATTTATGGTGGGCAAGTTTGTGAAATTGTACCGAAAACTTATTTGGATGAAATTTCACAGATTGAATTCGCATGTTCACTTGCTGGTATAACACTTCAACAAAGACAGGGTGATTTCATCATTATTAGTGACGGTTATTTTGATAACGAATGGGGAGAATTTTACCCAGTTGGATTTAGAAGATTTGGCGTAAGCGAAGACCGTATTTTAATTATAAATGTTAAATCTAAGAATGAAATTCAGTCTTGCTCTATTGAAATTGCCAAAACAATCGGAATAGGGGCATTCATGGTTCTTACCTCACGTAAGAATGCGTTTGATTTCTCTTCTGCAAGAAAATTACAAATAGCTTCTAATATTGGTGGCACACCTGTTTACTTAATTTCAGCTTATGGTTCTACGCCATTTTCACCTGCGCATTTAAGAATGAGTTTAGAATCTATGCCAAGCAATTTACCCAATTGGGCGCAAGGAATTTCGAATAAGAAAATTACGCCTTTGGGATTTCCCGCATGGCATGTTGAGATTTTAAAATCAAGAATTGGGGCAATTGGAAACTTTAATTTGGAATTTGATTATGAAACGTTTCATTTGCGTAGCTTTTCCGTTTTTTCCAACAGACAGATTATGCCAAACGGAGGCCACAAAATATCTGCCTAAAGATGCACCAATAATAATTGCTAAAGACAATCATGGAGCGAAAATTGTAAAATCTTGTAATAAAATTGCCTTTAATATGGGAATTAGAATTGGTTTCGGTCTAACGCAGTGTCGCGTCATTTGTCCTGAAATTCATGTATTTGAGGACACTCCTGATGATGATTATAAAGCATTAATTAGACTAGCAAATTGGGCCTTAAGATATAGTCCAGCATGTTCCCTTCAAGCTAATGACCCTTATTATAGCTTATTAATTGATATTACTGGTGCTGCACATTTAATGGATGGCGAACAAAACGTATTAAACGATATAATCAACAAGTTTAAACTAATAAATATAGAAGCAAAGGCCGCATGCGCAGATAATTCAACCTCGGCATGGGCGTTTGCTTTTTATAATAAAAATGCAAGAGAAGGTTTGATTTTAAAAGGCGACATAAAGGATAAAATTGATATCTTACCAATATCCGCATTGAGATTAGAAAAAACCACCCAAGAACAATTATATTCATTAGGTTTAACTAGAATTGGACAATTAAAGTCTTTACCAATTAAGTCATTAGTTAAAAGATTTGGTGCATATTTAGTTCGTGCCATTAATCGCATATATGGCGATGAAATTGAAGTGATAAACCCTGTCAAAGAAATTGTTCCTGACATAATAGTTCATCATTTAAATTATTCTATTTTAAACCATGAATGTCTTGAGTTAGAAACCAATATAGCAATTGATAAATTTTGTTCATTCATGAAAAAATCAAATCGTGGCGCAAAAAAAATACGCATTTGTTTTTTTCGCGTTGATGGATTTACGTTTGAAATTAGTGCAATTTCAGCAAATAGCAATTTCAACCCTAAGATATGGAAACAGCTTATAAAATATCGTTTAGAAACTGTCGAAAACAAAATAGATTACGGCTTTGGTATTGATCAAATAAATATATATATTGAACTATGTGAGATCATTAAACCCCAGACAACGAGTTTGGATGAGAATCATTCAAACAAACTTCAAACAGAAGAAAATATCAATAGATTGATAGAAAGATTAAGCTCCAAAATTGGCAGTGAAAATGTTTCTCGCTTCCGATTAATTGATGATTATGTTCCTGAAAGGGCGCATAAAAAGCAACCAGCAATTAGCAATAATACAAACTCAAATATTGCTATATTTAAAGAAAAGATAATTCAACAAAATCGCCCTTTATTCTTGTTAAAACAACCGCAGGAAATTGATGTAATCGCAGAAGTTCCAGATGGTGCCCCCCTAAGGTTTATCTATCGAAAGCGCACCTACAATGTAAAATCTGCCACAAGCCCAGAGCGAATAGTTGAGCCATTAAACCATAGAAATACTAAATTCATACCTATTAATTCAAAGCAATTACGTGATTATTACACAATTGAAACTGATAAAGGACTTCGTTTCTTTGTTTTTAGACGCGGCCTCTATGGCAGTGCTACTTCTCCCAAATGGTATATTCATGGTGCTGGGTGATTATTATGGAAATATATGAACCCATAACAGCGACAAACTTTTCATTTTTACGTGGTGCATCGCATCCGCATGAGATAGTAACTCAGGCGAAAATGCTTGGCTTAAAGGGAGTTGGAATTGCTGATAAGAATACTTTATCTGGCGTAGTGCGAGCACATGTTAAAGCAAAAGAGTTGGGAATTAAGATACTAATTGGTGCAAGGTTAGTTGATAAAGAACAGCATGAAACGATAATTTATCCCAAAAACAGACAATCATATGCCGCCCTTTCAAAGATAATTTCAGACGGAAATCGGAGAACTAAAAAAGGTGAATGTGATCTAGAAAAGAGTGATATAATTGAAGCGATGAATGATGCATCAATTATATTCATGCCCGATAGAAAATTTACAAAAAAATGGCAAAACGAAACCATAAAACGAGTAGCCAAAGCACCAATCAATGCTTCACTATATATAGCTTTAAAAAGAAGATATGAGGCAGATGATTTTGAATTAAATTGTAAAATCACACAATTTGCAGAAAGAAATAATATTAAAATAATTGCGACAAGTGATGCATTAATGCATTCATCGTCTCGGCGGTCTTTGTGCGATATACTTACTTGTATACGGGAAAAGACAAGCCTTGATAACGCAGGTTATTTGACCCTTAGAAATGCGGAACAACATCTAAAATCTCCTCATGAAATTCTAAGAATATTTTTCGGTTTTGAGGATGCGATAAATGCTCAATCAATATTGTTTTCTGAAACTAATTTTAGTCTTGATGAACTAAAATACGAATATCCAGACATAGATCTTTTTAAAGAAAATAATGGCAAAAAAGATATAGATATTTTACGCCATTTTACTGAAATTGGGGCAAACAAAAGATATCCTAAAGGCATACCCGATAAGGTTAGAAAAGCTTTAGATTATGAATATCAATTAGTTGATGAAATGGATTATTCGAAATATTTTTTAACTGTTTTTGATATGGTCAATTTTGCACGTTCGGTTGGCATATTGTGCCAAGGTCGTGGTTCGGCCGCAAATTCATCAATATGTTTTTGCCTAGGTATAACTTCAGTTGACCCAACAAAAGTAGACTTACTATTTGACAGATTCATTTCGAAAGAACGCAATGAACCACCAGATATTGACGTTGATTTTGAGAACATAAGACGCGAAGAAGTTATACAATATATTTACAATAAATATGGTCGCGAACACGCAGGTATTGCAGGCGTTGTAGTAACATACCGTGCAAGGTCTGCGTTACGTGAAGTTGCAAAAGCACTGTCACTTTCTAATGACATAATTAACGCACTTACAAAGGCCGCCTCTTCATGGGGAAGTACTATAAATAGTGAAATTATAGCACGAATGTCTGGCTTGGATTTGAATGCTCCAAGAATTAAAGAAACTATAGAATTAGCACAAATTTTATTGGGCTTTCCAAGACATTTATCACAACATGTTGGCGGATTTGTAATAACGAAATCGCGCCTTGACGAAGTTGTACCATTATCTAATGCAGCAATGCCAGATAGAACATTTGTTGAATGGGATAAAGACGATTTAGACGCCCTAGGGATTTTAAAAATAGATGTATTGGCATTGGGAATGCTTACATGCGTTTCAAAATCATTTGAAATTCTAAAAGATAAATATTCAATTGAACATGACATGTCGACTATACCACAAAGCGATTTGGCAACTTATGATATGATATGTAGGGCAGATACTATAGGCGTGTTTCAAATTGAAAGTCGTGCGCAAATGTCAATGTTACCTAGACTAAGGCCAAGAGAGTTTTACGACTTGGTGATTGAGACAGCAATTGTACGACCAGGCCCAATTCAAGGCAATATGGTTCATCCCTTTTTGTTAAGAAGGCAGGGAAAAGAGAAAGTTACTTATCCATCAACAGAACTTATGGAAGTCTTACATAAAACATTAGGTGTGCCTTTATTTCAAGAACAGGCAATGAAAATAGCAATAGTTGCTGCGGGATTTACCCCTTCTGAAGCCGATAAGTTACGACGTGCAATGGCAACTTTTCGACGAACTGGAATTATCCATGAACTTAAAGAGCGTTTTTTAGATGGAATGATTAAAAACGGATATTCTGAAGAGTTTTCACATAATTGCTTTTCGCAAATTGAAGGATTTGGTGAATATGGATTTCCAGAATCTCATGCAGCCTCATTCGCTTTAATCATTTATGTTTCAGCTTGGTTAAAGTGTCACTATCCAGACGTATTTCTTACAGCAATACTTAATTCACAACCAATGGGTTTCTATTCACCATCACAACTTATAGACGACGCAAAAAAACATGGCGTTACAGTCCTTCCTATTGATATTAATTACTCTGATTGGGATAATAAATTAGAGATGAATAATCAAAAATACGCTGTTAGGTTAGGTATTCGTCAAATTGTTGGTTTCCACGAATATGATGCCTTCAAAATTATTGCAGCTCGTGAAGCCAAGAATTTTGATTCAATAGAAGATTTAAAAAAGCGTGCAAAGTTAAATGCACGCTCAATGGAATTGTTAGCAAATGCTGATTCATTTAGTTCAGTAAAAACAAAACGTAGAGATGCTTTGTGGATTTCAAAAGGCCTAAAAGAAGGCGAATTGCCACTATTTAATTCAGTTTCTGAATACGGATTTGAAGAAATTGCTAATCTTCCTGAAATGCAATTCTGCGAAGAAGTAAAACACGATTACATAAACACTCATTTATCTCTAAAAGGACATCCTGTTCAGTTTTTTAGAAACGAACTAACAAAAAAAGGTATCTTCTCTACAAAAGATATACCTAACATTAGCAACAATAATTTTATTTCAATATCTGGTTTAGTTCTATTAAGACAAAGGCCTGGTACTGCTAATGGCGTAATGTTTATGACAATTGAAGATGAATTTGGAACCGCAAATATCATTTTTTGGACTGACGTACTAAATAAATATCGAAAAGATGCTATTTTAAGCAAGTTTGCTATTATTCACGGTCAGATGCAGACAATTGCACCAGAAAAATTACCACAAGAAATTTCTATTAATCCATTTAATTCAACCCCAGTAACCCATATAATTTGCAGGAGAATTACAGATATTACACCTTGGTTAAGCGAAATTAATATTAAAAGTCGCGAGTTTCACTAATTGACATATCAGCAACATCATACAAAATAATTCAATGTGCACTTTATACAAAATCACCACATCTGCATCTGCAATCCGAGAAGCATTCAAAGCAAAAGAAACTGACTTCAACCCAAATATTGAAAAATCCAGTTTTTACCCAAAAAGCAAGGCACCAATAGTGATTAGTGAAAATGGCGACTTGAATATCAGGCTTGCCAAATGGGGCATCCCACCGCCACCTAATGTAAATGCCCCAATAGTCAACGTTAGAAACCTAAACAGTCCTTTTTGGAGACCACTACTCAATAATCCAAATAAGCGATGCTTAGTACCAGTTAATACATTTTGTGAATGGTATGGCGAAGTCGGAAGCAAAAAGCAGGCTTGGTTTTCTCTAAAAGAACAAGAAATTTTCGCATTTGCAGGAATTTATGATGTATATGAAGGCGAACGAAAAATGGCCTTTCTAACATGCGAACCAAACGAAATAGTAGGCAAATACCACCCCAAAGCAATGCCTGTGATATTGGACAAAGATAATTATGGGAAATGGCTTGAGGACGAAGATTTTCATTTAACTGAAATTGCAGTACCATACCCCACAGGTTCGATGAATATCGTCATTTGACAAAAAAAGCAGTGAAAATGAATTATCTAAAATGGGTATAAAAAAGGGTAACTACCCATATCACTTTCTCAATATAATTAAATATTTCAATGCTTTACGTCAAATAAATGGCGGACAGAGAGGGATTCGAACCCTCGTTAGACTTGCGCCTAAACACGCTTTCCAAGCGTGCGCCTTCAACCACTCGGCCACCTGCCCATTATTATTTTTGCGTTCAGAAAACATCTTGGCAAAGCCAAGATTTTTTCTATGGCGCCACGCAGGCTGGCTCGCTCAATGCTCGCGTGGGGCTGCGTGTTTACGTTCTGGACAACGTAAAAAATATATGAGTGGTCTGAATAGTGGTAAATTGTTCAAAAGCAAGATGGTTTTACAGGGTTTTTCCTAAACCTTCATATTCATACAATGTGCCACATCATGGTGGGGCCACATGAATTCTTCGCAGGATTGGATTGCTTTGGGGGCATCGGTTCGAAGGGCATGGCGGAAGCCAAGTTTTTCAAAGAAATTTTCGGCATTATTGGTAAGAAGCCAGATTTTTTTTAAACCCACGTCTTTGGCTTCTTGAATAAGCGCTTTTACCAAAATACTTCCTGCGCCAGTTTTTCGAAGGGCGCTTCTTATGACAACTGATCTTAAAACCGCCTGATTATCATAAATTTCAAGACCGCCCCAGCCAATTCGCGCGCCCGTATCTGTTACTAATTGAAAGAATGTAATTGGTGCACTTAAGACAGTTTCAACAGGAAGCCCTTCGGATAAAAGAACAGTCCGAATATCTGAAAGCTCCCGATGGGAGACTTTTTGTGCGCTAATTTCCATCCGTCCCTCAATTGTTTTTTATAATTGAACATTAATTTTATGATTTGGCAACCCAAATTCAATCTAAACGCGAATATCGAGAACCATTCCTTTTCTTATATTGGTTGTTGGTGCTTCATCTGGGATTTTTATATTATTTATATTTTGCGGCGCTGCGCTTGTTTGCACTTCTGTTTGTTGCGTGGCAGGTTTTGCTGCGCGCGCCTGTTCAAGTGCTTTAAGAAAAATTTCGCGCCCATTATTTGTGTTAGTTGGGCGTGCATTATTTGGAAAAAGGTTTGGGCCGATATTATTCATTCTCAAAGCATGATTTGCTTTGATTAATAAAAAGTTTTTATTGTGCTTTTTTCAATAATTCGGGTGCATCTTTTGGCGTTATTGGGCCTTTGTGCTTGTATTTGATAATACCATCAGCGCCAACAATATATGTTTCAGGGACACCAGAAAGCCCAAGGCTTGCGCCAATGCCACCTTGGCGGTCAACAATTATGTCAGAATAGGGATTGCCAAGTTCATCAATATAATTGCGGGTTTCCTTTGGATCGTCGCGATATGCGATGCCAATTATTTTAACCTTTGTTGCACCCGCCATTTGTAAAATTTGCTTGTGTTCGTCGCGGCAAGGGGCGCACCATGATGCGAAAAAGTTTAAAATTAATGGCTGACCACTTGTATTATCAAGATTAATTGTGCCGCCATCTAATGTGCCGCCCGAAATTGCGGTTAAAGGTTTGCCAATAAGGGGGCTTTCATCTTTTGAAACGCGTTTGCCATACATGCCCCAAAGAAACATTGCACCAATTGCGATAAAAATTGCCAAAGGAATAAAGGCGAATAGATTTATCTTTTTCACTTCTTATTTTCCTTTTTGACGCAATTCTTCAAGTGATTTTAACCGCTCATTGGCCTTTTGCGCATTCGCAAAACCCAAAATAGTAAGGCCAATAATAAGCGCAATTGAAATTCCAAACGCACTAAATACATAGCCCGAATGACCACCCATATTTAAAAAATCTTGTAAATTGGCAAATTGTGGTTTCATTTAATTTTCCGAATAAAGGCGGGTTTCGATTGCGCTTATACGCTTTTTGATAATTTCAGTGCGCAAATTCAAAAGCATTAAAAAACCAAAGAATAGCATAAATGCCAAACCATTAAATAATAATGGTTTCAAAAGTTCAGGGTGAAGGCTTGAACCACCTTTACGAATAACCGCCGCAGGTTGATGAAGCGTATTCCACCACACAACCGAATAACGGATAATCACAATATTAACCGAACCCACAAGCGATAAAATCGCCGCCGCTTTCGCAGCCTTTGTTTGATCCGAAATTGCGCCGCGCAATGCCAAATAGCCAAGATAGATAAAGAATAGAACTAAAACCGATGTTAATCGTCCATCCCATTCCCACCATGTTCCCCATGTTGGACGCCCCCAAATAGAGCCGGTAATAAGGCAAAGCGCAGTAAAGGCCGCCCCAATTTTTGCCCCAACAAAGGCCGCAGAATCCGCCAAATTGTGCCGCCATACAAGGAATACAATGCTCGCAATTGCCATCATGGCATAGGCGCCCGTTGCAACCCACGCACTTGGGACGTGAATGAACATGATGCGCGCAGTTTCCATTTGTTGATAATCGGCAGGGGCATAAACCAATGCCCAAACATAGCCAATCACCAAGCTAACAAATGCCAACACACCAAAAATCGGCATTGCGATTTTTGAAAAGCGCATAAAACGTTCAGGATTGGCAAGGAAATTTATCAAATACTTTCCCCATTTGCTTTTTCCCATTCAATTACCGCCTCGGCATCGCGCGGGGTAATATCTGGGTAATTAGGGTTTGCACTTGATGGGTCAAAATATTTCCAAGAGCGGGCGCATTTAATGCCTGTGGCACGAATGAATTCAACGCCCACACCTTTGACATCATCAAGGGTGAATACTCCCTCTGGGGCATCGCCTTTGATTAAATCAATGCCTGATGTGATGCATAATTCTGCCAAATCTTCATCCCCCAATGCGCTTTCGATTTCGGCATTGTTTAAATAAACTTTTGGTGCGGCCTCTAAAGATGAGCCAATTTCCTTGGCTGCACGTTTCAATTCAAGCGCACCAGTGATTGCTTTACGCAATGCGCGAAGTTTTTCCATGCGGCTCAAGGTCGCGTCATTTGACCATTCGCTTGGAATATCTTGCCATGTTTGGTGGTGAATAGATGGTAATTCAGGATAAAGCGTTAGCCATGCTTCTTCGGTTGTGAATGGGCAAATTGGTGCAAGCCAACCAAGGAAACGACCGAATAATTCGCTTAAAACGCTTTGCGCAGCGCGGCGTTTTTTTGAATTTAGTGGGTCGCAATAAAGCGTGTCTTTGCGTACATCCACGTAAAATGCCGATAAATCCAAATTCGCAAAATCGGCAATTGCGCTTAATGCACGTTTGAAATCAAAATCTGCATATGCGGCGCGAACTTCTTTATCAACTTCGGCGGCGCGCGCAAAAACCCATTGTTCAAGGAATGGCAAATCTTTGAAGGCAACTTTGTTTTCAGGTTTGAAATCTTTGATAGATGCCAGCATATAGCGAATTGTATTGCGCAATTTGCGATAGGTTTCGCTTGCTTGGTCAATCATAGTCTTACCCAAAGCCAATTCTTGGGTGTAATCGGCGGCGGCGAATAGGACACGCAAAATTTCAATACCATTTGATTTTGCAATATCTTGCGGTTCCATACCATTGCCCAAAGATTTAGACATTTTACGGCCCTTATCATCAACCGTAAAACCATGTGTGCGAACGGCTTTATAAGGTGCAACACCGCGCGTTGCGCAGCATTCAAGCAATGAAGATTGAAACCAACCGCGATGCTGGTCTGTGCCTTCAAGATACATATCAGCAGGGCGCGGAAGTGTATCGCGGGTTTCAAGTGTGAATGCATGGGTTGACCCACTATCAAACCAAACGTCCAAAATATCGTGAACCTGCTCATAATCATTGGCATCATATTTTGGCCCGAGGAAATCAGAAGCAGGGCGGGCATACCATGCGTCCGCGCCTTCTTTTTCCATTGCGCAAATTATGCGATTATTTACTTCTTCGTCTTTCAAAACTTCGTTTGTTTCTTTGTGAACGAATAAAGCAAGTGGAACGCCCCATGCGCGTTGGCGTGAAATAAGCCAATCGGGGCGATCTTTAACCATTGTTTCGATGCGTGCCTTGTGGCTATCACCACCCCAATCGGTTTTATTGATTTCGCGCAATGCAACTTGGCGCAAGGTTTCGCCATTTAATGCATCAACTGGTCTATCCATTGCGATAAACCATTGCGGTGTGTTGCGGAAAATAATTGGTGCTTTTGAACGCCAAGAATGTGGATATTGGTGTTTCAAACGTCCCATTGCCAAAAGGTTTCCGGTTGCTTTTAATGCATCCAAAACGCGCGGGTTTGCATCACCTTCTTTACCAATATCTTTGGCATTGCCTTCGATACGCATAACAAGTGCACCCTCAAAACCTGGCGCTTCTTTGGTAAGGCGGCCTTCTTCATCAACAGTGAATGGGATTTCTGATTGTGGTAATCCTGATTTCATCCAAACCAAATAATCGTCCGCACCATGTGAGGGTGCAGTATGGACAAAGCCTGTACCTGCATCATCGGTTACGTGATCGCCCGCAAGCATTGGGACGTTAAATTGATAACCGCCATTTGCATCCGCCCAATTTTTCAATGGGTGCGCACAGATAATGCCATCAGGATTTACATCTTGAAGGCGTGTATATTTGGCAATTTTGGCACTGGCGAAAATGCCTTCGGCAAGTGCATCGGCCACAATGATTTTATCGCCAATTGTTGCAAATGGGGTAAATTCTAAACCTTCTTCAATGTCATCAATCGAATAAAGGCCATAAGCGATTTTCGGACTATAGGAAATTGCGCGGTTTGCAGGAATTGTCCAAGGTGTTGTGGTCCAGATGATTACAAATGCACCCTCTGGCCCGCCCGAAACTACAGGGAATTTTACCCAAATTGCGGGTGAAACCTTCTCTTGATATTCAACTTCAGCTTCTGCCAATGATGTGCGCTCAACGGGTGACCACATGATTGGTTTTGAGCCGCGGAAAACTAATTCGTTTTTAACAACGTTTAAGAATTCACGTTCAATCACCGCCTCGGCATTATAATTCATGGTAAGGTATGGATTATCCCAATCGCCAATTACGCCCATACGAATGCGGTCAAGTTTTTGAACTTCCACCCATTTTTTTGCATATTCACGGCACGCTTTACGAAATTCAACCGCAGAGATTTCTTTTTTATCGCGCCCTTTGGCACGGAATTCTTCTTCAACTTTCCATTCAATTGGAAGGCCGTGACAATCCCAACCTGGGATGTAATCAACATCAAAACCCGCCATTTGTTTTGAACGGATCATGAAATCTTTAAGAATATTATTCAAAGCATGCCCAATATGCATCGCGCCATTAGCGTATGGAGGGCCATCATGCAAAACCCATTTAGGGCGGCTTTTAGACGCTTCACGAATTTTTTTATATTCAGTGGTTGAACCCCAACGCCCGATAATTTCGGCTTCTTTTTGTGGTAAACCTGCGCGCATAGGGAATGCAGTGTCTGGCAAAAAGATAGTTTTTTTATAATCGCGTTTTTGGGTGGTTTCGGTCACTTTTATACTCTTTTAAAATTCGAATTTATATTGCGCTTAATAATGGTTTTGCGCGTAAAATCAAACAATTTAGGCAAAAATACGATTATGCTTGACACATGATATAAAAATGATATCATATTTATATCAGTTCGAGAGGGGCATAAGATCATGTCTAAAATTTCACGTACCCAAGAGAAATTAACTACAACAATGTCAGGGCTTTTGATGCTGCTTGTTGGTTTCTTACTTTTTGTCGCTTCAATAATGCTATTCTTTAATGGCGCGCAAAATGACAATGTGTTTGAAATAATTTTTGCGGTTTTGGTTTTTACCGCTTCGGTATTTGGTTTAGGTGGGCTTTATTCATTACAACCAAATGAAGCTATGGCTTTGACAATGTTCGGCCAATATAAAGGCACAGATAGAAATGAAGGTTTACGCTGGGTATTGCCATGGATTACACGCAAGAAAATATCACTTCGTGTGCGCAATATCACTTCTGATACTTTGAAAGTGAATGATAAAGACGGTAACCCAATTGAGATTGCGGCAAATGTGGTTTGGCGCGTAAAAGATAGCGCACAGGCACTATTTGATGTTGATAATTATGAAAGCTTCTGCCGTATTGAAATTGATACTGCGCTTCGTGATATAGCGGCGCATTATTCATATGATCACGCAGCAGAAGGTGAATTGACTTTACGTGGACATGCCGAAGAAGTTGCCGAATTATTGGGTGAACGCCTTAATGCCCGCCTTGATGTTGGTGGCATGATGGTTGATGAAGCGCGTATTTCACACCTTGCCTATGCCCAAGAAATTGCGGGTGCAATGTTAAAACGCCAACAAGCACAAGCTGTATTGGCGGCGCGCGCATTAATTGTTAATGGTGCGGTTGGTATGGTTGAACAAGCTTTAGTTCAATTATCAGAACGCGGCGTTGTTGAACTTGATGAAGAGCGTAAGGCACAAATGGTTGCAAACCTGCTTGTGGTTCTTTGTTCTGATAAGGATGCACAGCCTGTTCTTAATACTGGTACAATTTATTAGGTTATAAAATGGCCGCGAAACCTAGAAAGCCTTTCCTATTGCGCATAAACCCCAAAACAATGGCGGCAGTGGAAAGGCTTGCGGCATCTGAACTTCGTTCAACCAATGCGCAAATGGAAATCCTTATTTTAGAAGCGCTCAAAAAACGTGGTGTAAGTATTGAAACTTCAAATTCAGAAGACACTGAAAATTAAGCATTTAATGCAATCTTTAAAAAAAAATTAAAACTCCATTAACCAAATCTGCCAAAAACTTAATTTGTAGTTTCCCTATTGTTTTTCTAGGGCGGGGTTTGTTTTGTTCAATTTGGCAAAAAATTTACTATTGATTATAGCATATTCGGCGCTAGGAGTCGCTATAGGTGCTTATGCATGGAATAGTGGCAGTTATTCAATAGTCATTTCTTCTTGCTTGGGCGGTATGTTTATTCTTGCATCTGGTTTATTGCATGTTGCTTTATCACCAAAAAGAGCAAAACTATCAAAAGCTGAACAAGAAAAAATAGGCAGAAAATTTGAAGAATTAAAAACAATTCAAGCCAAACAAGCCGACGATTTAGAAAAATTCAAAAACGAAATTTATGATGAAGTTCGTGCACGTGAAGAAAAAATCACAAATGAATTAAGGGAAATTGCAATTGGTATTTCTGAATTTGCATCACGTATGCAAAAAGCACAAGCGCAGAAAATTGCCAATCCAAATAATGCGCCGCGCCGTTCGGAACGTAATTTGCTACAAACAGTCAAAGATTCAATCGAGGCTAATCGGGTGGAACTTCACCTTCAGCCAATCGTTTCATTGCCACAGCGCCGCATTGCATTTTATGAATGTTATACACGCCTTCGTGATAATTCAGGTAATTTAGTTTTACCAGGTGAGTTTTTGCGTGTTGCCGAGCATTCAGGCCTAGTTGCCGAAATCGACAATATGTTATTGCTTAAATCGGTTCATCTTGCCCGTAAAATGGTAAAACGTGACAAAAGAATTTCGCTATTTTGCAATTTATCACCAACATCTTTGGCAGATGAATCATTCTTTGGTCAATTTATTGATTTCTTGCGCGAAAACCGTGATTTATCAGGTTCAATAATTTTTGAATTAACCCGCGATGCCTTTGATAGATTATCAATGACCGCAGAACGCAATATGGGCCGCCTATTTGATTTGGGCTTTAGATTTTCAATTGATCGCTGCGACAGTATTGATCTTGATTTACGTAAACTTGAACGCATGGGTGTTCGCTATGTTAAAATCGCGGGCGAAAGATTAGTTGAACAATTGGTCCGCGAGAATGTACGTCCAATCACTGGCCTTGCACGTGAATTTGAGGCAGGCGATGTTGCGTCATTATTTGCGCGTTATGGTGTTGATTTGATTGCTGATCGTGTTGAAAGCGAACGCACAATTGTTGAAATTCTAGAACTTGATTTAGGCTTTGCTCAAGGCATGTTATTTGGTATGCCAAAACCAGAAATGGAATATATCCAAGGTGGGGAACAAGTCCAAACCCCACTACGCCGCCACGTGGCTTAAATAATTACATTTAAGGGCTTTTTGAATTTGCTTATTATTGCTAAATGGCATTATGCAAATAAAATTAATCGATACTTTAGCGCAAATTTCAAATCAATATGACGCAGTTTTTTGCGATATTTGGGGCGTAATCCATAATGGACGCGCCCAATTTTCAAATGCAATTATTGCGCTCAAGGCTTTTCGTGAACAGGGGAAAAAAGTAATTTTAATTTCTAATTCCCCACGCCCAAGCCCGCATATTCCGCCGCAATTAGAAACAATGGATATTGATAATTCATGTTATGATGCAATCGTAACATCGGGTGATGCAACAATAATGACTGCACGCGAATATGGCCAATTTGCCTATCGCCTAGGGCCGCCAAAGGATGATATTTTCTTTAATGCCATTGGCGTGAATTATGTTGATATTGATAAGGCACAATATATTATTTGTACTGGCCCGCGCGATGATTTAAATGAAAGCGCCGAAAGCTATCGTGATGAATTATCTGGCCTTGCTAAACATAATCTACCATTCATTTGCGCCAATCCTGATAAAATGGTGCAGCATGGTGATAAGATTATTCCATGTGGCGGCGCACTTGCCGATATATATGAAGAATTAGGCGGAAAAGTTGTAATGGCAGGTAAGCCATATTCACCAATTTATGAAATGGTTTTAAAAGAAGCCACAAAATTATTAGGCCATTCACCTGATAATTCAAAAATCCTTTGTATTGGCGACGGTTTAAAAACCGATGTTTTGGGGGCGAATAATCAGAATTATGATTGCCTCTTTATCGCCGATGGTATTCATGCCAATGATATGAAGGATGAAAATGGCCTAAACGCCACAAAAACCCAAGCATTCCTAGAAAATGCTGGTCTTCAAGCAAAATATGGGATGGAATTCTTAAAATAGGGGGCAAGAATGGCACCAGAAATGTCATTAAGCGAGATTTATTTAATCGCTATGCTTATAATATTCACTGTGCCTTATTTGGTGTGGCGCGTATTTAAAACAGATTATTATGCGCCGCTTGTTGTGGTTCAGATTATTGGTGGCATTTTACTTGGCCCTGGTATTTTGGGGAATGTTTTCCCGCAATATTACGAATTTGTTTTTAATCCCAAGGTCATTGGCGCGCTAAATGGCATTGCGTGGTGGGCGGTTATGATATTCGTCTTTGTTGCGGGTATTGAACTTGATATTGAAAAAGCATGGGAAAATCGCCGCGAAAGTTCAATAACTGCGGGTCTTGCGCTGGGAATGCCATTGGTTTTTGGTGCAATTGCGGCAATAATTATGCTTAAACTTAATGCCAATTGGATTGGTGCAAAGGGGCAAGAATGGCAATTCATTCTTGGTATTGGTATGGCTTGCGCCGTAACTGCATTACCAATCTTGGTTTTATTCATGGAAAAATTGGAAATCCTAAGAAAGCCAATAGGGCAACGAATTCTACGCTATGCAAGTATTGATGATATTATGATTTGGGGCGTTTTGGCTATTATCCTTCTTGATTGGAATAGGGTAGGGCGTCAGGCGGGTTATTTGGTTGGCTTTGCATTTGCGGCCTATTTAATTCGCAAATTAATGGCTAAAATTGATGAAAAAGACAGATGGTATGTCGCCCTTATTTGGCTTGCCGCAAGTGGTTTTGCCGCCGATTGGTCAGGGCTTCATTATATGGTTGGTGCATTTTTGGCGGGTGCAATCTTGGATGCCAAATGGTTTAATCAAGAAAAAATGGATATGTTCCGTTCGCACATTTTGCTTGCGATAATGCCTGTATTTTTCTTATCAACTGGCCTTAGAACTAAATGGGATGTTGGCGGCGTGATGGTATTTGGCGCTGCATTCATTCTTTTGTTTGCATCTGTTACTGGCAAATTATTTGGCGTTCAAATCGCAGGCAAAATCCTAAAATGGAAAAAGTGGGAGGCCTCAATCATTGGATGGCTATTGCAAACTAAGGCTTTGATAATGATTATTTTTGTAAATATCCTTTTGGATAAACAAATAATTACCAATGAAACCTTTACCGCAACACTACTTATGGCAGTCATGAGTACGATGTTATCAATCCCAATGGTAACGCCAAAATTAAAAGCGATTGAAGAAAATAATTAATGAAATTATTCCATCACGCTTCGCATGCTTTTGTTGCCGCGATTGGTGCATTTTTTGCGATATTTATAATTGCGATTGCAAGCAAATATTTAGGGCATGGCCTTAAAATTAATATTGCGATTTTTGCCCCAATTGGCGCAAGCGCGGCATTAGTTTTTGGCGCGCCTTTTAGCGCATATTCACAACCTGCTAATGTGATTATTGGCAATATTATTGCCGCCTTAAGTGGAATTATTGCCTTTAAAATATTTGGCGATAGCGCCATTGGTTTTAGTTTTGCTGTTGGTGCGGCAATATTATTCATGATGCTTTTGGGCATGATGCACCCACCAGGCGGGGGGTTAGCCTTATTAATGGTTATAACCCATCATTTAGACATAATATATGTTTTGATAGCTGTTATCTTAAGTTCTGTTTTGTTGGTCTTGTGCGGCATAATTTATCATAGATTGTCAAAGCATCATTACCCACACATTCATAAACCCTAATTCTATTCAGTAAATTGTAGTTTGTTTGTTGCTTTTATAGCCATTAATAGCTAAGTCACTGCCCATCTATGAGTACAAAATTACCAGTAACGATTGATGATATACGCGCCGCACAAAAATTAATTGCGGGGCAAATTTCACGCACGCCTTTATCTTATTCTAAAACCTTATCCGAAATAACGGGTGCAGAGGTTTGGGTTAAGTTTGAAAATTTCCAATTTACCGCTTCTTTCAAAGAGCGTGGGGCATTAAACCGCCTTCTAAATCTAAATGAAGATGAAAGAAAACGCGGTGTTATCGCCATGAGTGCGGGAAACCACGCCCAAGGTGTTGCATATCACGCGGCCCGTCTTGGCGTTCCTGCAACAATTGTTATGCCAAATGGAACGCCATTCACAAAGGTTGAGCATACGCGCCGCCATGGTGCGCGCGTAATCATTCATGGACAGAGCCTTGTTGAAGCTTCTGATTATGCGCATGAATTATGTGATAAAGAAAATTTGGTATTTATCCCGCCTTATGATGATGCATTGGTGGTTGCAGGGCAGGGCACGATTGGCCTTGAAATGCTTGAGGATAATCCAGATTTAGAATGCCTAATCGTGCCTGTTGGTGGTGGTGGCCTTATTGGCGGTGTTGCGGTTGCCGCAAAAGCAATTAACCAAAATATTGAAATTGTAGGGGTTGAACCTGCCATGTATCCATCAATGGATGCAGCACTTCGCCAGATCAAAGATGTGAAATGTGAAGGCCAAACAATTGCTGAAGGTATAGCGGTTAAATATGTTGGTCAAATTCCAACCGATATTTGCCGTGAATTGGTAAAAGAAGTTTTGCCAGTTGAAGAGGCTGATATGGAACAGGCCGTAACCCTATTTTGCAATGTTGAAAAAACTGTTTCTGAAGGGGCGGGTGCTGCGGGGCTTGCTGCATTGCTTGCATATCCTGAAAAATTCTCAGGCAGGAGAATTGGCCTTATTCTATCGGGTGGAAATATCGACCCGCGCCTTCTTGCAAGTGTTTTAACGCGTTCATTAGTGCGCGAACAACGAATTGTTCGCTTAAGAATTATTGGTGATGATCGCCCTGGCCTTTTAGCGCTAGTATCCAAAACTATTGGAGATTCAGGTGGTAATATTATTGAGGTTGCGCATAATCGCCTTGCACTTGATGTTCCTGCAAAAGGCGCTGAATTTGACATTATGGTCGAAAGCCGTGATGCATTACACACACAAGAAATTATTGATGCACTAACGCGAATTGGTTATCCGCCGCGCGCATAAACAAAGGTTTTAAGATGTTAAAAAAATATGGTGTTCTTGCTTTAATTTTTGGTTTCAGCTTTGGCTTAATATCATGCAACAAAAAAGACGAGGTAATTACTTCCCCTGAAGCTACAAAAAATCTTCAGGATGCAGATAATTTTCTTGCGCAAAATCAAGCCCAAAATGGTGTTATGACCACTAAAAGTGGCCTTCAATATATTATTATTAATAAGGGTAATTCATCAGCAAAATCGCCATCTTATGATTCAATGGTGCGCGTAAATTATGAAGGCAAACTTGCCAATGGTAAAGTTTTTGATTCTTCTTATGAGCGTGGTGTTGCCGCCGAATTTCCAGTTTCACAATTAATTCCAGCATGGACAGAGGCATTACAATTAATGCACCCAGGTGATGAATGGACAATTTGGGTGCATCCAAAACTTGGATATGGGTCAATGGGAATGCCAATGGGATGCGGTAGTGCAGACAGACCATGCGAAATTCCACCAAATTCATTGCTTATATTTAAAATGCGCCTTGAATCTGTTGTTGGCGCTGATAGTGTGGACAGCGAAGTTGGAAATGAAATTGTCAATTCTATTGACGGAAAAATTCCAGAAGGCGAAATAAAGAACCATTAGATGCTACATAATCAAGCAATTGATATTTTAAAAACCTTGGTCGCCTTTGAAACTGTTTCGCGCGATTCAAATCTAAAATTAATTGATTGGTTTGAAGAATATTGCGTTTCTTATGGTGCGCGCACAAAGCGTATTTATAATCAAGACAAAAATAAAGCCAATTTAATAATTTCCTTTGGGCCAGATGTTGATGGTGGAATTGTTTTATCTGGCCATTCCGATGTTGTGCCTATTGATGATCAAGAATGGAATACAAATCCGTTTGAACTTACGCAAATTGGCGATAAATTATATGGTCGTGGCACTGCCGATATGAAGGCATTTTCGGCCTGCTTCTTGGCATTGGTTCCACGGATTGCGCGCGAAAATTTAAAACGCCCAATTTATTTTGCACTTTCTTATGATGAAGAAATTGGCTGCCTTGGGGCGCCGTCAATGGTTGATGATTTGGCGAATAATTATCCAAAAATTGATGCAGTAATTGTTGGTGAACCAACAAATATGAAAGTGGTTTCGGCACATAAATCAATTTCAACGTTTAAAATTGAAATAACGGGCCATGAGGCCCATTCAAGCCGCCCCGACCAAGGGGTTTCGGCAATCATGGAGGCGATTGATTTGCTTAGCTTTATCAAAGAGCTTTCAAATTCGATTAAAAACCCAAATAGTATTTTTGAACCTGATGGCGCAACATTAAGTGTTGGTATTATAGAAGGTGGCACGGCTGTTAATATTCTTGCCCATTATTGCCGCTTCCTTTTTGATATTCGGTGCGAGCCTGATTTTGATAATTCAATTTTAATTGATAAAATCGCCCAAAAAGTTACCCAAATTGATGCGCAAATAAAAAAACGCGCGCCAAATGGCGGCGCAAAAATGATAAGAAGATCAAATACGCCAGGTCTTAAATATGAAGCTAATTCAAATTCTGAAAATATATGTCGCCAAATTACGGGCGATAATGATGTTTTTGGCGTTGCCTATGCCGCCGAGGCAGGCTTGTTTCAACGTGCGGGCTTTAATGCAGTAATATGCGGCCCTGGTTCAATTTTACAGGCACACCAACCAAATGAATTTATAGAAATAATTGAAATTGAAAAATGCATCAATTTCTTAGAAAAATTATTAGAAAATCATTTTTTATAAACGCTTTTGTGCAAAAATAGCCAAAATAAAGATTTTGTTCATCTTATTTCTACCTGATGTTAATCCTTCGGGTTTAATTGGGTGGCATAAATTCATTAGATGGTGTTTGAATGTTCTTTGTAATTGGTGTTGTTTTAGTATTTGCGACAGTTTTCGGCGGCTTCATTGCTGCGGGTGGTCAGCTTGATGCAGTTATTGAAGCTGCGCCAATGGAATTGGTAATTATCCTTGGTTCTGGTGTCGGGGCAATGGTGGTTGGTAATTCTATGGACACCCTAAAAGGCGTTGGCGCAGGTTTTGGTAAAGTGGCCGCAGGACCAAAATGGAAAAAGCAAGATTATCAAGATTTATTATTGCTTTTATTCTCTTTAACAAAACTTATGAAGTCAAAAGGTGTGGTTGCCTTAGAGGCGCATATTGAAAAACCACACGACAGCCCAATTTTTTCACGTTATCCAAAAATTGCAAAAGATCACCATGTTACTGATTTGATTTGCGATACTTTGCGTATGATGACCATGAACCTTGATGATCCACATCAAGTTGAAAACAACATGGAAAAGCAATTAGAAAAACATCACCACGAGGCGCATTCACCTGCCCATGCAATTCAAAACCTTGCCGATGGTCTTCCTGCGCTTGGTATCGTTGCGGCGGTTTTGGGTATTATTAAAACCATGGGTGCAATTACCGAGCCTCCTGCTGTTTTAGGTGGTATGATTGGTCACGCTTTGGTTGGTACATTCTTGGGCGTTTTCGTTGCTTATGGCTTGGTTGCACCAATCGCGGCAAGATTGGGTTCAATTGTTGATGAAGAAGGCCAGTTTTATAAAATCATACAAGATGTCTTAGTTGCCCATCTACATGGTAATGCGGCGCAAGTTTCTGTTGAAATTGGTCGTGGCTCTGTTCCAAGTTCAATGCAGCCTTCTTTTGCCAAATTAGAAGAGGCAATTGGTCAATTACCTAACGATTAGGTTCAAAATAAATTTCATTTCGGCCTAAATTCTTGATAAATTTAACTGTGGTAGATTTGATTCTTTGTCTATTTGGGTCAAGCATTTGCAATAATTTCAGTCATTAATGATTTATCAAAAAAAAATTACACATAATTGTAATGCAAATTAGCTGTTGAAACCTCAATAGTTACGCAAATATTAACCATAAAAATCTTGTTGAAAATTTTTGTATTAATTGCACTCATTAATAGAAAAATCGCATTAAGTATTTGATAAAAAAAGGAAAATTGATAATATTTTGCGTATGAAATATTAAGAAAACTTAATAATAATCGTAAGCTATGCCTTTTTCTTGGCAAACCAATGGTAAAGCTATGCAAAAATGCATGAATGCGCGCGCATTAATTGATGATTTTGGGGCTTGCGCGATTATCAATTTCCGCTAAATCGGCATTAATGCGTGCAATTTTTAGGGGCTCGCAGAGAAACTAAATATTGAGGATGTTTTCAATGAAAAAGATTTTCGCTGCTACTGCTGTTGTAGCCCTTCTTGGTGTTGCTGCTTGCGGCAAACCTGCTGAAACTGCTGCTAACGTTGCTGCAGACGCAACTAACTCTGTTGCAAACGTAGCTGCTGACGCAACTAACACTGTTGCTGCTGCTGGCGCTGACGCAACTAATGCTGTTGCTGCTACTGCTTCTGAAGCAACTAACACTGTTGCTGCTGCAGGCGCTGACGCTACTAATGCTGTAACTAACGTTGTTCACTAATAGCGACAACTAAAGGTTTTGAGGCCGTCCTTCGGGGCGGCCTTTTGCTTTTTAGGGACATTTTTTGAATTATGTTTGAGGGTTGAATTGTCCAAGCTAGTGCCACATATTGAATTTGATGAAAATAATATTCCTATAAATTTGGATTTTGGCGATTCTTATTATTCAAAATCAGGCGGTCTTGATGAAACTTTAGAGGTTTTTATCAAAGCATGTAATTTACATGAAAAATTCACCACACAAAAAAATATTATAATTGGTGAAACTGGCTTTGGAACTGGCCTAAACTTTCTAGTCGTTTGGCAGGAATGGCAAAAACACAGATCAAAAAATGCAATTTTGCATTTCTATACTTTTGAAAAATTCCTTATGCCAAAGGAAGTTGCCGAACAGGCACTTTCAAAATGGCCGCAATTAAACGAGGAAATCCAAAAACTTTTAAACAAATGGCCGATTGCAACTTCTGGATTGCAACGTATTTGGCTTGATGAACAAACCGCATTAAATATTATAATTGGCGATGCCAATGAAACAATGCAAAAGCAAAATTTTAAAGCCGATGCATGGTTTCTTGATGGATTTGCGCCAAGATCTAATCCAGATTTTTGGAATGATAATATTTTTTCCCAAATCGCGCGATTAATTAAATCAGATGGAAAAATAGGCACTTATAGTGTGGCCAAACTTGTGCGCGATGGCCTTGAAAATGCTAGTTTCGAATATAGAAAATGCGAAGGATTTGGCACAAAGCGTGAGCGTTTGGAGGCGTGGCCAAAAGCCACTATTGCAAATGAGACAACAAAATCACCAACCAAAATTGCAATCATTGGCGGCGGTATTGCAGGGGCCGCATTATGCCATGCGATACAAAAGCGCGGCGTAGAAATTGAAATTTTCGATAATGATATAAAGGGTGAATATAAAGCATCAAATAATCCGCGTGGCCTTGTAATGCCGCGTATAGACAAACTTGATATTCCTGAAGCAAGATTATTTAAACTTGCCTATCTTTATGCGATGCGGGAATTAGAAAATTTTGAAAATAATGGTTTTGATAAAACAATTATCAATGAATATGCAAAATCAAAGCGCGATATTGAAAAATATAAAACTTTTAAATTACAAAACCCAATTGATGATGCGCTTCTACAAATCGAAGATGAATATTTAATTCATAATGCCGCAATGGTATATCCGTCGCAATTATGCGAAAAATTGCGCGCTACAAGCCCAATTATTAATGCCGACATAAAATCAATTAATTTTGATGGCGAAAAATGGCATTTATTAGACGAAAATCAATTTGAACATATTGCCGATATCGTAATTCTTGCCAATGGAAATGGCATCAATAAATTATTGTTTGACGCCTTGCCAATTTCGGGACGTATGGGGCAAGTAAGTATTTCCAAACAAAAATATTGCGAAGATAATATCCCACGCGCTGCAAGTGGTTATAGTATTCCATATCAAGATGGGTTCTTATTTGGCGCAACATTTGAGGTTTGCGAATTATCGAAACCCGTACAAATTACCACCCAAGCTAATCAAGAAAATATAAGAATATTATCAGAATTCCTGCCTAATCTTGCTAAGAATATTGATGAAAATGAATTAGAGGCGCGTAGCTCTATGCGCGTTGTTTCGGATGATATGCGCCCAATCGCGGGTCCAATTTATAATGAAAATAAACTTTTTGCCCTTGGTGCATTAGGTTCACGCGGGTTTTCCTTGGCATTGATTTTAGCTGAAATGATTGCCTGTGAAATTTTTCAAGAGCCAATACCATTTGAAGATGAAATAAGAAATCTTGTTTCGCCACATCGGTTTTTCAATGCAAAGTAATCAAAATTAAATCAATTTATGATTTAATAAGGCATGACACAAATTACTATGATGGAAGATAATTCCCTTTTATTAGATCGCCGTGATAATGCGCGTAATGTTGAATTTTTGGGCGTAGTATTTACGCCATTAAATGCACAGCAGCTTTTGGAACGTGTAGTTCAAAGGGCAAATTCAGACGAGAAGTTTGGTTTTCTAATTACCCCAAATGTTGATCATTTTGCGCGTCTTTCTAAAGATGACACCTATAAACACATTTATGAAAATTCGTGGATGAATGTCTCTGATAGTCGGATTTTGGAATTATTCGCCAAATTTTCAGGGTTTGATTTACCCGCATGTCCAGGTTCAGATTTAACGGCAAATCTAATGAATGATGTCATTAAAGCGGGTGACGATATTACATTAATTGGCGGCGATGCAGGAATTGTGGAATTTTTGCAAAATAAATATGCCGTTAAAGTTCATTGGCATGAACCGCCAATGGGTCTTAAAAACAAACCTGACGCCCTTGATGAGGCCGGCAAATTCATTGCCAATAGCCCAGCAAAATATCATTTTGTTTGCGTTGGCTCACCGCAACAAGAGTTAGTTTGTGAAGCAGCTATGAAATATGAAAATGCAAAGGGTGTTGGCCTTTGTGTCGGTGCATCAATGGACTTTTTGGCAGGTCGCGCAAAACGAGCACCAAAAATTATGCAACAATTTAGGCTTGAATGGCTTTATCGCCTTTTAAGCGAACCAAAACGCCTATGGAAACGTTATTTAATCGACGGGCCACGTATTTTTTCGGTTTGGCTTAAATGGCGCAAAGAAAAATAAGATAATTATTGCATTATTTTCACTTCTAAAATTGTAAAAAATGGGGCATTAAGGTTTTATGAAAGATAAAATCTTCTTCCCCATTGCCGTATTGTTGGCAATAATTATGATTTATGCTTCAATAAATATTGGCGCACGCAAAAAACCACATGCAATTGATGCCAAGCAAATTGGTGAAGTTTTGGTGGTAAGCCCCAATGATTTGAATAATGGCTTTTGGGCAGATGGCTTTGCATTCACACGCGCCGAAAAAGTACCGGGTGGCGGTGCGGGGCCACATATGATTGCATTGAAAAAATTTGATGAAAAGCCTGCAATTGTTTATCAATTGGGTAGTTCAACAATTGCCAAGACCCAAAATAAAGCGGTTAAAATTGTAATTCTTTGCGAACCTATGAGCCATCAAGAAGCCAAAGAAATCGCAATTGGTATTAAATCTGGCGATAAAATAATATGGCAAAATGCAAAAATGCCACAAAAAATTCAACCTCTTATTTTTAATTTTCCGCCTTCATCAACCCCAATTGATGCAATTGTTATAAACCCCGCAATTGAGGGTGAAGAACATGGTATTGAATTGCAAGCACTTGCAATGAAGCTTGGATAGGAATTATGTCAAACAAATCTTTTATGTTTTTAGGCGCAACAATTTTTGCGGGTGTTTTATCTTTCGCTGCCTGTGCGCAAACACCCGAAGGGCCATATGTTCCGCCTGCGTTCAAAACCTCTGGCAATATTGATTTTGATAATTGGCGCACTGATTTTGCATCACGCGCAGTAAATGGCGCAAAAAAAGACCCCGCCATTATAGAGGGGATGCTTAATAATCTTACCCCAAATTCGCAAACTATTGCTTTAAACGAGGCGCAACCAGAATTTGTTAAACCCGTTTGGCAATATATTAATTCGGCGGTGAATGCCCAAAGAATTCAAATCGGCAAAGAAAAATATGTTCAAAATATCAATAAATTATCTGATATTTCAATAAAAACAGGTGTTCCACTCGAATTTGCAATTTCAATTTGGGGCATGGAAACTGCCTATGGTACCAATAAAGGCAATGTTGATGTTGTGCGTGCACTTGCAACCTTTGCTTATAAGGGGCGCCGTACACAATTAGGTGAAACCGAATTATTGGCAATTGCCGATATTTTGAAAAATAATTATGCCACACGTGAAAAATTAGTCGGTTCTTGGGCAGGGGCAATGGGGCATACGCAATTCATGCCGTCATCATACCTTGCAAAGGCCATTGACGGCGATAAAGACGGTAATAGTGATATTTGGAATAATCAAATCGATGCATTGGCATCAACAATGAATTTTCTAAAATTATCAGGTTGGCAGAATAATGAGCCATGGGGTGTTAAAGTTAAAGCATCTGATAAATTTGATTTCACACTTGCCGATGGTCAAATGCGCCCACTTTCTTTTTGGAAGCAAAATGGAATTAGTGGGGAATTTGTCGGCGTAAATGATGATTGGCAATCACGCCTTCTTATTCCTGCGGGCGCAAATGGGCCGATTTTCTTGGTTGGTGCTAATTATAGTGCAATACGCGCCTATAATGCCTCTGATTCATATTCTTTAAGCGTTGCATTTTTGGCGGATATTATCGCAGGCCATGGAAGCCTTCCAACTGATTGGCCCGTAAGCGATCCGCCACTTAGCCGAACCAATACAATTGAAGTTCAAAATTACCTAATCAAACTTGGCCTATTAAATGGTGATGCAGATGGGCAGGCAGGTTCTAAAACCCGCGCGGCATTACAGACATTCCAAAAATCACGCGGTCTTTTGGCTGATGGTTATGTCAATGCAAAGGCATTGAATGATATGCGTTTTGCAATGGGCGTTGTTCCAACTAATCCAAATGTTGAATATGCAAGTTCGGTTAAGAAAATCGACCCCGCAAATGTCGTCATTGAAAACCCCGAAGGCGAAAATGGAATGCCCGTTAAAATGAAATGGCCGAAAAAAAACTAGGATTTGAAAAACTAGGCTTTTTCAAATTCTTTAAAGCTTTCCAATAATGCCTTAACGCTTGCCTCAACAATCTTACCGCCCAATTCAATTGTTGCGGTGGTTGGGTCTGAACCAATTCGACCATCTGGGAATTGTTTGCGATAATCAAGGGCATCGCGAATGCTACCGCTTGGTGCGATTTTGGGTTCAAGTTTTAATTGATTCAAACTTTCACGCTCTTTGAACCGCCAATAAGTAAGGGCAACTTCGGATGCTGTGGCATGGCTTCCGTGACCTACTGGAAATAAATCCATACAGAATTTGGTAATCCCCGGTAATTCCCACCAATTCATCAACAAGTGTTTGAATGGCGCACTTTCACCTTTCATTGAATATTGATGATAGGTTTCACAAAATGCCGCATTAATGGTCGCGCAATTTCCGCCATGACCATTAAGCCAATAAATATGGGTGAAGCCATGATGGGCTAATGAATTTGTCCAATCGACAATTGTGGCAATCATTGTGCTTGGGCGTAATGTCATTGAACCTGCAAATGCCATGTGATGCTGTGCCTGACCAACGCCAAAATTGGGGCCAATTAGAATGTCAGCTTGCTTTTGCGCTTCATCCAAAATTATTTGCGGGCACATTGCATCAGTTCCAATAAGACCAGTTGGGCCATGTTGTTCGTGTGAACCAATAGGAATAATTATTGATTTTTTGCCCGATTTAATGCGCGCTTCAATTTCTTGCCATGTTGCCGCCGATAGATACATTTTAAAACCTCTTTATTGTTTTTTATCGTGAATTTTCAAAAATGATACACATTGCGCAGAATATTTTTCATTTTAATGTTTTTGCACGAAAGTCGTAATTGACTATAGGCGGGCTTTTTGACCAAATGCAGCCAATCGATACAAGGTTTGAGGAAACTATAAATGACCAAATATGCCCCACCAGCAGAACTTGCCGCAAAAGCACATATAAACAAAGCAAAATACGAACAAATGTATAAAGAATCCATCACTAATCCTGATGCATTCTGGGCGGAGCAAGCAAAATCGCTTGATTGGTTCAAAGAGCCGACACAAATCAAATCAACTTCTTTTGATGAAGACACATTCGGTATTGAATGGTTCAAAGACGGCGAAATCAACGTTTCTTATAATTGTATTGACCGCCACCTTGAAACCCGTGGCGATCAAATTGCAATCATTTGGGAAGGCGATAACCCTGATGAATCAAAAACCTATACTTATAAACAATTGCATGTTGAAGTTTGTAAATGGGCAAACACCTTACGCTCTTTGAACGTTCACAAGGGTGACCGCGTAACAATTTATTTGCCAATGATTCCGGAGGCGGCATTTGCAATGCTTGCTTGTACACGCATTGGCGCAATTCATTCTATCGTTTTTGGTGGCTTCTCTCCTGAATCACTTGCGCAACGTATTGAAGATTGCGATTCAAAACTTCTTATCACTTCTGATTATTCAATGCGTGGTGGTAAAGCCATTCCATTAAAAGCCAATGCTGATATTGCCGCCGGTATGTGCCCAGTTTTGGAACATATTTTAGTGGTAAAACGCACTGGTGGTGAAGTGAATATGGTTGAAGGACGTGACGTTTATTATGATGATGCGTCAAAATACGTTTCCCCAAAATGCGAACCAATTGCATATCCTGCTGAAACACCACTTTTCATTCTTTATACTTCGGGCTCAACGGGTAAACCAAAAGGTGTGTTGCATACTACTGGCGGTTACTTGCTTCATGCATCTTTGACCCATAAATATGTGTTTGATTATCAAGAAGGCGATATTTATTGGTGTACGGCGGATGTGGGTTGGGTAACTGGGCATTCTTATATTGTCTATGGCCCGCTTGCGAATGGCGCGACAACATTGATGTTTGAAGGTGTTCCATCATACCCTGACGCATCACGTTTCTGGCAAGTAATTGATAAGCATAAAGTGAATATTTTCTATACCGCACCAACCGCAATTCGCGCCCTTATGCGTGATGGCGATGGCCCAGTTAAGAAAACTTCGCGTGCAACCCTTCGAGTAATGGGTTCAGTTGGCGAACCTATTAATCCAGAAGCTTGGCGCTGGTATTATGAAGTAGTTGGCGATAGCCGTTGCCCAATCGTTGATACTTGGTGGCAAACAGAAACTGGTGGTGCGATGATTACGCCACTTGCGGGCGCAACAGATTTGAAACCAGGGTCTGCAACCTTGCCATTCTTTGGTGTTCAACCTGCATTGGTTGATGCCGAAGGTAAAGAATTAGAAGGCGCAACCGAAGGCAATCTTATCATTAAAGATTCTTGGCCTGGTCAAATGCGCACAATTTATAATGACCACTATCGTTTCTTTGAAACCTATTTCACGACATATCGTGGCAATTATTTCACTGGTGATGGTGCGCGCCGTGACGAAGATGGCTATTATTGGATTACAGGTCGTGTGGATGACGTTATCAACGTTTCCGGTCACCGCATGGGTACTGCAGAGGTTGAATCAGCACTTGTATCACATGGTAAAGTTGCCGAGGCTGCGGTGGTTGGTTATCCGCATGACATTAAAGGGCAAGGCATTTATGCTTATGTTACTTTGAACACTGGTGATGAACCATCAGAAGAATTGCGCAAAGAATTGGTTGCATGGGTTCGCCAACATATTGGCCCAATTGCAACGCCTGATAAAATTCAATTTGCAATTATTGGCCTTCCAAAAACCCGCTCTGGTAAAATTATGCGCCGTATTTTGCGTAAAATTGCCGAAGATGATTTTGGTGCATTGGGTGATACTTCAACCCTTGCGGATCCAAGCGTTGTTGATGATCTAATCGAAAATCGCCAGAATAAGAAATAATTCAAATCTTTTTCAAAATGCCGCCTAATTGGCGGCATTTTTTTACAGAAAATTTAATTTGCAAAATTTAAAAACTTGCCATAGTTTCCGATTATCGAAAAACAATAATTGATAATGGGAATTATAATATGTTTAATCGCAGGGATTTTTTACAAGGCGCAGGCGCAATTGGTTTTGGCGCAATTGGAACATCAATGGGGCTTGTTCGTGCCGCCAGTGCACAAGATGCGGCAAACCCTGCATTAAAAGCGGTTTTTGATACGGCATTTAATGATTTGCTTAAATTATCCCCTGGCCTTTGTACTGCAATCGGCTCTGATAAAGGGGAGTTTGCGTATCAAAAGTCAAAACTTGATCATTCTGATAAAGCCGCACGTGATAGGGCGCAGGCATTTGTTGAAAAGACTGTATCAGCACTAAAAGCAATTCCGCGCTCAAGCCTTAGTGGCATGGATAGAATTAATTATGATACCGTAAGCTGGGATTACACAACCCAATTAGAAGGTATAAAAAAATTCAAAGGCACGGCAAGTGTTGGCGCGCCATACGTGGTTTCACAATTAACGGGTGCATATCAATCAATCCCTGATTTCTTAAATAGTCAGCATTCAATTGAAAATAAGGACGATGCCGAAGCTTATATTTCGCGCCTTGATGAATATGCAAAACTTTTGAATGAAGAAACCGCAAATTTTGTACAAGATGCCAAAATTGGCCTTTTGCCACCTGATTTCGTTCTTAAACGTGCGCTTGAACAATTAGGGCCAATGACCAAAACTAAAGCAGGTGATAATGTTCTTGTCAAAAGCCTTATTGGCAAATTAAAAGAAAACAATATTGCGGGCAATTATGCCGCGCGCGCAACCAAAATCGTTGATACTCAAATTCGCGCGGCTTTAACAAAACAAGCGCAAACTTTGAAATCATATTTGCCAAAATCAGTACATGATGCAGGCATTTGGCGCCTTCCAGATGGGGAGGCACGATATGCCTATGCCGCCAAAGTTGGCACAACATCATCAATGACACCTGATGAAATTCACAAACTTGGCCTTGCAAAAGTTGAAGAATTAAGTGCCCGCATTGATGAAATTTTCAAATCGCAAGGCGTTACAAAGGGTAGTGTAGGTCAAAGAATGGCTGCGCTTAATAAAGACCCAAAACAGCTTTATGATAATAATGATGCCGCCAAAGAAGATTTGCTAAAATATCTAAACACTTTGGTTGATGGCGTTTATAAAAAAGTTCCTGATTATTTCAATGTTCTGCCAAAGGCAAAAGTGCAAATCAAACGTGTTCCAAAAGAAATTGAGGCGGGTGCACCGGGTGGTTATTATAATGCGCCTGCATTGGATGGTTCGCGCCCTGGCATGTATTATATCAATTTGCGTGATACAGCAGAGCAAGCAAAATGGTTATTGCCAACTTTGACCTATCACGAGGCTGTTCCGGGGCATCATTTCCAAATTTCAATCCAACAAGAAGCGCCATTGCCAATGGTTCGTAAATTGTCTGGCTTTAATGCCTATGTTGAGGGTTGGGCACTTTATTCCGAAGAATTGGCAAATGAAATGGGCATGTATGAAAATGATCAATGGGGTAAAATCGGCTTCTTGCATGATGCAATGTTCCGCGCGGTTCGCCTTGTGGTTGATACAGGTATGCATTCAAAACGCTGGAGCCGTGAAAAAGCCATTGCCTATATGAGTGAACATACAGGTGATGCACCAAGTGCGGCAACAACAGAAATCGAACGTTATTGCGTATGGCCGGGGCAAGCGCTTGGCTATATGGTTGGTAAAATTCAATGGCTAAAAATCCGCAGCATGATGCAAGCGCATATGGGCGCAAAATATTCAATCAAAGATTTCCATGATGCAGGCCTATTGGCGGGCGCTGTCCCGCTTGATGTTCTTGAGCAGGTTTATCGCGATAAAGGCTATATTGCCTAAAAATCTGCCAAAATAATGGTTTAGATGAAAAATTGCATTGCCTATTTTCAAAAATAGGCGATGCTTTTTTTATTGGAGAGATTGATTTGACCAAGCCCATACTTAGTGTTCAAGATTTACACATAGATTTCACCACACCTGATGGAATTATCAATGCCGTAAAAGGTATTAACCTTGAAATAAACGCTGGCGAATGTGTGGCTGTGGTTGGTGAATCAGGTTCGGGCAAATCGCAAACTTTTTTGACCGCAATGGGCCTGCTTGCACGAAATGGCAAAGCCACAGGTTCTATCAAATTCATGGGGCAAGAATTATTGGGATTAAAAACGTCCGAATTAAATAAAATTCGCGGCGCCCAAATGTCGATGATTTTTCAAGATCCCTTAACATCGCTTACGCCGCATATGAAAATTGGCGATCAAATGCTTGAGGTTTTAAATCTTCATACTGAATTTCGTGGTGAAGCGGCGCAAAAAAGATGCGTTGATTGGTTAGAGCGTGTGCGTATTCCCGAAGCCATTAGGCGTATGAACCAATATCCGCATGAACTATCGGGCGGAATGCGTCAAAGGGTAATGATTGCAATCGCCATGCTTTGCGAGCCGAAACTTCTTATCGCCGATGAACCAACCACAGCGCTTGATGTAACAGTGCAGGCTCAAGTGCTTGAGCTTATGAGTGAGCTTCAAAAAGATTTAGGTGCGGCAATTGCCTTAATTACACATGATATGGGTGTCGTCGCGCGCCTTGCCGACCGCGTTCAAGTTATGAATAAAGGCGAATATGTTGAAGGGGCAAGTGCGCAAGAAATATTCTATTCACCGCAAAATGAATATACAAAAAAATTGTTAGCGGCTGTTCCACGCCTTGATAAAGTAGATAGGCTGGGGGCAAAACTTGCGCCGCCACCTACAAAAGATGATGAAATAATCATTGAAGCAAAAGATATAAAAGTTCATTTTCCTGTAAAAATTGGCGGTGGTCTATTTCCAAAAATCAAACCTTTAAAGGCGGTTGATGGCGTTGATTTAATCGTTCGCGCCGGTGAAACAATTGGTGTGGTTGGCGAATCTGGTTGCGGTAAATCAACTTTGGCGCGTGCGGTTTTGAAACTTATTCCACCTTCATCTGGCGCTGTGGCATGGCTTGGCAAGGATGTGTCAAACAAAACTTCCAAAGAATTACGTAAAGAGCGTAAGGATTTAACCATAGTTTTCCAAGACCCACTGGCAAGCCTTGACCCACGTATGTCGATTGGCGCATCAATTGCCGAACCATTATTGGTTCATTATCCACTTTTAACTGCTAAAGAGCGCGATGAAAAAGTAAAAGAAATAATGGGGCGTGTTGGTTTAGATCCCAATTGGATAAACCGCTATCCACACGAATTTTCGGGCGGTCAAAATCAACGTGTTGGCATTGCACGCGCTATGATATTACGCCCAAAATTTGTAGTTTGTGATGAGGCGGTTTCGGCGCTTGATGTGTCAATCCGTGCGCAAATTATTGATTTATTACTTGATTTACAGCGTGAATTTAAACTTGGAATGCTATTCATTTCGCATGATTTGGCAATTGTTCGTGAAGTTTCACATCGCATAATGGTTATGTATTTGGGGCGTGTTGTTGAATCAGCCGACAGGGATGCAATCTATAATGATGCACGCCATCCATATACAAAGGCTCTAATCTCTGCTGCCCCAATCCCTGACCCAAAAATTGAGCGTGCAAGGCAGCGCGTAAAACTTGAAGGCGACCTTCCAAGCCCACTTGATGCCAAGGCGCAATTGCGGTTTTTAAAATCAAAAATTGATGATAATTCTGATGAACAATATCGCCCAAAACTTATGGAAGTTGAAAAAGGCCATTTAGTTGCAGAGTTTGAATAATCAAATTTAAAGCTTAATTGTGGCAATCATAAATTGCGTCATAGTTTCAATAGAGATTTCTTTGCCGGCAGCGCGCATATTGATTGCGCCCAAATAAGTTGCATAAAGAATATTGGCGCGTTTGTCCGCCTCAATTTGATTATGGCCGATTTCAATTAATTTTGCCAGTAAAAAACCAATACGCGCATCATCAATTTTTGATATTTTTTCATGTGCTTCAACATCCCATCTTGCCCAATCGCGCACCGCAAGTTCGGCATCACGCCCGCCAATATCATTATTAGGCGGGGAAAGCGCAGAACGAATCGTAAATAACAAACTTTCAATCGGGGTTAGTTTTTGATTGGCGATTATTATTATCGCCTCTGTTCCTGCGGTTTTATAATGATCAAGCATTGCAGATTTTAATGCTGCCAAGTCTTTGAAATGCCAATAAAAACTACCCTTTGTGGACTTCAATTCGCGTGCGATTGGTTCAATGGCAATTGCATTTGCACCACCTTTGCAAAGGGCGCGAAACCCCGCATTTATCCAATCAATTTTTCCAAGTTTTGGCGTTTTTTGCATTTTTATAATCTAACGCATTGACTTACCATACGCAAGAGTATAGAAAACATACGCTATAGTATGGAGAAATATAGTGAACTATTGTTTTTTAATTGCAGCGCTTATTAGTTTATTTGGTACGGGCGTTCACATTTTTGTTGGTAATAAAAAAATTGATAATGTGATTTTTGCAACTGATTTAAATATAAATATAAGAACCATAAGCCGCGTAGTTTGGCATTCTGTAACTTGCGTTTTGGCAATAAGTTTTGCGTTTTTGTTTTTTGGCGCATTTAAAGGCTTGAGTAATGATGCGGCATATTTTATCGCCGCCTATATGTTAGGGTTTAGTGCTTTATTTATTTATTTTTGTGCCTACCATCTTGGAAAGCCATTTAGTTTTCCGCATCCAATTGTTTTTTTTATGATGGGCAGTTTGGTTATTTTGGGAAGTTTTAATCATGCATAGAATACCATTTTTAATGTTAGGCGGGGTTTTATGTGTGATTGCCGCAGTTTTGCATTTGGCGATTATTATTGGTGGTGAAAATTGGTATCGCTATTTTGGCGCTGGCGAAAGAATGGCATTAATGGCGGCGCGTGGCGATATTTATCCTACGATTGTTACAATTTTTATTGCGTGTGTTTTATTTGTTTGGTCGCTTTATGCTTTTGCAGGGGCGGGACTAATTCCCAAATTACCATTTACGAAGTTTTGCCTTTGTGCAATTAGCGCAATATTTTTTGTGCGTGGTTTTGGTGCTTTGGTTGCAATGCCATTCATGCCGCAAATCCAAACCACATTCATGTTTTGGTCAAGCCTTTTGGTATTATTTTATTTCATTGCCTTCGCATTTGGAACATATTTTAATTGGAAGAGGCTATAAAATTACCCTTTATATTAGATTTCCCTTGATTTTCATTAAATTATACGCAACCCATAATAATTGCAAAATGGGCGCTGAAATGGGAAGGGTGCAATGAAAATCAATTATATAATTTTAAGCTTGGCTTTGGCTTTTTCTTTATCAGTCAATGCAAATGCCGCCCCAAAATCAAATAATAGTGGCAAAATAGATTGGGACGCCGAATATAACAAAGCATATGATTTAGAAACCACAAAAAAATATAAAGCGGCAAATGAAATTTATTCAAAAGGTTGTGATGATAATCATTCACTATCATGTTTGGGGATTGCCAATGCTTTGTCGCTTGGAAATGGCGTTCCAAAATCAGATGCGCAATCATTCACAAAATATATGAAATCTTGCAATCTTGGAAATGCTATTGGTTGTTATTCTGTTGGCGTTTTTTATGATGAAGGGCGCGGCGTAAAATTATCGTCTGAACAAGGGCGTAATTACTGGAAAAAAGCCTGTGATTTAGGCGATGGCTTAGGTTGCTTTGATTATATTTACGAAGAAGATGAAGCAGGCAATCCAAAAAACCCAAAAGCAATGATGCCATATTTACAGAAATCTTGTGATTATGAATATGCCCGCGCTTGCACAATTTTGGGTGTTTTTTACTTAAATACGCAAGGTGTTGAAAAAGACGAGAAAAAGGCATCAGAATATTTTGAAACCGGTTGCATATTAGAAGATGCCGATTCTTGCGAACTAAATGGCCTTTTATATGTTGGCGGCCGTGGTGTCGAAAAAGATTTGTCAAAGGCAAGCAATTACTTCCAAAGAGGTTGTGACCTTGGCTCCGATGCATCTTGTAATGACTTTGCCGAGTATAAAAAGGACTAAATTTCAATCTTTATTTTGCCATATTTATAAATTACACATATATTTATTGACTATATTTCGGGTTTTTAAATGTGGAAAAATAGCTGCAAGATTATCATTGGTTTAAGCATATTAGCGTCAAGCCCCACTTTTGCGTTTGATAAAAATCAAGATTGGGATGCCGAATATAAAAATGCCAATATATTTAAGGCTGTTAAGCGTAATGATGAAGCCAACAAAATATTTGAACGTGGTTGCAAAGCAAATCACGCGCCATCATGTTCAAGCCTTGGGGATTCGCATGCCTATGGAATTGGCTATGTAAAATCAGAAGAAAATGCAAAGAAATATTACAAAAAATCTTGTGATTTAGGCGATGGCAAGGCTTGTTTTGATTATATTTATAAAGAAGATGCAACCGGCCATTCAATTAATCCAGCAAATATTACAATGCCATATTTGCAAAAGTCATGTAATTTTAACTATGCACGTGGTTGCACAGTCATGGGCACTTATTACATTCTAAATGATGAGGTTAAACAGGATTTACCACTTGCCGCAGAATATTTCACCAAGGCGTGCAGTTTAAAAGATTCTGATTCATGCGAATTGATTGGCAAACTTTATATCAAGGGCGCAGGTGTAGAACCAAATCTTCCAAAAGCATTGGGATATTTAAAACAGGCATGTGAATTGGGAAAAAATGAATCATGCCAAATGCATGAAAAATACTCTAAGGATTAAACTTCCGCGCTAAATGGCGTGAAATTTGTACCTTCATCATAGACATCAAGCCCTTCTTTGCGTTTCAAAAAGCCAATTACTGCGTAGGTTAGGGGCGTTAAAAAAATTTCCCATAAAACCTTAAGCGCCCAATTGGTGAAAAGCACGCTTATAACGCCTTGATGCGTCCAGCCTTCCGCGCCCCAAAAGGCAAGGGGATAGAAAATCAAACTATCAATAAATTGCCCAAAAATCGTGCTTCCGATTGTGCGGCTCCATAATGCTTTGCCTTGGGTTAGGATTTTCATGCGCGCAAGAACGAATGAATTAACAAATTCACCCGCCCAAAATGCAATGATTGATGCCAAAACAATACGCCAAACCTGCCCAAAAACTACTTCATAGGCCGCCTGATTTCCCCAAATGTGCGCGGGCGGAAGGCTTACAACAACCCATGACATAATCGCCATAAATATAAGCCCAACAAAACCCGCCCATATACAACGCCGCGCGCGGGCATAGCCATAAACCTCGGTTAAAACATCGCCCAAAATATAGGAAATTGGGAAGAACATAATACCCGCCCCAAAAATAAAAGTGCCAAAAATTGGCATTTTTACCTCAACCAATTTTGCCGCCCCAATCACATTGGACAAAAGCAAAATCGCAACAAAGGCCGCCATTATGAAATCAAAATATTTCATTGGCTTATCGTGAAGTGAATTGGCGGCAATATGTTTTGGGGCTTCATTTGTCATTCGAACAATTTAACGCCCATTTAAAAACGCGCAAGTATAAATATGCCTTTGAATTTTACGGGATTTGTTATAGTCAAAAGTATGAATGAAATTTCGCATATTTTCACATTTCTTGATTACGCGGGCACATTTGTTTTCGCGGCAACGGGCGCTTTTGCGGCGGCAAAGAAAAAGCATGATATTATCGCCTTTTGCTTCTTTGCCGCAATCACGGGTGTGGGCGGTGGCACATTGCGCGATTTATTGATTGGCGCACCAGTTTTTTGGATTAATCAACCCGCCTATATTGCAATAAGTATTTTTGCGGCCTGTTTTGTATGGGTTTTGGGGCGTGTGGTTTGGAAGTTTGATATTCTTTTATGGCTTGACGCCATTGGCCTTGCCGCATTTTGCGTTGTAGGCGCAAATAAGGCCATGAGTTTTGGCGTAAGCCCGCTTAATTGCATAATTATGGGGATTATAAGCGCGGTTGTTGGCGGAATAATTCGCGATGTTTTGGCAAATCAGCAAAACATGCTTTTGCGCCGTGAAATTTATATAACTGCCGCCCTTGTTGGCGCATCAAGTTTTGTAATTCTTTCGGTCTTTAATATTGGGTTTTGGATAAGTGCAATCATTGCCTTTACACTTGCATTATCACTTCGCGCCGCCGCGATTATTTATGGCCTTACGCTTCCGGGGTTTAATAAAAGGGTTGAATAAAACTATCTTGCAATAAAAATTTATATAATTCTTCGCCAATATGTGGGGGGATTATTGTTCCTGAATTGCGCGGTGTCCAATATTTGGATGGGTGGCGATCTTTTAAATAATCAAGGGAGATAATGGGGTTTTGCGATAATGCCTCAAACCTTATGTCGGTTGATCGAATTTGTTCGCCATTTTGCGCGCGGGCTTCATCCCAATGAAGGCGAAACTTGGGATCTTTGATAATTGTTCCGCCGCCCGCAATTCCTTTTTTATTGGGACCAATATTGCCAAGTTTCATAAGAAAGAATTTATCACCAATTTCAATATCTTTGCGCGGCCCACAGGTCCAAGAATCCAAATATTCCCCGCCACGCGCAACAATTTCCACCGCCTCATCCAAATCCGCCCAATGCCAAACATTCGGATTCCACAAATAAAGAAAATACTTAATCGCCATATTGGCAATTTATAGAGTTTAAATAGACGCGCAATAAATTTTTATTGAAAATGCGCATGGGTTGCGTTATAACTTTGGTTATAACAATTAAGGTCACGCAAATGTCAATCCGCAATTATTGCGGCCTTGATGGAATACGCGACATTGGCCTTTTACAAAGCGCATTAGCCCGCCCACAAAACATCGCCGCCAATGGCGCTGCCGATGTATATTTACTTGCGGCCGCATACGGTTTCGGCATCACCCGAAACTACCCATTTTTAGACGGCAATAAACGCACCGCATTTCTATGCACAATCGCATTCCTACGAACCCACAACACCCCCTTCAAAGCAACACAAGCAGAAGCCGCAGCCGCGTTCTTAGAATTGGCGGCAGGGAATTTAAGTGAAGAGGGTTTGGCGGGATGGTTGCGGGGAAATTGTAATTAACCCCTTCCGTCTTTTGCCTACGGCAAAATCCACCTTCCCCATATTGGGGAAGGAGACGTGATATTGACATTTTGCTTTGGAACAAATAATGAACATATATGGCAAATTTTTACGCGCGTGAACTTAGGCAAAAAATGACACTCGAAGAATTGCGGGTTTGGGGCGCGGTTCGAAGAAATGGTTTTGGTGTCAGATTTAATCGCCAAGAACCAATTGGAAAATATATTGTAGATTTTATTTGTCACAAGGCGCGATTAATTGTTGAAATTGATGGTGAACATCATCTTCACTATGGTAATGATAAGATTCGCGATGAGTATTTGCAATCTCAAGGCTATTCAATTTTACGTATCCAAAATATCGAAGTTCGCCGTGATTTTAATTTAGTATGCGATAAAATCGCCACTGCCCTTCAAATTTGCGCCGCACGTCTCCTTCCCCAAAATGGGGAAGGTGGCAGGGCGAAGCCCTGACGGAAGGGGTTAAGCAATAAATAATATCTTGGAGTAATTCGTAGATATAAGCCTTTTATGAATGGACTTAAACATGGAAGAAATCGGCAAGCATATAGAAGAAGAATATAAATCACATTCACTCTATGATTTAGAAATGTCTAAGGTATATACAACTCTAGCAGCAAATGATGAGAGCAAGTTTACTTGGTACCTTCTTAACGGGAACGTTGCTGCAATCGCAGGTGTTATTACGCTTCTAGTTGCTGTGAAAGAGGCAACTCTAATATATAGCCTTTTCGCTTCATTAATCTCATTTTGCCTCGGAAGTTTTTTTGGGATTATAGTTGTTTTTGTTGGAATACAAGCGAGATACAAAAATGCGCTTTCATTATTATTTGATAGCTTGCAAAGCATGTATATTTCACGTCATGCTACTCAAGTGCCTTCGATTCACAACAATTTGGCAAATTATATAAATGAGGATATGAAAAAGGAAATTGAACGCAGTCAAAATTACGAAGCTGCTTCGATTGAGACGAATAAATTAGTGAATAGGCTGAATAATTGGTGCTATCTGTTAGGGGCGACATCTGCATTTGCTTTCTTTTTCGGAATGTTTAATCCGCTATTTGTAGAGGTTTTTGGCGTTATTATTCCGTTTAAGTTGGAAGGATTGGAGCGACTTATCTTGTCAGTAAAATAGCCATTACACCTTAGTAGTTTTAAGGTTCCCCTTCCGTCTTTTGCTTCGCAAATGCCACCTTCCCCATTTTGGGGAAGGAGACGCGCAACGTTGAAATGTTCTGCACAATAATTTCGCACCCTCCCATAAATTTCCCCTTGCAATTAAATTCCCACATGTTACTAGGGCGCTGGGCCATCCTATCCCAACGTAGGACGCTCATCTGTGAGGATGATTGATTATGACAAATGAAAATAACGCCGGCGCGGGCGTGAATATTATTGCGCAACCTTCTACCAAACCTGCTGATCCACGTTTTTCTTCTGGGCCAACTAAGAAGCGCCCGAATTGGTCGGCTTCAAACCTTGCCACGGAAAGCCTTGGGCGTTCGCATCGTTCGAAAATTGGTAAAAACCGCCTTGCATTGGCGATTGATTTAACCCGCGAAGTTTTAAATGTTCCTGCTGATTATCGTATCGGTATTGTTCCTGCGTCTGATACTGGCGCGGTTGAGATGGCGCTTTGGTCAATGCTTGGGCCAAAACCTGTTGCGCTTGTGGCATTTGAAAGCTTTGGCGAAGAATGGGTAACTGATGTTGTTAAACAACTTAAAGTGCCAAATGAATTACACAAAGCGGGCTATGGCGATTTGCCTGATTTGGCCAAAGTTCCAACTAGAACCCATGACGTAATTTTCACATGGAATGGCACAACATCGGGCGTAAAAGTTCCGAATGCTGATTGGATTGCAGAAGACCGCGAAGGTTTGGCGATTTGTGATGCAACATCGGCGGCATTCGCCCAAGAATTAGATTGGGCAAAATTAGACGTAATCACACTTTCATGGCAAAAAGCCTTGGGCGGTGAGGGTGGTCACGGCATTTTGATTTTATCACCGCGCGCAGTTGAACGCTTGGAAACCTATTCCCCACCTTGGCCTTTGCCAAAAATTTTCCGCATGACCAAAGGCGGCAAACTTATTGAGGGTATTTTCAAAGGCGAAACCATAAACACCCCATCAATGCTTGCGGTTGAAGATTATATTGACGCATTATTATGGGCGAAAGATTTGGGCGGCTATAAAGGCCTTATGGCGCGCGCCGACGCAAATCTTGCGGCAATTGAGGCATGGATTGCCAAAACTGATTGGGTGGAAAACCTATCTTCGCGTGATGATACAAAATCAAATACTTCGGTTTGTATCAAAGTTGTTGATAAGCGCGTAACATCGCTTGATGCCGATGGGCAAGAAGCCTTTGCCAAAGCCTTGGCCTCTGCGCTTGAAAAAGCGGGCGCGGCATTGGATGTTGGTGGCTATCGCGCTGCCCCTCCTGGGCTTAGGATTTGGGCGGGCGCAACCGTTGAAACTTCGGACATTATTGCCCTGCTTCCTTGGCTCGATTGGGCCTTTGCGACCGAGGTTGCGAAACTTTCATAATTTAAAGCCACCCTTCAGTCACCTTTGGTGACAGCTTCCCTCAAGGGAAGCAGTTAATTCCTTCCCTTGAGGGAAGGTGGCTCGCAAAGCGAGACGGAAGGGTGGCTGTTTTCCCAAATATTTTCCAAATTCAAGAGAAACCAAAATGACAAACAAAGTTCTTATTTCAGACAAAATTTCACAAGCAGCAATCGACATTTTTAAAAATCGTGGTGTCGAAGTTGATTATAAACCCGGCATGACCAAAGACGAATTAATCGCTTGCATTGGCGAATATGCAGGTCTTGCAATTCGTTCAGCAACCAAAGTTGATAAAGACGTTTTGGCGGCGGCAACAAATTTAAAAGTTATTGGCCGTGCAGGTATTGGCGTTGATAATGTTGATATTCCAGAGGCAACAAAACGCGGCGTTATCGTTGAAAACACGCCATTTGGTAATGCAATCACGACCGCCGAACATGCAATCGCATTATTATTCGCCGCAGCCCGCCAAATCGGCGCGGCAGATGTTTCAACCCAAGCAGGCAAATGGGAAAAAAACCGCTTTAATGGTGTTGAACTTTATGCAAAAACCCTTGGTTTGATTGGTTGCGGCAATATTGGTTCAATCGTTGCCGACCGCGCACTTGGCCTTAAAATGAAAGTGGTTGCATATGACCCGTTCTTATCACCAGAGCGCGCAATTGAACTTGGCGTTGAAAAAGTTGAATTAGAAGAATTATTCAAACGCGCCGATGCAATCACAATGCACGTTCCATTGACCGATAAAACCCGCAATATTTTGAGCCGCGAAAATATCGCAAAACTGAAAAAAGGCGTGTTGATTGTAAATTGTGCACGTGGTGGTTTGGTTGATGAGACCGCTTTGGCAGAAGCACTAAAATCAGGCCATGTTGCGGGCGCAGCCTTTGACGTATTTGTAACAGAGCCTGCCAAAGAAAACGTGCTTTTCGGTTGTCCGAATTTCACCGCAACCCCGCATTTGGGTGCATCAACCACCGAAGCACAAGAAAATGTTGCTTTGCAGGTTGCCGAACAAATCGCCGATTATTTAACAACGGGTGCGGTTACAAATTCATTGAACACACCATCAATCACTGCCGAAGAAGCACCAAAACTTAAGCCTTGGGTGGCTTTGGCAACCAAACTTGGTGCATTTGCGGGGCAAGTGGTTGATAAAGATCTTGAAGCCGTTGAAATCGAATATGAAGGCGATGTAACGGGTCTTAAAACTGCGCCATTAAGCAGCGCAATCATTGCCGAAGTTTTGCGCCCAATGATGTCAGACATTAATATGGTTGCTGCCCCTGCAATTTTGAAAGAGCGTGGAACTTCATTATTAGAAGCAAAACGCGAAACTTCGCCAATTTATGATTCTTTGGTTCGCGTTAAAGTGAAAACAGAAGGCAAATGGCGTACAATTGCGGGCACAATTGTTGGCGGTCAACCAAAAGTGGTTGAAGTGAAATCAATGGATTTAGAGGCCCAATTCCACCCGCACATGCTTTTCATCAATAATACAGACAAACCAGGTTTCATTGGTGCATTAGGAAGCCTTCTTGGTGAAGCGGGCATAAATATCGCAACTTTCCACTTAGGCCGTGAAGGCGAAGGCCAAGACGCAATCGCCCTTTTAGGTATTGATGCAGACGTACCAGCCGATGTTTTGGCAAAACTAAAAGCATTACCACAAGTACGCTATGCCAAAGTTTTGAAATTCTAGAATTTACAAAACCAAACATAAAAAGCCTGCCAATTCCATTGGCAGGCTTTTTTATATAGAATGTAAATGATTTTTAAAAACCACGCTTTTTAAAAATTATTTTTAAATTGAATCTAAATTGCTAAGCGAGCAAAGCGAGGGCGGCAATTTAAGGGAAAAATGGTGCCGGTTGCAGGAGTCGAACCCGCGACCATTCGATTACAAATCGAGCGCTCTACCTACTGAGCTAAACCGGCATCTAAAAATGTTTGGCCTAAATGGCGAATTTTTTTGATTGTTTCAAGTACTTTATCAGCATTTTTTACACAAAGCGCAGAAACATGTATTGCTTGCACTTTATATTATGGTTTGGCATCATTAATTTATAATATAATAAATTTATCAGGGACAATTAAAATGACGAATTTCTATGATTTTGAAGCAATTTCATTGCAAGGTAAGAATGTCAAAATGTCAGATTATTCTGGCAAAGCGGTTTTGGTAGTAAATACGGCATCAAAATGCGGCCTTACCCCGCAATATGAAGGATTGGAGGCGCTTTATAAAGAATATAAAGACCAAGGTCTTGAAATTCTTGGCTTCCCTTGCAATCAATTTGGTGCGCAAGAACCGGGAAGTGCCGATGAAATCGGTGAATTTTGCCAAATAAATTATGGCGTTTCATTCAAGATGTTTGAGAAAATTGACGTAAATGGTGCAAATACCCACCCAATTTTCAAATTTCTAAAAGAAGAAAAAGGCGGGATTTTGGGTGATGATATAAAATGGAATTTCACCAAATTCTTAGTTGGCAAAGATGGCAATGTAATTAAACGCTATGCGCCAACTACTGTGCCCGCTGATTTGAAAGATGATGTTGAAAAGGCTTTGCAAAAATAATGAAAATCTAATAAGAAGCGCGCATGACAAAGCAAAGATTTCTTATTACTTCGGCACTTCCTTATATCAATGGCATAAAGCATTTGGGCAATTTGGCGGGTTCAATGTTACCTGCTGATGTTCATGCACGTTTTCGCCGTATGCAGGGGCATGAAGTATTATTTCTTTGCGCCACCGATGAACATGGTACGCCCGCCGAACTTGCCGCCGCAGAGGCTGGCAAATCTGTGCAAGATTATTGCCTTGAACAGCATGAAATTCAAAAGACAGCAGGTGAAGGTTTCCACCTTTCTTTCGACCATTTTGGTCGTTCATCTAGTTCGCAAAATTATGAATTAACCCAACATTTTGCCCATATTCTTGAACAAAATGGCTTTATAGAAGAGCGGGTTTCAAAACAAATCTTCTCAATTGATGATAATCGCTTTTTACCTGATAGATATGTTGAAGGCACATGCCCAAAATGCGGGTTTGAAGATGCGCGTGGCGATCAATGTGATAATTGTGGTACTTTGCTTGACCCAATGGATTTGATTAATCCACGTTCAAAAATTTCAGGCTCAAAAAATGTTGAAGTGCGCGACACATCGCATCTTTTCCTTTGCCAACCAAAACTTGAAAAAAATATTGGCGATTGGGTGGAGGCATCAAAGCCAAATTGGCCGCACCTTGCTTATTCAATTGCAAAAAAATGGCTTGATGAAGGTTTGCAAGATAGGGCGATTACACGTGATTTATCATGGGGTGTGCCCGTTGCTTATAATGGCAAAGCGCGCCCTGGCTTTGAAAATAAGGTTTTCTATGTGTGGTTTGATGCCCCAATTGAATATATTGGCGCGGCACAAGAATGGGCACAAAAAACCGGTAATGATTGGCAAAGATGGTGGCGCAAGGATAAAGGTGCTGATGATGTCACTTATGTTGAATTTATGGGCAAAGATAATGTTGCCTTCCACACTGTTTCATTCCCCGCAACAATTTTGGGTTCGAATGAACCTTGGAAATTGGTTGACAGGCTAAAGGCCTTTAATTGGGTTACTTGGTATGGTGGTAAATTCTCAACCTCCAATAAGCGCGGAATTTTCATGGATGCGGCGCTTGATTTAATGCCAGGGGATTATTGGCGTTGGTATTTAATGGCAAATGCACCTGAAAGCTCTGATGCGGCCTTTACTTTGGAAGGTTTTCAGGCCGCGGTTAATTCGGATTTGGCAAATGTGTTTGGTAATTTTATCAATCGTATCACAAAATTTGCGGTTTCAAAATTCGATGGCGAAGTAAAATCTGGCGGCGAATATGGCGACATTGAGCATGAACTTTTCAAAAATATTTTGGAAAAAATGGCGCAAATCAACCAATGCCACGAAGAAATGGAATTTCGCAAAGCTGCCGCCGAAACCCGCGCAATGTGGGTTCTTGGCAATGAATATTTGCAAACCAAAGCCCCTTGGTCGCTTTTCAAAACCGATTTGGAACAATCGGCACTTGGGGTGCGCGTTGGCTTAAATCTTTGTGCATTATTTGCCATTGCGGCAATTCCATTCATCCCTGAAACTGCAAACAAGGTTTTGGATGCATTGGGCATTCCGAATGAAAACCGCAATTGGTGGGATGGCGCAGGCGTCGAAGTTTTTGACGCTTTACCACACGGCCTAAAAATCAATGCACCAGATTTGCTTTTCCAAAAGATTGAAGACGCAACGGTTGCCGAATGGGCGGATAAGTTTGGCGGGGCATAGGCCCAATTTGCTTGATATGAATGATACACATATTTTATTTTAGAAACATGTACTTATCAGGATATTGACTTTTAAAACATCTAAAATTGCTATCAAATGCTATCATTTAAAATGTTAGGATTGCTAGCATCAAAATTAATTGCATTAATCATTATAATGCATATTAATTTGCGTGGATAAAAAACAACAATATCCTTAATTCATTCCCGCACTAGACATAGCCACAAAACTTATTATCATTTAACAATAAGCAAAAAGCCAATTGGGGTAAAAATGAAAAAACTAATATTAGCTGCATCAATCTTTTCTTTAATGCCATTCATGGCAAATGCGCAAAATTCGGCGCCAATGGCTTTGCCAATTGTTGATACAATTCCGGCGGCAAAAGATATTAAATTTAATGGCACGATTTCATTAAATGTTGATGCAACAAATATTGAACAAGCAATTATTAAAATTAATGAGACTATTCCCGTTCAATCGGCGGGGCATATGGTTTTGCTTTTCCCTAAATGGCTTCCGGGTAATCACTCACCACGCGGCGGTATTGATAAATTGGCAGGTTTAAAAGTCTATGCCGATGGTAAATTACTTACTTGGACACGCGACAAGGTTGATGTTTATGCGTTTCATATTGACGTTCCTGCGGGCGCAAAAGAGATAAGGGCCGAATTCCAATATCTTTCACCGACAGACAAAAACCAAGGGCGGATGGAAGTTACAAACGAATTAATGAGCCTACAGACTAATAGTATTTCGCTTTATCCTGCGGGTTATTATGTGCGAAATATTCCAATTTCATTTTCGGTAACTTTGCCAAAGGGTTGGAAAGCTGCAACTGCGCTTCGCCCTGCTTCAACCAATGGTGATACAATTAATTACCAAACGGTACCTTATGATGTTTTCATTGATTCGCCATTATTAGCAGGTCTTTATTCAAAATCAGTGGCATTAAGCGATAAAGTAACTTTGGATATTTTTGCAGATAGCCCAAAATATCTTGAATATAAGCCAGAACAAATGGCGGCGCACAAAAAATTGGTTGAGCAAGCTGTGAAAACTTTTGGTGCACAGCATTATGACCATTATAATTTCTTATTTTCGCTTTCGGATAATCTAGGCGGCATCGGCCTTGAACATCATCGTTCATCTGAAAATGGTGTTGCGGCAGGTTATTTCACCGACTGGGAAAATAATCTTAGTGCGCGCAATTTATTGCCGCATGAATATAGCCATTCATGGGATGGAAAATATCGCCGTGGCGCCGATTTATGGACGCCAGATTATAGAACCCCTATGCAAAACTCATTGCTTTGGGTTTATGAAGGTCAAACCCAGTTTTGGGGTTATGTTTTGGGCGCGCGCTCTGGCCTATATTCTAAAGATCAAACTTTGGAGGCTTATGCCGCAATTGCCGCCGAACTTGATGTTCGTAAAGGGCGTGAATGGCGTGATTTATTGGACACAACCAATGACCCAATCATAAGCGCACGCGCACCAAAAGCATGGGTTTCATATCAACGTTCCGAAGATTATTATAATGAAGGCATGTTGGTTTGGCTTGAAGTAGATGCCAAAATCCGTGAATTATCAGGTGGTAAAAAATCAATCGATGATTTTGCCAAGGCATTTTATGGAATGCGCGATGGTGATTATGGCGAATTAACCTATACAATCGAGGATGTTTCAAAAACTCTTGATGGCGTGGTTAAAAATGATTGGGCAAAATTGCTTAATTCAAGATTGCGCGAACATGAAGCGGGCGCGCCATTGGGCGGCTTTAATGCAAGTGGCTATAAATTGGTTTATACTGACAAACCAAATGTATATATCAAAGATGTTGAAGGCAGCCGCAAATTCATAAACCTTCTTTATTCATTGGGTATGAGCGTGAATACAGATGGCGCAATTTCCCAAGTTTTATGGGATGGTTTGGCATTTAAAAACATGCTTGCGGTTGGTGATAAAGTGATTGCAATAAATGGCAAACCTTTTGCCAAAGATGTAATCTTGGAAGAAATAAAAGCCGCCAAAGGCACAAAAGAGCCAATCCAATTCATTATTCAAGCGGGTACAAAATACAAAATCGTGAATATTGATTACCATGACGGCCTAAAATATCCACATTTTGAAAAAACTGGCACAAATGATGGCGCGATTGATAAATTATTGAAGCCATTGGATTAATTCTGCTTCCCCATGAATGGGGAAGCTCCCGCCAAAGGCGGGTGAAGGGGTTGAAAACTTTTCAGCCAATAACAAAGGTCTGAGAAAAACCCCTTCCGTCTGCTTTGCAGCCACCTTCCCCAATTTTTGGGGAAGGAGACTACCGCCTCTCCAACAAAATCCTTATTGCCACGAAACCCAATATTGAACCCATTATCCATTTTTGGATTTTTATCCATTGTGGGTTTTGGTTTAGGAATGATGCAATTTTGGCGGCGCTTAATATTACCATGCTATTTATCAAAAGGCTGGCGGCAATTTGGATTGCGCCTAATGCGGCGAATTGGGAATATAAATGGCCAAGTTTTGGATTGGTGAATTGTGGTAAAATGCTTATGAATAAAATCATTGCCTTTGGGTTTAATATATTGGTGAAAAGGCCCATTGAATAAAGCTTCCATGCATTATCCTTATCAAGGTGTCGCACTTCAAAAACCGATTTTGCTGTTGGATGTATCGCCTGATAGGCAAGATATAAAAGGTAAAATGCCCCACAAAATTTCATAATTTCAAAGGCAAAGGGAATGGCAATTATAAGCGCACTTACCCCAATTGCCGAAAGCGCCACAAAAATAATTGTTGCTGTTTGCACACCAAGCATGGAAACAAAACCCGCCGCGCTTCCTTGTGAAATGCTGCGTGATATTAAATACATCATATTCGGCCCTGGGCTCGCGCTCATGGAAAGGGCAATGATTATATAGCTTTGTAAAAGTGAAATATCGAACATGAAAACCAAAAAGGCCTTGGAATTATCCAAGGCCTTGAAAAATAAAACTTTGAATAATTCTATGTCAATGAAGCGCAAAACTTCTGAATTCGCTCACAGGCTTTGGTCAAAGAGACTGTATCAGTTGCATAAGAAATGCGGAATGCAGGACCAAGGCCGAAGGCAGAACCATGAACAACTGCAACACCTTCTTGTTCAAGAAGTTCGGTTACGAATTCCTCGTCATTTGTAATGACCTTGCCAGATGGTGATTTTTTACCCATTAATTCGGCGCATGATGGATAGACGTAAAACGCGCCTTCTGGAATTGGGCATTTAAGGCCTTTTGCTTGATTAAGCATTGAAACCACCAAATCGCGGCGCTCTTTAAATGCTGCTTTACGCTCCTCAAGGAAATCTTGTGGGCCGTTTAATGCCTCAACAGCCGCATATTGCGCGATAGAGCATGGGTTTGAAGTGGTTTGGCTTTCCATATTGCCCATTGCTTTGATAAGCCATTGCGGTCCACCTGCATAACCAATACGCCAGCCGGTCATGGCATAGGCTTTGGAAACGCCATTGCAAGTTAATGTGCGATCATAAAGTTTTGGCTCAACTTGTGCGATAGTTGCAAATTCAAAACCATCATAAAGCAAATGCTCATACATATCATCGGTCATTACCATAACATGCGGGTGTTTTAATAAAACATCCGCAAGCGCACGCAAATGCGCCGCCGAATAGGCCGCGCCCGTTGGGTTTGATGGGCTATTGATTACAAGCCATTTGGTTTTTGGCGTGATTGCTTTTTCCAAATCTTCGGCAGTTAAAAGATAATTATTCTCCGCCTTTGTTGGAATGCAAACAGGCGTGCCACCCGCAAGTAAAACCATATCAGGATATGAAACCCAATAAGGCGCAGGAATAATAACTTCATCACCAACATTTACACTTGAAGCCAGTGCATTGAACAAAACAGGCTTTCCACCCGGTGCAACATGAATTTGTGCGGGAACATATTCAAGGCCATTTTCACGTTTGAACTTTTCGCAAATCGCCTTCTTAAGTTCAGGAATACCATCAGGGTCAGTATATTTGGTTTTGCCTTCTTGAATGGCTTTGATTGCTGCGTCTTTAATATTTTGTGGTGTGTCAAAATCAGGTTCACCCGCGCCAAGACCGATAACATCGCGACCTTCTGCCTTCAAAGCGCGTGCTTTTGCAGAAACGGCGATGGTTGCCGATGGTTTGATTCTTTTTAATGTGTCGGAAACTTCGAATGACATAGTTTAAGGCCTTCTTTTTGAACGCGCCCTCTATAGAACCATGTCAAAAGGATTGCAAAATATACTTTAGGTGGATTGCAGTTAGACTTTTAATCCTGTGTTCAGATTGGATTTGTATGATTGCGCAACACATAGGGGTATTTATGAAAATTGCTAAATTTGGTTTCTTATTCGCATTGACTTTGTTTAATTCTTCGATTGCATTGGCGCAAAATTCCACACCAAAAGAAGAAGTCTATTACGCACAAGAAACCACAAATGAAAAACAAGCGGCATCAATTAAAGGCTTTTTACAAAAATATCTAAAGAATGATCTTCAATTCATTGAGCCAGAAAATAGAAATTTTAGCTTTTATGCAATTGATATGAATGGCGATAAAAAGCCTGAATATTTTGTTTCAATGAAGGGTAGTTATTTTTGCGGTTCGGGCGGTTGTAATTTCTTGCTACTTTCAAACGATTTTAAATTAATCAATAATTTCACCGTCATGAATGAACCAATTTTCAGAAGTTCGCACAAAACCAAAGGGTGGAATGATATTATCCTTTATGGTGCTTATGATAAAAATGGCGGTGTGAAATCTTGGGTGCATTTAAAATATGATGCAAAGCGCAAAAAATACCCTTCTAACCCATCAATTGTAAAACCAATTCCGATTGCACCAAATGGTCATGATTTTACAATGTGGTATAAGGATTATGCACCCGCCAAAGAATTTTCATATGATGTTAAAACATGGCCAAAATCATTACCAGTTTTTGGTAATGGCTATCCAAAAAAAGGTGATGCTTGCCGTAATATTGGTGAAAATCCACTTACCAATAATTTCCTTGATGATAGTGCAATTCTTGTTGGCTGCTTAAATAAAGAAGATGCAGCAAAGCTTGGCGGCAAAATTTTAAAAGAAATTGATGAGGTGACTTTGGTTTCTGTTCCAAACAAGCATTAATTCAGTTTATTCGTCATCATTTTTTAAGAAAGTCGACATTTTATAAATCTTCATTGCTTTATTATAATGGAAACAGGTTTCCTTACCCTTTGGTTCTGTCGTAAGAATGCAAACCGATATGTAAAATCTTTTTGAATTATTTGTATAATGACCATCCCTTTCAAGACCTAAATTATCAATTCTCTTTATCAACGCATTGCGCGAAATTGTGTTTTTGATACCAAGTGGCAATTTTTTTGGAAATTTACCTTTCCTATCAGCTTGCATAATTATTTCATAGATTTTACCTTTATCATCAATTCGATAAATCAGGCCATCTTTGGTTTGATATCGGCAATTAATTCTATCATCTAATAAAGCAGGCTTTGCACAAATTTGTTCATTTGGTTGTTCGGGCGAACCATTAAGGGCAATTAGAGGCTTTGGTAAGAATGAAAAATCTTCGCCTAAATTTACGGCACCAATTAGTTTTTCAGGGTTCGATTTTGCAATTTGTGGATTGGCAAGGCTTAGGCTTGGATAAAATAAGCATAAGCCGATTAATACTGCGATTTTTGCGGTTTGAGATTTGCACACAAATCCAATTTTTGTTTGCTTCATATAATTCTAATTCTTTAATTCTGGCGCGAAGCGCCAAATTGAAATGCTAAAGCTTGAAATCTTTTTGTTTTCATCAAATCCGAAACATGCGGTTTCGCCTTTACCATTTTTCAATTGATAACAATTGGGGGAGTTTTTAAGTTGCAAATGCCCAGATTTTAAAATCTTTTTTTGAACATCTTCCATTTTATCATTAGGCTTGACACCGATTGGAAAGGGTTTTGCCCATTTATTATTTGCCCCTCTATCCATATCAATTCTATAAATGCGCGACTTATAATCTATGTAATAATGAAGACCATCGGCGCCAATATATTCGCATTTTCTTGTGGCAATTAAAGAGTTAACTATTATTCCATCATCATCTTTATTTTCGCATCCAGTGGGCATATTCATTTCTGGCGAGCCATCGATTGCGATTATTGGTGATGAAATGTTTGAAAATAAATTGCCAATTTCAAAATCATCATTAGGGCTTTTGTCATTTTCAAAATTTATTGCTTTGAAAATTTTTAAATGATCAATTTCTTGAGTTTTGTTATTATAGAAAAAGCAAATAACACTATTGCTTGATTTTTTTGAATAAAAGCAAGTATCATCGTATTCTGTCTGATATCTTATAGTTGAACCCATAATAGTGCTAAAACCATTATTGAGGAATTTTGATTTTACTAAATTTGGCGCGCTTGTACTTTTAATTCCAAAAGGCAAGGGTTTTGGCCAATTGCCATTTGCATCTTTGTATATTGCAATTCGATAGATTTTTGCATCTTCACCTAAATAATAATTTATTCCATCTTTTGCTTTATATTCGCATTTTGCTTCGGTATTATAAAAACCTTTTGACGGCGTTGTGCAGCCAATAACATTGGGCGGATTCGGAGGTGCTTTATCTAAAGGCTTAAAAGGAATTGGCATCTTTGTATAATTTTCGCCAATTTTAACCGCCCCAACTAGTTTTTCAGGCGTTGAATTTGTAATTATTGGATTGGCATTGGAAGGGTTTGGATAGATTAACCCTATGCTTAAAACAATTGAAGCATGAATAAATATATTTTTCGAAGCATTGAATTTATAAAACATTATTGGTCTCAATTCTTATTGGAATTAGCAATGCTATTATCTTGCTTGCTTTTGAAAGTTTCAAATTCCCATGACGAAATTTGAAAATAAGAAATTTTTCTATCTTCATTATAAAAAAAGCAGGCCATTTTCTTGAAACTATTATTTTGTTCGTAACAAGGCATATGGTCTTCATAAGTGGCAGTAATTCCTACATTGTCATCCTTATAGTTTAGGCCAAGTTTTTTTAACTTGGTTTCAATTTTATATGGTGAATCAGTTGGATTTATCCCGAATGGCAATGGTTTTGGAAATTTACCTTTTGCATCTGCCATCATTCGTATTTTATAAATAATACCATTTCTATCGATATAATAATTAATCCCATCACCAGCTTTATATTCACACTGAAATTGTGGCCTCATACTTAATACACCTAAGCGCATACATTTACCAAAATTTGGCGCTTCTGGTGCGCCATTAAGTGGTATTAGCGGTTGTTTTAGTTCGGAATATTTTGAACCTAATAAAGGTGAATTTATTAAAGTTTCGGGTTCTTGATTTTCTTCTTGTGCATTAACATTCGCAGGAAATATCACGCAAAGCACAATAATAGCGCAATATGAAAAAATTGATTTTATCGTGCTTTGCATGTTCATCTTCAAATAGTTTATTGACGTGCAATTCCGTCGCTAATTTCAAATTCTTCTAATGCGCCGCTTCTATCAAAGCTAAAACAGGCATATTTTGGTTTGTTTTTATTAGGATAAAAGCAAAGCGAATAATTATAATAATTAGGCTCATCAACTTTTGATATTTTTGGTATTTGACCGCCTTTTTTGATTTTTGCGCTAACTGCTGCCGGCTTATCATTTGGGCGTACACCAAAAGGTAGCTTTGAATACCAAACATTTTCCGCGTCAGGCGTTACACGAATTGCAATTATTTTTGTGCCATCAATATTGTAGATAATATTTTTGAAATCTTTATACGAACAAGAAACGGCATCACTCTCTTCGCCAAGCGGCACGCCCCAATCACATTTTTCTTTAGACGGTATGGCGGGCGCAGAATCAATCGACCAAAGCTTCCCAATTTGCGTATATTGCGCACCAATTCGCGGTGCACCAATTGCATCCTCGGGATAATATTCACTATTTTGGTCTTTTGCATTGGCAATATTTGCGCCAAAGGTGAAAATTAATAAAATTGCGGCGGTTTTGATTTTCATAAATTACTCCTTATTCGTGAATTGGATTTATAATCATTCAGGTTGTTGGCTCATAATCATCATTCTTTCAATCTGATTATTGGCATCAAACCCGAACCAGACTTCAAGATATTGCGGTGCGCGTGTTTCATACATTACATATGGGTGTTGCTTTTGATTTTCATTTAGATGTCCGCTTAGGGGAATTAAATGCAATTCAGATAATGTTTTTACTATTTGTTCATTATTATCAGAAGATTTTATCCCAAAGGGAAGCTGTTTAGGCCAATCGCCATTTTTGTTTTTTAACATTTCAATAGATGTTATTTTTGCGCCCATTATTTCATATATAAGGCCATCAGATGCTTTGTATGCACAGCTTTTTTTGCTTTGGCTTCCAATAGAATTACACACTTCATTAGTAGGTGTGTCGGCTGTGTCATATAAATGCTCAATAGGTAAAGGTATTTTTGTAAAATCTTTGCCAATAAGCATATTATTAATTACATATTCCGTAAAATTTTCACGCATCTGATATTGCGGCTTTGCATACGCAATTATTGGAATAAATCCAAAAAATAATAATACATAGGCAAAAAGCGATTTCATTTTATATCCTTATAATCACAATATGGTTATAAAATTGGCATTTTTAAGGCGTATTAAAAATCATGCAAATCATCAATACTTGCCTGAAATGTCTCAAAACGCTAAAAGCGCGCCCATGAATAATGTTGTGTCAAAAAAAATCGGTATTGTTTCACTTGGCTGCCCAAAGGCATTAGTGGATAGCGAGCGCATAATCACCAAACTTCGGGCTGAAGGCTATGAAATTTCGCCTGATTATCAGGGTGCTGATGCGGTTTTGGTTAATACTTGCGGCTTTTTGGATAGTGCGCGCGCAGAGAGCCTTGATGCAATTGGCGAGGCAATACGCGAAAATGGCAAAGTGATTGTTACGGGCTGTTTGGGCGCAGAGCCTGATGTGATTATGGCAGAACACCCAAAGGTTTTGGCAATCACGGGGCCGCAGCAATATGAAAATGTAATGGCGGCAATCCATGATGCATTACCGCCACAGCATGAGCCTTTTCAAGATTTAGTGCCAGAATCAGGTATTCGCCTTACGCCGCGCCATTATGCATATTTAAAAATTTCCGAAGGTTGCGATAATCGCTGTTCATTCTGTATCATTCCATTTTTGCGTGGTGATTTGGTTTCGCGCCCTGCTAATGCAGTAATTGCGGAAGCGCAAAATTTGGTGCGGGCAGGGGTGAAAGAATTACTTGTGGTTTCACAAGATACATCGGCCTATGGGCGCGATATTAAATATGCGACATCAAGCTTTAAAGGCCAAGAATATCGCGCAAAATTCTATGATTTGGCGGTGGCTTTAGGTGAGCTTGGGGTATGGGTGCGTATGCATTATGTTTACCCATATCCGCATGTTGATGAAGTAATTCCATTGATGGCGGAAGGTAAAATCCTGCCTTATTTGGATATTCCATTCCAGCACGCAAGTCCGAATGTTTTAAAACGCATGGTGCGCCCAGCAAACATTGAAAAGCAGGCCGAGCGTATAAAAAAATGGCGTGCAATCTGCCCTGATTTATGTATTCGTTCGTCTTTCATTGTTGGCTTCCCTGGTGAAACCGAAGAAGATTTCAAACAATTAATCGACTTTGTTTATGAGGCAAAAATTGACCGTATTGGTGTTTTCAAATATGAAAATGTTGTTCACGCCAAATCACGCGAATTTGAAGATCAAATCCCGCAAGAAATTATTGATGATCGCTGGAATAGATTAATGGAAGTTGCCCAAGAAGTTTCCGCAGAACGCCTTGCAACCAAAATCGGCCGCGAAATTGATGTTATAGTTGATGAAATTGACGAAGAAGGCACAATAATCGCCCGCACAATCTGGGACGCCCCCGAAGTTGACGGCAATATTTTCATCGACCCGATTGATGGGGTAAAAGTCGGCGATGTCTTCAAAGTAAAAGTCGAAGATGCAAGCGAATATGATTTGTTTGGAAGCAAGATTTAAAAGCAAAACACATAAATAAAATAACACCCCCAAGCATGGCTTGGGGGTGGTTTTCTTCAGAAGCTATCAGGAAACTGAAGGAGAAACTATATTTTAGTTTGCGCGTTGTGCGATATAAGTTGCGCTATTGCCGATTGCAGTTGCAGAACCGATAATCATACCAGCAGAGCCAACATTGATATTTGTTGTCGCGCTTACTGGTGCATAATTATATTGCGCTGAATTACCTTGCATTGAAACGCCGCCACCTGCGCATGAAGAACATGCAAAGCCAGTGATTGTGTTGCCTGCCGCGAATGATGTTGCCATGCCAACGCCGCCAGTTGAAGATGAACCAACAAGGTTAGCAGTTGCAGAGATTGCACCGCCACCAAAATTGCTTTGTGCCATGTCAATACGACCATCAGAGCCAATGTTTGAAAGTAAAGCTGAATTACCCATTGCTGAAGCTGCTGAAACTGCAGAGCCAGTGAATTCTTCATTTAGAACCAAAGAATGGGCATCAACATTGCTATTATTTTCTTGATAACCACCTAATTGCGCATAGCCCCATTCATTGGTTACGTTCGCATTATTTGCAACTGCAGTAGCTGATGCAAGATTATTGGTTGCTGAATTATTCAAAATAACCGCATTGGCAGAAACTGGGCCATAATTTTTTTGCTCAATAGCTGAATAGATTGTTGCATTTTTTCCAGCGATTGAATTAGTGTTACCAGTTGCAAGGGCAGAAGAAGTGATTGAACCATTATTGCAGCAAGCAACAACAAAAGAAGATGAATTAACCACTGCCGAATTATATTGGCCAATGCCGCTTTCAACATAGCCATTTTTAGACGCAATCGCCCAATTATTCGCCGCAGTTTGCGCATTTGAAATTACAGTGTCAGAAGAGCCAACATTTAAATTTGAAAATGCTTCAACATTTGTGCCATAATTTGCAACTTGTTGCGCTTCAACATTAATATTAGAGCAGCAAGCCTCAACTTGACCTGCATTACCCTGTGCAATTGCATTAGAGATTGTTGTGCCGCGTGCTTCATTGATTGTGATGTCATTTTGTGCGCCAACATTGGCATCAAGGCGTTGCAAAGAATAAACATTAAGACCAGTTTCAACAGTGCGTGCAGACATTGCATTTCCTGCTGCTGTGCTGCCTAATTGTGCGCCTTCTGAATAATTTGCCAAAGTTTGAACATGGCCATAAATATTGCCATTTTGATATTGGTCATTATTGATGACTGGTGTTGAAGTTTGGCAAGCAGGTGTTTGGTTGCATTCAGCCATTGCAGCAGCTGGTACGATTAAGGCCAATAAAGATACTGATAAAAGGTTTGCGATTTTCATAATTGATAGCTCCAAAAAATAATTTCCTGATGAAGCTACAAGCGCGAAATTCATGCCAATTGGGGAAAATCAATTGTTCAATTTTCTTATTACGGGGAAAAATAAAATCTATTTTTACGAATAAAAACACATAAAAACAAATACTTATACAAAGTGATAAAATGTTTATTATAATCCAAATAGATAGATAAATACTATTTTAACCATTATAAATGGCTACAAAATTAAATAGAAAACCAATTAAAATGAGAATATCCCCAAATTGGGAACAAAGCCTTGTTTCAAAATGACACAAAAAAGCACCCAAATTGGGTGCTTTTTAAAAATTAATTTTGAAGAATCATTTTTATTTTATACTTGTGCCATTTTGGGCAATGAAAGTTGCGCTATTTCCGGCGGCAAGGCCATAGGTTTTAACGCCACCTGTGCCATAAGTATTGAAATTCACATTTGCATTTACGTTGGCATCATTAGTTTGGCTTGTATCACCTGTGATTTGAATGCCTGGGTTGCCGCACGCTGAACATGCAAAGCCAACCAAACCATTGCCAGAAGCCGATGCAACCACACCACCAACACCGCCATTTGTCATGCCGTAAAACTCAGCCGTCGCAGTCACAGTTCCAGTTGCACCAATATTTTGATCGGCAAGAAACAGACCTTCTGAACCAATTGTTGATAAAACCGCACTATTGCCTTGTGCAGCTGCGCCGACTGTTGCGCTATCATTATACCAAATAGCGCGTGTGGCGGCATAAGAATTTATGTCACCATTCGAATATTGATACACGCTACCTTGTGTATAGCCTGAATTATTATATTGCAGATTTGAATTGCCAACAGATTGCGAAGTTGTGGAAAGATTGCGCCCATCACTTGTCATTGTATCTGACGAAGATTTAACTTCACCATTATTATTTTGACTAACCCATTGATAAGCACTAGCCGAATATGTCGAGCTTGCAGAAGAATTACCAATTGCAAGGGCATTTTGTGACGCAATAAGATTATTACAACACATTGAAGTTTCGGTAATAGACGAAATTTGCGATGCATTATTTTGATTTATAACTTGGCTAATAAGGCTGCTTGCGCCATCGCCACTTATTGCAACATTATTACCATTTGCCTGTGAATTTAAAACCATAGTGCCAAGGTCAGGCGCCAATGTAGCTTTTGAATGTGCTGAAACAATTCCAGTATTTTGATTCTGGTTGGCGATAAAATCCATCGCTGAACAGCAAATTTCGGCCTGTGCGCTATTACCGTTTGAGGTTGTGATTAAATTTACCATCCCACTAACAGAAGCAAGTGTGGTTACATCATTAGTGGCAGACGCCGAACCCGTTGAAGTCTGACTAAAGGCATAATTCAAAGGCGTGCTATCAGCGGATTTTGCCGAAATCGTATTATTAATCGCACTTGATGTTGATGAAATCGCCGACGCACTAACGCTTGCGGGTGGATTATTAGGATCAGACCCTGGAACATTAATATTTATAACATTACCAAGAATATTGATATTTGCACTTACATTTGATGATTGGTTTTGCGTCAAATCCAATGTGCGATTTGGTGGGCAATATAATAAATCTTGATTGCACGCAGAATCTTGTACCGCTTGCGATTGGGCTTGTGCATTTTTGGGTAATGATATGATTATGCACGCAAAAGCACCAATTAGAATTGGTGCATATTTGATTTTGTTTTTATAATTTTTGTGTGACATAAATCACCTGCATATATATTTATTATTGCCTTAAACGGATTACGGGCGGCTATTACTAACCGCCCGCATAAAATTAGTTTCTTGAACCGCGTAGGCCGCCTTTATTAGACGAGCTTGAAGAATTGCTATAGCTACCGCGCCATGCGTTCGAATCTTCACGAACATCGCCATTATTAAAGGTTGCTTCTGTGCGTGGGATGAATGCACCAGTTGTTCCAATTGGGCCCATTGGGTCGCCATTCGGGCCAAAAGCATTACGGCAAACACTTGCGCCAGGAACGCCATAAATATTTGACATCATTTCAACAACCGCGCGCTCTATAACTGAACGAACTGCAAGTTGAACTGGCTCTTGCGATCTTTCACCAGCGCCAAGGTCAACAGTTAGATTGTCAAAGAAGCGGAAATAGCCAAGGCCAACTTCACGACCAACAATTTGTTTTTGGTATGAAATTACATCAACAACTTCCAAAGTTTTTGTGTCAATCAAACGAAGGTCAAGGCCAACATTCATCACATAAAGTTTACCGTTTACAATACCTTTTGCTTTGCTTGCACGGCGATCACCGATAAAGTCATCTGTACCAACAGAACGGATATTATAATTAAGCTCAGTAATGCCACCAATTAAATAGAAATCAGACCCAGGAACTTGACCAGCAAGAATTTTGCGGAAATCTTGGCCTTCATCACCGATAAGACGGTTATTGGCATATTTTAATTCAAGTTCAGAAACCGAAGTGTCAAAACGCTCAACAAGGCGTGCACCTGATTTACCAAATGCAGATATTGCCATTAATGAACCACCTTGGGTTACTTGGCGACCACCTTCAAAATCAGATTTACCAGTATAATCAAGAATACGGCCAACCGCGATTTTAGGGCCACGAATATTGTTTGCGCGTGCATAATTACCAAGGCAAACCAAAGCCGAAGAATAAGGTGTAGTGTTAGCTGTAACAGGCGAGCCGCCAATTGGCGTTGCATAATTGCCATTGTGAATTGCAACAGGTGCAACGCAACCGCTTAAAGCGACAGTAGAGGCTAAAGCAATCGCAGCAATAGATTTAGAAGAAAATTTGTTCATTAGAAGTCTAACCCCCCGTTAAGGACTTGTGTTTGATTGGTTTGTTGCGTTGTCGCTACTGGCGTTGAAGCAGATGCAGCGCTTAGGCATGACGTTGACCCACACGAAGACGAACCATTGATAATTACTGTTTGATTGCCATTATTAACTTGCGAAGAATTAACAACGACAGTGTTGAAAGAACCCGATGTGTTGACATTTAATTGGTTACCAATTGCATAACCAGTAACACCAGAATATCCCATGCCAGTTGATGACGCGTTATAAATACCAAGTGGCAATGAAGATAAATCCGCACCAGTCATGATAACGCCATCAACAATAACGCGGTTTGCATTCAAATCACGTGTGCCTGCATCATATGGCATCATCATTGACGCTGAACTTGCGCCATAAGGTTGTGAAAACTGATTAGCATATCCAGGAACAGTTTGTGCCTTCGCAGATGATGCGGCAAGAATTGCAGCGCTCGCTAAAGCAACGCCAGCCAATGCAAAGGCAGCCTTAGCAACACGAGCTTTATCAAGCTTTTGCCCCAAATCCACTAATTTTATGCCAAAATCGGCTTTAATCATAATTTGCTCCTCTAAGGTACATCACTAGGCAAGAATGACCAATATTAATTAAGCTGTCTTAGCGCTGCAAATACTGTGCCAATTTTAGAAAACATTCTTAATGGCATGCATTTTAATTAAATTATTCCCATTTTTTATGGGCTTGCAGACTGTGCAAATGCTTTGCTTTGTGCAAATTGCGCTTAATTGAATTTTAATCTCTACTAATAAACTGGCCCTTATTGTTAATCAAAATTACCAAAATCATTCATAATCTTGGTGTTTGTGCCATTTTAATTTAATGAGTTTTAGATAAAGTAAATTTTAGAAAATATTTGCTGTAAAAAGCATATTATTTATAGTGTAATAAAATTGGTGGTAAAAATGTCTGAAGGTGATTCAATTATTCAAAATTCAAATACGGATGCACTCAAAGACGAGCCGTTTTTCAAAAATATGCCAATTGGGACATTTTCTATTGTCATATTGTTATTATTGATACAATTGGCACGAAAAGCACTTCCCGTTGATGCAACTTATTCACTGGTTATTTCAAGCGCATTAATGCCAGATAGATTTTATGCATATTACAATCAGGGCGAAAATGCATTCGCGACTTTTTGGCCATTCATTGGATATCAATTCCTTCATTCTGGCTGGTTCCATGTTTTTATGAATTGCGGAATGCTATTACAAGCGGGCCCAATCGCAGAAATTAGCCTTATAAAAGGCGGTAATCTTCTAAATTATAGTCATCTTAAAGAAATGCCATCACAAAGAGCCAATCTTGCAAGGGCAACTTTTTGGTTCGTAATATATTATATTTTGTGTGGCATTGGTGCTGCTGTCGGTTTTATGATGGTGAACCACGAACCTCATGTTTTGCTAATGGGTGCATCAGGCGCAATTAGTGGCGTATTCGCCGGCTTCTTAATTGGTGCATATAAAATGGTAAGGGATGGGCGTAAGATTTTAAAATTATTATCTGGCTCCGCGCTTGTGTTTTTGATTCTAAATGTGGGCGGCGCATTCGTTGCAAGATTAAGCAATACAATTCCAATTGCATGGGAAGCACATTTATTCGGGTTTTTGACTGGCTTGGTAATCTATCCGTTCTTCTATTGGCTTGTGAATTTAGAAATGAAAACAGAATTAAGCTAATTGCTTCAATATTTTTATTGCAACATCACAATTTTTGATACATCCTCACTAATATAATTATAGGGAGGGTGTGAAATGAACATTCAATCAATCATCGCCAAAAGAAGTTCAGACGTTGTAACTATTTCACCTGATGCAACATTAAAGCAAGCAGCCAATCTTCTTAATGAAAAAAGAATCGGCGCACTACCTGTTGCAAGTGAGGGAAAATTAGTTGGAATAATTTCAGAGCGCGACATTGTAAGAATCTGTGCCAGTTCCGAATCTAACCCACTGGAGACATTGGTTAAGTCAGCAATGTCAACAAATTTAGAAATAGCATCCCTAAAAGATACTATAGATATGGCGCTTGCCCGTATGACAGATAGGCGTATTCGACACTTACCAGTTGTTGAAGCTGAAAAGCTTGTAGGAATCGTTTCAATCGGTGATTTGGTAAAAAAACAAATCGATAATGTAATCGCAGAGGCAGATGCAATGCGCGCTTATATACATTCATGAGTAACTGCATTCTTCTGCATTAAGATTTTTGGGATTTTTCTATAATAATCCTTGATTTATAGCGATATGAAAAAATGCCTATGGGGTATGCGCAATAAAAGCTGATATTGCACTGCAACGCGCTATTGCCAAATTTTTTTTGCGCCTCTAAAAGCCGCCCATCGACGCGGTTCGCCGCGGCCTGAAGCTCTCGGTAACGGTTGAAGCGGGCGGGTTTAACCCTTTGATTAATTAGCAAGAATGGCGGTTTTTGGTGTCGCCCGCAAGGGACACAAAAACTTGTTTTCGAAAGATTTTCTTGCTGATGACAACTGCAGAAATGCTGTTGACAAAAATGGCCTTGCTAGATACAAGTGCCGCCCTCAATGAATGAGCGGTTCACAATTTAACGAGACGGGTTTAACGCCTCGCTAGTGAATTTTGCGCTTCATTGTTTGCTGTTTGAAAAGTGAATAAAGGAAAGGGAGACGCAGGCGGAGGCGTATTGAAAAATACGACGCTGACAATTGCGTTTTTCTGGATATTTTATACCGAATTTGGTAGCTGCGAG